>ERZ779851.2704-NODE-2704-length-12966-cov-17.461080_pt1 | contig 12966 bp, 13 predicted proteins | sample MGYA00511094_ERZ779851 | MGnify/ENA primary metagenome ERZ779851 (study PRJEB29588, sample SAMEA2155512) | human gut metagenome | biome: human gut; feature: human-associated habitat; material: faeces | place: Denmark | collected 2008/2010 ...
GTACCATGCCCTTATAGGGCTGTGCAAGCCACCGGCTTTGCCGGTGGTTATGACTATATTCACTTTTTATATGCCTTTTTTCGTTTTTACGCTCACATCAATTGTAACACTGCATTTCATTTTGCCGAAAATATCCGTATGCTCTTGAATAATTTACCGACATATGTTATAATCATTACATCAGGACACGGCATAAGTGCCGAAAAATCCGCGCAAAGAGCAAAAAACAAATACAAATGAGGTGTAAGCATGGAACTTGAAAAAATTTTATCCGCGGTAGATCACACGTTACTTGCACAGGGTGCGACATGGGAGGAAATAAAAGCAATATGCGATGACGGCATTAAATATCATACGGCTTCCGTATGTATTCCCGCATCATATGTTGCGCGTGCAAAGGAATATGTCGGCGATAAGGTTGCCGTATGCACGGTTATCGGCTTTCCCAACGGTTATTCCACAACGGCAACGAAATGCTTTGAAACAGAGGACGCAATAAAAAACGGCGCGGACGAGATTGATATGGTTATCAATATCGGCTGGCTCAAGGATAAGAGATATGACGACCTGCTCGCCGAGATAAAAGCCGTAAAGGCTGCCTGCTCGGGTCATATACTCAAAGTTATCATCGAAACCTGCCTGCTCACCGATGAAGAAAAGATAAAAATGTGTGAGATAGTAAACAAATCGGGCGCCGATTTCATCAAAACCTCCACAGGTTTTTCCACAGGCGGCGCAACCTTTGACGATATCGCGCTTTTTGCCGCTCATGTTGAAAAACATGTGAAAATAAAGGCGGCAGGCGGCATTTCATCGCTTGAGGATGCAGAAAAATTCCTCGCTCTCGGCGCATCGCGTCTCGGCACGAGCAGAATAGTAAAAATAGTAAAGAAAATGCCGACGGAATCTGTCGGATATTAAAAGGAGGACAATATGGCAAATTACCCTACCCCGCATATAAATGCGACACCTGAGGATTTCGCTCCCACCGTTCTCATGCCGGGCGACCCGCTTCGCTCGAAATTCATTGCGGAGAATTTTCTTGAGGCTCCGCGGCTCGTAAACAATGTCCGCGGTATACAGGGCTATACCGGAAAATACAAGGGTACTCCCGTTTCCGTCATGGCGAGCGGCATGGGTATCCCGTCTATCGGCATATATTCCTATGAGCTCTTCAACTTTTTCGGAGTTGAAAATATCATTCGCGTCGGCTCCGCCGGCGGCTACTCCGAAAAGGTGCATATCCGCGATATAGTTATCGGTCAGGGTTCCTGCACTGATTCAAACTATGCCGCGCAGTTTCATCTTCCCGGAACCTTTGCGCCGATATGCGATTTTGCTCTGCTTTCCGCCTGCGTGGAATCCGCAAAAGCGCTGGGCATAAGCAATTATCATGTCGGCAATGTGCTCTCCTCCGATTGCTTCTACGGCGACGGTGCGGGACTTCCCGACTGGATGCAGGTAAAGAATGCATGGGCTAAAATGGGCGTGCTCGCAGTGGAAATGGAAAGTGCCGCACTCTATATGAACGCGGCAAGAGCAGGCAAGCGTGCGCTCGGTATTTTCACCGTGTCCGACCACCTTGTGACCGGCGAGGCAACCAGCGCACTTGAACGCCAGACCTCTTTTACGGCAATGATGGAGCTTGCGCTCGAAACAGCCGTTTCCATGGCTAAGGCAAAACTCTGATGCCTCTATAGTGCGGTTTGCATTATAGCAATGCCGCAAAAATGTTAAATTTGCACAATCGTATAAAACTACAGATAAAATTTATATGTAATATGCCAAAAAAGCATTGACAAACAAAAGCGTATCATATATAATAGTTGTAGTATTAAAGTTTTACACTTTAAACAAAAATATGGGTCTATCCCAAAAAAACAACAGGAGAAATACGATGAAAAAGATTATTTCTGTTTTCCTTTGCATTGCAATGCTCGCTACCTGCTGTGTTGCTTTTGCATCCTGCGGCAAAAAGACATTTGAGATCGCAGTGGTTACGGATGTAGGTCAGCTTATGGACGGCGGCTTCAACCAGGGCACATATGAGGGTGCCAAGGCTTATGCCGAGAAAAACGGTCTCACCTACAAGTATTATCAGCCCGACAACGGCTCCGACGCCAGCGACAACGACCGTATAGCCGCTATGAGACAGGCTATCAACAACGGCGCCAAGATTATCGTTACCCCCGGCTTCCTTCAGGAAAAAGCCATAAAGACTGTTGCCACGGAAAATCCCGATGTCAAGTTTGTATTTGTTGACGGCTGGGCACTCGGTCTTGACAATGTTACCGCTATCACCTACAAAGAGCAGGAATGCGGCTACATGGCAGGCTATGCAGTGGTTAAAGAGGGCTATACAAAGCTCGGCTACACGGGCGGCGGCGGCGGTGCAAATCCCGCGTGCAACCGTTTCGGCTACGGATTCGTTCAGGGCGCCGAAGCAGCTGCAAAGGAGCTCGGCAAAAATATCACAATCAAGTACAGCTACAAGTACGGCGACGGCTTCTCGGCTTCTCCCGATCTTCAGACACAGATCGCAGGCTGGTATGCGGCAGGTACAGAGGTAGTATTCTCCTGCGGCGGCTCCATGCTTCAGTCGGTTAAATCCGCGGCTGCTGAATATCCGAATGCAAAGATAGTCGGTGTTGATACAGACCAGTCCGCTCAGTCATCCCAGATTATAACATCCGCTATGAAGGAGCTTGCAGTATCCGTTCAGCAGGTTCTCGGTCAGTTCTATGCAGATAAGTGGAATACCGAGCTTGCAAACAAGGTTCAGGATCTCGGTGCTGCCGATAATGCTACAGGTCTGCCCACAGCAAAGGATTCATGGAGATTCTCCAAGTTCACCGTTGCTGAGTATACAGAGCTCTTCAATAAAATCAAAGACGGTACAATAGTTCCCGTAAGCAAGGTTCCCGAAGCTGCAAACTATGCAGACTGGCTCTCCGAAGGTCTTACAAACACAACTATCGATTTTGAAAAATAATAAATAGTTTTTCAGTTCGCCGTATGTGCGCCAATCGGCGCACATACGGCATTCTGTTATAGCCGGCTCATTTCTTTCTGAAGGCGCATCCGCGCGGCTACATCTTCAAAAGGGAATGAAAACTATATTTATTGAAGGAAGGCACAGGCTTATGAATGAAGAAAAGATAAATATACCGCAAAATGAAGCGGGCGAAGCTCCCTATATCATTGAAATGCGGAATATCACAAAGGTATTTCCGGGCATCGTCGCAAACGACGATATCACCTTGCAGTTGAAAAAAGGCGAGATTCATGCCCTGCTCGGCGAAAACGGAGCGGGAAAATCGACTCTTATGAGCGTTCTTTTCGGTTTTTACAAGCCGGAAAAGGGCGAAATACTGAAAAACGGCGAGGTTGTCGATATCAGCGACCCGAACGACGCGAATGCACTCGGCATCGGCATGGTACATCAGCATTTCAAGCTTGTGGAGGTATTTTCCGTGCTGGATAATATCATCCTCGGAGTGGAGCCGAATAAATTCGGCTTTCTTCGCAAAAAGCAGGCGAGAGAAAAGGTTTTGCGCCTCTCCGAGGCATATGGGCTGAATGTAGATCCGGACGCGCTTGTCGAGGATATCACAGTAGGCATGCAGCAGAGAACGGAAATTCTCAAAATGCTCTATCGCGACAACGAAATACTCATTTTCGACGAGCCGACGGCTGTGCTGACACCGGCGGAGATTTCCGAGCTGATGGATATCATGAAGAGAATGAAGGCGGAAGGCAAATCCATCCTCTTCATCTCGCATAAGCTCAATGAGATAATGGCTGTTGCCGACAGAGTGACCGTTCTGCGCAAAGGAAAATACATAGGTACGGTCAATGTCAGCGAAACGACAAAGGAAGAGCTGTCAAACATGATGGTCGGCAGAGATGTACGGTTTGTCGTGGAAAAGGAGCCGGCAAAGCCGAAGGATGTTGTTCTCGAGGTCAGAAATATGTGCATGCACGGCAAGCACAAAAAGAAGGACAGCGTGCACAATGTTTCCTTTGATGTGCGTGCGGGCGAGATAGTCTGTATCGCCGGCATCGACGGAAACGGACAGACGGAATTTGTCCATGGGCTGACGGGGCTTGAAAAGGTGGAGAGCGGCACGATCACGCTCTGCGGAGTCGATATCACGCACAAAAGCGTGCGCTATCGCAATACGCACGGAATAAGTCACATTCCCGAGGACAGGCATAAGCACGGGCTTATTCTCGACTATTCGCTCGGAAACAATCTCGTGCTTCAGCGCTACTTTGAGCCGAGATTTCAGAAGCACGGATTTATAAAATTCGATGAGGTGGAGCGGTATTCCGATGAGCTTATCGACCGATATGATGTGCGCTCCGGTCAGGGCTCGAAAACCGCCGCACGTTCCATGTCCGGCGGAAATCAGCAGAAGGCGATAATCGCGCGCGAGCTTGACCGCGAGCATACCCTTCTCGTGGCTGTTCAGCCCACGCGCGGACTCGATGTCGGCGCCATAGAATCCATCCACAAAAAGATGATCGAATCGCGCGACAGCGGCTCGGCTGTTCTGCTTGTTTCGCTCGAGCTGGACGAGGTGATGAATGTTTCGGACAGGATTCTCGTCATGTATGAGGGCGAAATAGTCGGCGAATTCGATCCGAAGGAAATAACGGTTCAGGAGCTGGGGCTTTATATGTCGGGCGCAAAGAGACAGACTGCCGCAAAGGAGGAAAAGGGCGATGAATAAAAATGATAAATTCAATAATTTCCTGAAAAAGGACGGCACAAAGTCTGTTGCCGCCTCGTTACTCTGTATACTCGGCGGCATGCTCGTCGGCTTTGTGGTACTGTTTATTCTGGCGCTGACATCGAGCGATATAGATATCTCCGAGGCTTTCTCCGGGCTGGCTATCATTCTCGGCGGGCCCTTCGCCGCGGGAAGCGCAAAGGATGTGCTCTTCCAGTTCGGCGATATGCTGCTTGAGGCGGCGCCGCTCCTCATGACGGGTCTTTCCGTCGCCGTGGCTTTCAAAACGGGACTTTTCAATATAGGTGCACCCGGGCAGTATCTCATGGGCGCCATGACCTCTCTTCTTGTCGCTCTCGCAATTCCGACCACGCCGAATACAGCCTTTTTCGTGTGGCTGCTGGCGCTTATCGCAGGCATGCTCGCGGGTATGCTCTGGGGAGCCATCCCGGGATTTTTCAAGGCGGTTTTCAATGTAAATGAGGTTATCGTCTGCATAATGACAAACTGGATAGCCGCAAACGCGGTCAGCTGGGTATTTTATCTGACAGGCGACCGATTTATCAATATCGCGGAGACAAAGACAAAATTCATCCGCAAGACCATCACAAACGGCGTGGCAACTCCGAAATTCGGGCTGGACAAGCTTTTCCCGGGTTCACATGTCGATATCAGCCTTTTCATTGCGATACTTTTCGCTGTAGTAATATATATTATCCTGAATAAAACGACCTTCGGCTATGAGCTGAAAGCCTGCGGCTTCAATAAAAACGGCGCAAAATACGCCGGCATGAACGAAAAGCGCAATATCGTGCTTTCCATGATGATAGCGGGCGGTCTTGCCGCCGGCGGCGCCGCACTCTGGTATCTGAACGGCGAAAACGATTTTCTCTGGAATACATACAGCACTCTCCCGAGCGAGGGCTTCAACGGCATCCCCGTAGCTCTTCTCGCAAGCAACAATCCGATAGCCGTCATATTCAGTTCGGTATTCCTTCGGTATATCGGCAAGGGCGGCTTCAATCTCGCGGGATATACCGCCTTCAATGAATATGTATCCGACCTCATCGTTGCCGTGATAATATATTTTGCGGGCTTCTCCAAGTTCATCAAGGATTTCATCACGGAAAGACAGGCAAAAAAAGAAGAAAAAGCGCTGGCGGCGGAAGCGGCAGGTGCCGTGGCTACGGAGATTGCCGAGCGGCATGAAGCCGAAGCGGTAAGCGCGAATGCTGCACAGACAAAAACAGAGGAGGATGATAAGTAATGGTATTTTTGCTTCAGAAAACTCTGATTTATTCAATTCCGCTACTGATAGTTGCTCTTGCCGGCGTTTTTGCCGAGCGAAGCGGCATTATCAATATCGCGCTCGACGGTATCATGATATTCGGCTCGTTTATCGGAGCGATAACGGTTTATCTCTTTCAGAAGGCGGATCTCCTCGTCGGCACGCAGTGGCTTTTTATCATAGCTATGGCTGTGGCGGCACTGGCGGGCGCGCTCTTCTCGCTTCTGCTCTCCTTCTCGGCTATCAAGCTGAAGGCCGATCAGACCATCGGCGGCACGGCACTCAATCTGCTTGCCCCCGCCATCACACTCTTTATAGTGAAAATATTCTTCATGCAGGATAAGCTTGTTATGCCGAAGGACATCGGTTTTGTTATCTTAAATAATGACCTCGGAAATGTCGGCAGAGTATTTTTCGATAAAGCATATATCTCCACATATATTGCTACGATAGTATTTGTGATACTTTCCGTGCTTCTTTATACTACAAAGCTCGGGCTTCGTCTGCGTGCCTGCGGAGAGCATCCGCAGGCGGCGGATTCCGTCGGTATAAATGTAAAGAAGATGCGCTACCTCGGAACAACCGTTTCCGGCGCACTCGCGGGCATGGGCGGCTATATCTATATAGCGACTACGGCGGGCGGTACCTCCGAGGGCACTGTCGCGGGCATGGGCTTTCTCGCTCTCGCTATCATGATATTCGGAAACTGGAAGCCGCTGGGCATCGCTCTCGGCTCGCTTATGTTCGGTTTTCTCAAGTGCCTCGGTGTCGTTTCCTCGTCAATTCCGTTCTTTAAAAGCCTCGGACTTCCGATGTATTTCTATAACCTTATTCCTTATGTGGCGGTGCTTGTCGTGCTTGCTTTCACCTCGAAGAGTTCGCGCGCACCGAAGGCAGAGGGCATACCTTATGATAAGGGGATGAGATAAGCATGAGAATGTATGATATCATTCATAAAAAGCGCTGCGGGCTGGCACTCGACGAGGCGGAGATACGCTTCTTTGTCGAGGGCTATACCCGCGGTGATATACCCGACTATCAGGCTTCGGCACTCTGCATGGCTATCTGTTGCCGCGGCATGACAAGCGAAGAGACGGCAGTGCTGACCGATGCGATAATGCGCTCGGGCGATGTTGTAGACCTCTCGATGTTCGGTGACCTCTCTGTAGACAAGCATTCGACCGGCGGGGTAGGAGATAAGACCTCGCTGATAGTCGCGCCTGTCGTCGCCTCGCTCGGAGGAAAGATGGCAAAAATGTCCGGCAGAGGACTCGGGCATACGGGCGGCACAGTCGACAAGCTCGAATCCATCGCGGGCTATCGTACCTCGATGACGAGAGAAGAATTTATCGAAACCGTTAAAAATGTCGGTGTCTGCGTAGTCGGGCAGAGCGGCGATCTCGCTCCTGCCGACAAAAAGCTGTATGCTCTGCGCGATGTAACCGCAACCGTGGATTGCGTACCGCTCATAGCTTCGTCCATCATGGGCAAGAAGCTCGCCGCAGGTGCAAAATCCATCGTGCTTGATGTCAAGGCGGGCAGCGGCGCTTTTATGAAGACGGTCGACGATGCGAGAAAGCTTGCCGACGAGATGATAAGAGTCGGCACCATGTGCGGCAGAAATGTCCGTGCGCTCGTCACAAATATGGATATTCCGCTCGGGCATAATGTGGGCAATTCACTTGAAGTGGCCGAGGCGGTGCGCGTACTTCGTGGCGAGCAAAAGGGCGATCTCTATGAAATATGCGTGGCACTCGCCTCAAATCTCGTCTCCATGTTTAAGAAAATTTCAGTGCAAGAGTCGCAACTTATGGTTGTCAAATCAATAGGGAGCGGTGCGGCTTTTGCCAAGATGAAAGAATGGATAGCGGCGCAGGGCGGCGATGTTTCCATGATAGAAGATACATCGAAGCTCCCGCGGGCACCCTACAGCAGAGAGATAGCGTCGCCCTGTGACGGCTATATCTCTCATATGAATACCGAGGGCATCGGGCTTTGCGCTTCGCTTCTCGGAGCGGGCAGAGTGAATAAGGGTGACAGTATTGATTTCGGCGCGGGCATAGAGCTGGCAAAGAAAACCGGAGATTATGTCGGCAAGGGCGAAAAAATCGCCACACTCCATGCTTCAAATGAGGCACTTTTTGCCGATGCAAAGGAAAAATTCCTTTCCTCGCTTGAATTTTCTGATAAAAAGACAGGCAAACCACAACTTATTTTTTGATAGCAGGGCGGAAAAATGCATAATATAATCGTTATCGGAATAGCAGGCGGCAGCGGAAGCGGCAAAACGACGCTCGCTGACAAGATAATCGAGCATTTCGGCGATGATATCGCCATTGTTCATCATGACAATTATTACAGGGGATATAAAGACCTCTCGTATGAGGAGCGCTCGAAAATAAATTTTGACCATCCCGATTCTTTTGAAACGGATCTGATGATTGAGGATATCAAAAGGCTCAAAAACGGCGAAGCTGTCGAATGTCCCGTTTATGACTATACTATCCATAACAGAAGCAGTGAAACGGTGAATATCGCGCCCCGTTCGATAATACTTATCGAGGGAATCCTGATTTTTTCCGATATACGGCTTTGTAATCTTATGGATATTAAAATATTCGTCGATACGGATGCCGATATCCGTCTCATACGCAGAATAAGGCGCGATATGGAAACGCGCAACCGCACACTTGAATCAGTGCTCTCGCAGTATACAGCCACCGTCAAGCCGATGCATGACCTCTATGTGGAGCCGAGCAAGAGAATGGCTGATATCGTCGTGCAGGAGGGCGGAAAAAATGCCGTCGCTTTCGATATGATAGTAAATCGCCTCGAGGCGCATATCGACCGCGGCAATAAGTAAATACAAAAAAAGGAAATCCGCAGGGATTTCTTTTTTTTCGTATCGCGCACCTATAAAGTTTCGTGCACTTTTAATAAAGTTTTCGCCCGCCTTTTTCAAAAGGCGGCGCGAGCCGTCGGCGGCGACGGTCGCGCTCCGCAGAGCGCGAAATCTCATGCCGGCGTTTTCTTTTTGATAGCTTTTTCTTTTGCGCCTGCTTCTGCAAAAGAAAAAGCGGGAATTAACACATATGCGAAGCATGTGTGTTGGCGTCGCCGAGACAGGGGGGTGGGGATTTAATCTTTTGCTTTTCTGTTGGATGTACTTGAGTTTTATCTTGTAGGGGTCGGCGCCGTCGACGACCCGTGAAGAATCATAAAGAAACTTTTCCTTTATCGTACTTTTGTATGACCAAAAGTACCAAAAGTCAGCAAGGAGGACTCACGCCGTCCTCCTTCCGAACCACCGCGGCGTGCACGAGTTAGTCGCAAGAAGTAGTGCGTGGCAAGTATGTACGGCAAGGGATAAATCAAAAATCGGCGGTTTTGCGCTCTCCACGGTTTCAGCTATACCACGCGTGCGAACATATCGCACGAGGAAGCCGAGCAGATTCGTGCACGCGTTGCCCGCACGCCCGCTATAAGTGCAAGGCGGGCGTGAATAATGTGAGTGAGATGACGGGACTATCAAAATAAACCCTATCTCGCTATGTTCGCACACAGACGCGCACCCAAAGCTTAAACCGCGAGGTTCGCTATAGCCCGACATGGCACAGCAGCAAATCCGAGTCGGCGCTTAAGCGTTTCGAACCTGTAGCCGTGGTTCAGCAATTGCCGGACGGTCGGGGAAGTGTGTTCGCACCGGTCGCCACGAGGCGACAGAAGGTGTTCAAAAGAGGGATTGACACATATGCGAAGCATGTGTGTCGGCGTCGCCGAGACGGGGAGATTTCGCGCTTTGCGAAGCGCGACCACCGCTGTCGGTGGACGACACCGCCTTTTGAAAAAGGCGGGCGAAAACTTTAATTGAAAGAGAAAAAAGGGAAGAGCGCGAGTCTGTCAAATCCCGTTTTCGCTCCTGTCCGTGAGAGTTTTCACGGAGAGCTGTGTGAAATAAACCTTTCCGTCATCGCAGAGGACGAAAGCCTTCGGCAATTCATCGGAAATAGTAATGAGTTTGCCCTCATTCTGTTTTCCCGCTAAAAATTTTTTCGTATCCTTGCCTACCGTCGCGCTGTCGGCATCGAAAATACCTACTATCGAAGCCGAGCGCAGATTTTTATTCTTTCCTGCATGAATAAACATAAGATTTTCTAAATTCCTTTTCTTCCTCGGTCAGGTCATATTCAAATTGCCTCTCCAACCCCTCGGTAAAGCGGAATTTTCCGTCCTCCGTTTCTATTTTCAGAGCGTCATGAACATCGGCAAAATCATTTTTCTCACATGTGGTGAGAATTATCTGTCTGTCGCCGAAGCCAGACATGATATATTCTTTTCTCCGTTTATCCAGTTCGGAGAAAACATCGTCGAGCAGAAAAACGGGATATTCGCCAGTGCATTCGCGCGAGAGTTCGCCCTCGGCAAGCTTCAGCGCCAGCGCTATACTGCGCTGCTGTCCCTGCGAGCAGTAAAGCCTTGCGTTTTTGCCGTTGAGATATATCACAAAATCATCCCTGTGTGCGCCCGAGAGCGATAAGCCGGCAAAGCGTTCCCTTTCCTTTTTATCGGCGAGGCGAACGAAATATGTATTTTTCACATAGGAAAAATCCTCGTAATTATTCTCACCGTAATCGGTGATACTGCAAAGATATTCAAAAGAAAGCGATTCCGCGCCCATCGTCATATCCTGCATATATTTATTTGCGTATTCAAAAAGCCTGCGCAGATATTTTGCCCGCGTTACAGTGATAAAGGAGCCGCTGTCGACGAATTTTTCATCGAGTATCTCCATCATCGATTCAAACTGCTCGGGGCTGTATTCCTCATGGTTTTTCAGCAGGGAATTTCTCTGCTCCAGCACCTTTGCGTATTCGGAAAGCGCACGCACATATGTCGGCTTGAGCTGACATATGGCATTGTCAAGGAAATTTCTGCGCAGAGCCGGCTCGTCCTTGACTATGGAGAGGTGCTCCGGACAGAAAAGTGCCGCATGAAAATTTCCGAGCATTTCGTTCATGCTTTTTTTCTTCACGCGATTGAGAAAAAGCTCTTTTTTCCGCCTTGTTTCCTCGGCAAAAACACGATAGCACATTTCATTCATGCGCGTGCTGTCATGAAAAACGATATTTGCCTGCGCCCTGTCCGAGCCGAAACGGATAAGGTCTTTGTCCTTTGCGCCGCGGAAGCTTTTACCGACGGCGAAAAGATATATTCCCTCTATCACATTGGTTTTGCCCTGAGCGTTGTTTCCGTATATTATGGAAAGCCCGCGGTCAAAGGTCAGCATGGCAAATTTTATATTTCTGAAATTATCGAGAATTACCGCTTCGAGATATGATTTCATTCTCTCATCTTTATCGGCATGGCAAGGTAAAGGAATTTACTCTCACTGTTTTCGCTTGCGCCTTCTATGACCATGCTCATGAGGGCAGAGGTAAGCGAGAGCTTCAGATATTCGTCATCAGTGCCGCGCAGTATCTTCAGCAGATATTTGCAGGAGAAACCTATCAGCAGGTCGGCGCCCTCTTTTTCTATCGGTATCTCATCAATTACATTGCCGTTTATCGATGTTGTATTGAGTGTGAGCATCTGACCTTGAAAATTGAATTTTACTATACTCTTTGCCTGACCTGCTATTTTATCCTCCGTGATAAGAGAAGCGCGGGAAAGTGCCTCTTCCAGATTTGTCTTTGAGAGGGTAACGAGAGTTTTTCTCTCTTTCGGGATAATTCTGTCATATTCGATATAGAGCGTATCTATCAGGCGGGACTGAATGATATTTGTTCTCTGCTCTCTGCCGACCTTAAAATCAAAGGTGATAATGATATTTTTTCTTGTGAGGTCAAAATGAACAATCTCGTCCGTATCTTCAAGCAGGCGGAGCAGTTCGTTTACCGTGCGCAGAGGGAGAATAAAACCTATCTTTGTTTCGCCCGATTTGGAATAAATATTTGTATTTACGGAAAGCTCGCGGACAGCAAGGCAGAAGGTATCACAGGCGACAGCCTTGAGTTTATCTGCCGTCACTTCAAAATAAAGACCTGTGAGAGCAGGGCGGCTGTCATCGCCTGAAATAGCGAAGGCTGTCTGATTCATGATATTTTTGAGAACCTTCTGAGGAATATCAAAGCTTCTGTCCGGAGAAATTATAGGCATCTGCTGAAATTCATCGCCGGGGAAAACATTTATCTGAAATCTCGATCTGCCGCTTGTGATTGTAGCGACATTTTTATCCGAGGTTTCTACTGTTACATCACCGGGCATGAATTTGACAATGGAAGCAAATCTCGCACCGTCAACGACCATAGAGCCTTCCTCCTCGGCTTTGACGCTGATATTGGTACGGATACCCTTTTCAAAGTCATAAGCCGTTATCTGGCAGATGTCCTCACTCAGGGTGTTGAGCAGAATGCCGTCGGCGGCTGAATGTGTTCTCTCACTGACAACACAACCGAGCGAACGCGTAATAGCGGCAAGAAGCTCGTCCTTTTTAAATGTAACTTTCATTTATTTTCTCTCCTTTTGATGAATTTTTTACTGTGTTTAAAAGGCTTTGTGTTTTAACTTTATTTTTGCTGCGCCAAAATAAAGTTTTCGCGCAGCCGCAATTAAAGTTTTCGCCCGCCTTTTGGGGAAGGCGGTGTCGCCCACCGACAGCGGTGGTCGTGCTCCGCAGAGCGCGAAATCTCATTCCGGCGTTTTCTTTTTTGTAGCTTTTTCTTTTGCGCCTTCTTCTTCAAAAGAAAAAGCGGAATGGACTTTGTTTTTTTCTTTTGTCTGTTGGATATACTTGAGTTTTATCTTGTAGGGGAATTGACACATATGCGGAGCATGTGTGTCGGCGTCGCCGAGACAGGGTAGGGCTTGCTGCCGCCGTATAGAAACATAAAGTAACTTTTTTCTTTATCGTACTTTTGTATGACCAAAAGTACCAAAAGTCAT
>ERZ779851.2727-NODE-2727-length-12859-cov-3.508982_pt1 | contig 12859 bp, 14 predicted proteins | sample MGYA00511094_ERZ779851 | MGnify/ENA primary metagenome ERZ779851 (study PRJEB29588, sample SAMEA2155512) | human gut metagenome | biome: human gut; feature: human-associated habitat; material: faeces | place: Denmark | collected 2008/2010 ...
TGATGGCATGTGTTGATATTTATCAGGCTCTTACGGAAGATAGACCTTATAAAAAGGGATTATCTCATGAAAAAACATGTGATATCCTTGATGACATGTCACAGAAAGATTTTATTGATTTAGATATTTCAAAGACAATTAGAGAATGCTTTGGAAGAATCTGATGCCATATATGAAAATAGAGGATATTTCAGACAATAGTGTTTCCATTATGTCTAGTATGGTATGGGTTTCTAAAGCAGAATAAAAATGAAAGTAGGATTAAGTTATGTATGAAATGAAACCAGAATATTATATCGGAATAGATATGATTGATGAGGAACATAAGCAATTGTTTTTGTATGCAAATGAAGCATATGAACTACTCCATGACGAGTACACACCAGATAAATATGATAGAATTGACATAATATTAGAGAAACTTCGTGATTATACGGTAAAGCATTTTGCTGACGAAGAACAGTATATGGAATCTATCAATTATAAGAAGTTATTCACACAGAAAATCCAGCATCATGAATTTATACAGAAGCTTGATGAATTTATGGAACACCATAATGATGATGCAGAAGATCAGGATGAACAGATCATGGAAATTTTAAAATATCTTACAGAATGGTTGGTAAACCATATTTTGTATGTGGATGGACAGATTCCAAAAAACTGACAGAGAGAAAAAAGCGGATATGACGGAATGGGAAAAAGCCCAGCAGGGCTATTTATATGATGCAAGTTATGATCAGGAGATCGTAGATGCCAGAACGAAATGTGCGGATCTGTGTTATGCGTTTAACGCGTGCAGACCGTCGGATGTTAAGACACAGGAGAAGCTGATCCGGGAAATGTTTGGTGAGATCAGAGGAAGTTTTACGATCACGGCTCCGTTTTACTGTGACTATGGCAGTAATATTTCGATCGGGGATAATTTTTATACCAATCACAATTGTATTATTCTGGATGGTGCAAAGGTGACATTCGGAGACAGCGTATTTATTGCGCCGAACTGTGTATTTTCTACAGCAGGACACGCATTGGATGCCCGGATGCGCGCAGAAGGCATGGAAATTGCATTACCCATTACAGTCGGAAACAGGGTATGGATCGGCGCAAATGTATCAGTATTGCCCGGGGTAACGATCGGAGATGATACCGTGATCGGTGCAGGCAGTGTGGTAAACAAAGATATTCCGGGCGGCGTTGTGGCAGCGGGTAATCCGTGCAGAGTGATCCGTAAGATCACAGAGGCTGATAAACAGAAATATCCGATATGGAAAGAGTAAGAAAACAGAAAAATGGAGGCTGTATGCGGAAAAACAAAAGAAAATGGATCTGTATTTTAATGTTGGCATTACTGTTTTGTATCAGTGCGGCGGCAGTTACGGAGACGCGTGTACAGGCAGCGCAGACAAAGGAAACAACAGGCTTTGTGAAAAAGAAGGGCAAAACGTACTATTATAAAAACGGGAAAAAGCAAAAAGGGCTGAAAACGATCGATGGCAGCAAATATTATTTCAGCAAAGTAACCGGCGTGATGCAGAAGAAGGTGTTTAAGACCGTAAAAGGAAAGAAATACTACTTTGGCGCGAACGGAAAAGCGGTCAGGGGACTGAAGACGATCAAGAAGAACCTGTATTATTTTAATACATTGTGTGTGATGCAGAAAGGCTGGAAAACAGTCAATGGTGTGAAATATTATTTTGCGTCGAATGGCAAGGCATACAGGAACACAACGAAAAAAGTCGGTAAGATCTATGCGCGCTTTGATGAAAACGGGGCATATCAGATTACAGCCTCCTATTGTATGGTAAATGGCAGAAAGATGCAGGTGCAGTATCGGACAGACCCACAGGTCAGTGATGAAATATTACTTGCAGCAATTTTGTATGCGGAAGCAGGCGGCGAGAGACAGACAGCACTTTCCGCAACGCTGAATCAGGAAACGATCCGTGTCTATAAGGGGCAGTTAGCTGTGGGCTATACGATCTTAAACCGTATGGCGAGTAGAAGTTACCCGTCGACCGTAAAGGAAATTGTCTATGCGCAGTATCAGTTTGAACCGGCAAGAACCGGCGTTTTGACAGCACTTCTGAAGGATCAGACAAGGATCAGTACAGAGTGCAGAAATACTGCAAAGCTGCTGCTGAAAGATTATAAGGCGGCACAGGACAGTGTAAAGGAATTTATGCGCAGCGAGTTTACCTGGTGCAACTTTTGGGCACTCAGTTATGCAAGAAATTATTCAGATTTCTTCTCGGTGTATAAAAAAAATGAGTATCAGATCATTGGCAATCAGGTATTTTTCAATTATACAAAAACGATCCACAGCCAAAGCTGAGCGAATAGAGATCCTGGAAAACAGACATACTAAACAGTAGAGCTAGGGCGTAGTCAGGAGGTCCGGAATGAAGATTTTATTTTATGATACAAAAAAATATGACAGAGATTCTTTTGAAAAAGTAGTAACAGATTTTCCGGAGACGGAAATAGATTATCTGGAAGCCGATCTGTCTGTGCAGACGGCAAGACTGGCAAAGGGGTATGATGCAGTCTGTGCTTTTGTCAGCTCAGATGTCAGTGAGAAGGTGCTGCAGATACTGGGACAGCGTGGGGTAAAGCTTGTACTGATGCGGTGTGCGGGCTTTAATAATGTAGATCTTGCTGCTGCGGATGCCAACGGCATTACTGTACTTCGCGTACCAGGCTATTCTCCGGAGGCAGTAGCAGAGCATGCCATGGCACTGGCACTGGCGGTGAATCGGCATATCCATAAGGGGTATATCAAGGTGCGGGAGAACAACTTCAGCCTGGTAGGATTAACCGGTGTTAACTTCTATGGAAAAACAGCAGGTATTGTCGGAACCGGCAAGATCGGCGCAGCCATGTGCAGGATCTGTCACGGATTTGGCATGAAGGTGATCGCCTATGATATTTATCAGAACCCGGATCTGGATTTTGTGGAATATGTGGATTTTGACACCTTACTTGCAAACAGTGACCTGATTTCCCTGCATTGCCCGCTGACGGAGGAAAATTATCATCTGATCAATCAGGATACGATCCGGAAAATGAAGGATGAAGTGATCCTTGTGAATACATCACGTGGTGCCCTGATCAAGACGGATGATCTGATCGCAGGCATCCGAAGCCGGAAATTCTTTGGTGTGGGACTGGACGTGTACGAGGAAGAAACAAACAATGTGTTTGAAAACAGAGAGGATGATTTCTTAGAGCACTCCACAACAGCAAGATTGTTGTCCTTCCCTAACGTGATCGTAACTTCCCACCAGGGCTTCTTAACAGAGGAGGCACTTGCGGCGATCAGCCGGACAACATTGCAGAATGCAATGGATTTCAAAAACGCAGCGGTCAACCCGGTAAATCAGGTGAAATAATATGAAGAAAAAAGTGCTTGGGGCATGTGCAGCGGCGGTGGGTGTGTTTTTGCTTATTGCTGCTGCAGTTGCTGTATGGATCTTGCAAAAACCGGAAACAAGATTTCTGGTCACAATGCAGCAGGCTCTCAGAGAAAAAGGTCTGCTTGGTGAATTCTGGGAAAGACGGGAACAAGGGCAGCTTGCGCAGCTGGATGGAAGATACCGGATCTCTCTGCCACTGCTTGGTAAGAAAAATATGGAATTTACCGCGCAGTTTTCCGATGGAACGGTATTATTCCAGCCGACGGCCAACAGGGAGATTCTCTACAAATATGTGTATCAGGATGCGGATAATCAACAGGCACTGCAAAGACTTCTGGGGGAGGAAGCGGAGACACAGATCGATTTCTGGCTGTCAGTGATCGAAGGAACAGAAAATGGAAGCTCTGCAGGGAAAGGCGCAGGTGCGCTGGGAAAAGAACGGCAGAAAGAACTGGTTTCCTACAGTAAAGAAGTGATGCAGGGGCTTTCGCTGACAGAAGGTAAGCAAAAGCATGCATACATAAATGGAACATATGAAACTTGCAGCTGTACGGAGATCGTGCTTCCTGTGACAGATTTTTTGGATATTTACGAAGGCTATGCCCGCATCTGTGAAAAGGATGGTGTATTGCTTCCGGTACTTTCGGAGAATGAATGGCTTGGGGAACAGGAGGAGATCACTTTCCGGTTTTACCAAAAAGGACTGCAGCTTGCGGCGATCGGCGTTGAAGCAGATGGTGAGCCACTGCTTACGCTGGCAGAAGATCAGGAAGGAATACCGCGGCTTGATCTGGAACAGATCAGGATCGGATCCGATGGCAGTCTGAGTCTGGAGCTTTCTTATCTGGAGCAGGGGCAGTTGCAGCCGCTGCAAGGAGAGATACTTGATATTGGTAAGCTGACGTTTACACAGCTTCCGAAATTGTTTGGTATATTTTAAAGCTGTATGCAAAGAAAAAGCCCGAAGCATTTTGCCTCGGGCTTGTTTTAGCTGCATATCTTATTTGTTGTCTTCCTCTTCATCAAAGAATTCTTCGATCGTCTCGGTTGAGGATTCTACATTGTCGATCGGTTCTTCATCTTCTTCATCGAAAGGTTCATCGTCAGCCTGTTCAGTTTCGGCTGATTCTTCTTTTTTTTCTTCCTTCGGTTCCGGAGCCGGAGTTTCTTCTTTACCTTCAGCAGCCGGAGAGACCGCTTCCTTTACTTCTTCTACTGCCGGTTTCTCTTCTTGCCCGGAAACAACAGGATCTACAGCAGGTTCTTCTGGCCTGACAGGTTCTGCCGGTACATCTTCTTTGGCTTCTTCTGCAGCCTGTTCTTCCTCAGACTTCACAGTAGAGAAACGAAGCGGTACATAGCTGCGTTCCTTGCCGCCGGAGAGATCTTTTTCCTCTTCATCAAAATCAAAATCGTTATCAAAATCGTCATCGTCAAATCTGTCTTCATCAGATTTTTTGAAATAGTAATAAGCACCTGCCGCAGCAGCGACAGCAGCGCTGAACATCAGAAATTTACCAAATTTTTTAGCCATATTGTAAACCCCTTTCTATGGAATCTGTTTTCTTTATTTTAAAATAATTTTGCCTGGAACACAAGGAGTTTGTGTACAGTTTATAAGAAGTTTATGGAATTGCAAGAGTAGCTGTTCTGTGGTAGGATAAAGTGACCGCCGGAGTCAATGATACGGAAAAAGAGGAACTACAATGAACAATCGTTTTTTTGAACTTCCAAAGGAAAAACAGGATCGTTTTATCAATGCAGCACTGCAGATCTTTGCGAAAAATGGCTATAAAAAAGCAAGTACCGATGAGATCGTGAAAGCAGCCGGCATTTCCAAGGGATTGTTATTCCATTATTTCGGAAGTAAGCAGGGGCTATATGAATTTGTCTATATGTACAGCGTGAAATATATCAGTATGGAATATTCCCGTACCGTACCGCTGTTTTCCATTGATTTCTTTTCCCTGCAGCGCAAGGTAGAAGAAGCAAAGCGCGATATCATCCGCAATTATCCGTACATGAATCTGTTTGTGACGCTGGCATTTCGGGAAGAAAAAGAAATCCTGACACTGATCGCAGACAGTATGGATCAGTATTCCACAATGCTTTCCGGTATTTACCAAAAGGCGGATCTGAGCTGCTTTAAGACAGGAATTGATGCATCCGCCGTTCTGAAAATGTGTCTGTTTGTAGCGGATGGGGTATTAAATGAACAATTCCGCAACGACAGTATCGATGCGGAATCGTATTTTACGGAAGTGGAAAGTTACCTGCAGCTGTTAGAAGAAAATATGTGCTGGTAGCTTCGGCTTATTTGGACTGCTGATAAACCGGATCAGCCGGGTAACCGCCACGCAGCTTCTGCATGCCACGCTGTACGGCGTCTCTGGAATTTTTCCAGTCAGCATCTTTGTTCCGGTAATCATATTTTTCAACAAGCCATGCAACATCTTCGCCGACACGTTTCAGATTGTCCAGCATCTGATTCAGGATCAGCGGATAGAATTCAGCCTTCTGCTTGTCATTCAGCTCTGTTTCCGCGCGTCTGCAGATATCACCAAAGTGATGCAGGCAGAAGCCTTTGCTGCCTTCAATCATCTTTTTCATTTCGCCGTCCTTCTTATACATAAAGAAGAAGGTATCCAGATATCGTTCATAAGTTTTCTCAAAGTTTGTACAGATATAGCAGGATTTTTCTTTTTCCTGTACCCAGTTATAAATGGCGTTATCTGTGGTGTCTGCCTTTTTCAGACGGTTCATAAAGGAAGCTTTGCCCGGTGCAAACATCTTGATCTGACCTTCCAGCTCTTTCTGCATCTGGATATAGTGTGTTTTCAGAATCCAGGCATTTCCGAGAGAGTTACCGTAGTCAAACATTTTTTTGAAATGGGCACGGCAGAAGCCCGCCTTGTCTGTCATTTCGCGCATATCACTTTCCATATAGGAGGAGCTGGAGCCGAGCACCAGATCTAAAAGGTCCTGTTCTACTTCCCGTTCCACAAAACAGAGCGGACACTCGTCATTTGCATGAAATGCATCGGTTAATGGTATGGTGTATAGTGTTTCTTTCATTTGCCTCTTCTTTCTTCCTGCGCAGATCCGGATATAGGTACAAATCTGGCGGGAAACAGGATATTCATTGACATGTATTCCTTTTCAGTTTACCTGTGAGCGGGGAAAAAGACAAGCAAAAAAAGAGTGCAAAATCGAAGTGTCTATGTTAGAATGGTTAGCGGTAACAGAAATTTATCTTATGAAGGAGGATGTGTATTATGAATACGGAAGAAAAAACCTGCATTCGTGATGCGAGGGAGCTCGGTGTTCCCAAAATGCTGCTACTTGGTCTGCAGCACATGTTTGCCATGTTTGGCGCAACTATTTTAGTTCCGATCTTAGTGAACACTTATTTTGAAGGAGAAGGGTTATCCGTTCAGGTGACGTTGTTTTTTGCCGGCGTTGGTACACTGTTCTTCCATCTTTGTTCGAAATTTAAAGTACCGGCATTCCTTGGTTCGTCATTTGCATTCCTTGGTGGTTTTGCTACAGTAGCGAATCTGGATACCGGTATTTTTGCGGATATGACAATGGGAGAAAAACTTCCATATGCCTGTGGCGGTATCGTAGTGGCAGGTCTGTTATATCTGGTTCTGGCGCTGATCATCAAGCTTGTCGGTGTTAAGAAGGTTATGCGTTTCCTGCCGCCTGCAGTAACAGGTCCGATCATTATCTGTATCGGTCTGAGTCTTGCACCGTCAGCAGTATCAAACGCTTCCACAAACTGGTTACTGGCATTGATCGCTCTTGGCGTCATCGTTATCTTCAATATCTGGGGCAAGGGTATGTTCAAGATCATCCCGATCCTGATGGGTGTTGTGATCTCTTATATTGCAGCGCTGATCATGCACTTTGCAGGTATGACAAATGCAGATGGCTCCGCTATCCTGAATTTCTCTCAGGCAGCAACAGATGCGGTAGTCGGTCTGCCGCCTTTCCAGCTTTGCAAATTTGACCTGACAGCCATTCTTGTTATGGCACCGATCGCGATCGCAACTATGATGGAGCATATCGGTGACATGTCTGCCATTTCCGCAACAGTTGGTTCTAACTTTATTGAAGATCCGGGACTTCACCGTACACTGATCGGTGACGGTCTTGCAACAAGTTTATCTGCTCTGTTCGGTGGTCCTGCCAATACAACATACGGTGAAAACACCGGTGTACTGGAACTGAGTAAAGTATACGATCCACGTGTTATCCGTCTGGCTGCTGTATTTGCAGTTATCCTGAGCTTCTTCCCGAAGATAGCTGATCTGATCAGTACATTACCTTCCGCTATCATCGGTGGCGTCAGCTTCATGCTGTATGGTATGATTTCTGCAATCGGTGTAAGAAACGTAGTAGAAAACCATGTAGATCTGACAAAATCAAGAAACCTGATCATTGCAGCAGTTATCCTTGTCTGCGGTCTTGGTTTCTCAGGTGGTCTGACATTTACGATCGGTGGTACATCCATCACATTAACAGCACTTGCAATCGCAGCTATCGCAGGCGTTTTATTAAATGCGATCCTGCCGGGCAAGGATTATGAATTCGGTAAAGATCCACAGGCTGATAAGAACCGTGGTCTGGACATGAACTTCATGGACAACAAATAAGTTGCTGCATAGTAACCAAATATAGGAAAATAAGAACCGGGCATGTGGGAGTTTCCACATGCCCGGTTTTTATTTTAGGCTTGACGATTCGAATATAATTGTTATAATGTACTTATACAATAAGTACAATTTAGAGGCGGTAAGATATGGAAATTATTATCAGCAATAATGCCAATAAGCCAATCTATGAGCAAATTACATCGCAGATCAAAGCAATGATCATGAGTGGGGAATTGCAAACCGGAGATACAATCCCTTCCATGCGCGCTTTGGCAAAATCAATCCATGTGAGCGTCATCACTGTTCAGAAAGCCTATGAAGATTTACAGAGAGATGGTTTCATAGAAACAACTGTAGGGAGAGGCAGCTTTGTGGCTGCACAAAACAAAGAATTTTATCAGGAAGAACAGCAGCGCATTGCGGAGAACCATTTACAAGCTGCTGCTGAGATTGGGCGGATAAGCAATATCTCACTTGAAAAATTGACAGAACTATTAACTTTATTCTATCAGGAGGATGAATGAGCATGGAAAATATATTAGAACTACAGCAGGTTTCAAAATTATTTCCCAAATCAGATTTTGCATTGCGTGATGTGACCTTTTCTTTGCCATATGGGGCTATTTTAGGATTTGTCGGAGAGAACGGAGCCGGAAAAACGACGACGATCGGCTGCATTTTGAATACCGTGATGAAAGATGGAGGAACGATAAAGCTGTTTGGACAGGAGATGTCGGATGCAGATACGAGTTTACGGGAAAAAATAGGTGTCGTCTATGATGGTGACAATTTTCCGGCTTATTGGACAACGAAACAAGTATCCGAAGTCATGTCTGGGCTTTATAAGCAATGGGATAATGACTTGTTTCAAAAGTATTTAGAGGATTTTCATCTGCCGGTAAACCTAAAAATAAAACATTATTCGAAAGGGATGACAATGAAACTTGCAATCGCAACTGCATTGTCGCATCATCCAAAGTTGTTAATTTTAGATGAGGCTACCAGTGGCTTAGATCCGATTATGCGGGATGAAATGTTAGATGTTTTTCTGGAATTTGTCCAGGAAGAAACGCATTCTATCTTATTATCTTCTCATATTACCAGTGATCTGGAAAAGATTGCTGATTATATCACTTTCATTCATAATGGTAAAATCATTATGAATGAAACCAAAAATGACCTGATCTATAACTATGCTGTTATGCGTTGCAGAGAGAGTCAGTTCCTGACATTAGATCCGAAGGATATACTTGCTTATCGAAAACGTGACTATCAGATAGATGTGCTTGTTTCGGACGGAAAAAAGATACAGAGAAAGTATAAAGATATTGTGATAGACCATGTTTCTATTGATGAGATCATGTTGTTACTGGTGAAGGGAGAAAGAGTATGAAAGGTCTATTGAAAAATAATTTATATGCAACACTTCCAAATGCAAAAGTTTTTTCTGGCATTATGCTTTTATTAGGGCTTTTGGATGCGCTTGTGGATCATAAAATGCCTTCGTTGCTTATGGGATATATGCTGCTGGCTATGATTGGTTTTCCATTTAATGCAGTTGCAAGCATGCGGAAAGAAAGTGCCTCCAAGTGGAGTCAATATAAACTGACCACACCCGTAAAGAGGTCAGCTATCGTGCAAAGTTATTTTTATAGTTTACTAATATGGCTGACGGTAGGAATGGTCTATGCGGGGATTGGAGTGCTGCTACGGATTATGCTGTATGGATTCCCATTTGATAGAAATACAGATGTTTTTATGCTATATATGGTAGGAATTGGAATCAGCCTGTTTATGAGTGCCATATTTTTTCCTCTGTTTTATTGGGGTGGGGAAGAACGAAATGAGATATTTTTAATAATCAGTTTGCTTTGCGGAACAGGGATTGTCATAGGACTTACGACTTTTTTAAACACCTTGTTTACAAGACCGATGACCACAATGCAGATTGTGTTAGGCGGCGTTATTATTTTTATATGTGCTTTTCTTACATTTCTGATTTCTTGTCTGGTGACTGTATATATTTATTATAAAAAAAGCAGAACCTAGTATATAAAAGGGAAGAGAGAAGCCGTTTAGGCTTCTCTCTTCCCTTTTGCCAGCTTCCGCTGAAAACAGATGAAAAAGAGTATATTCAGCACAATGCCCACTGCGGTGGAAACAGGAGCGGCAAGACCGATCTTTGTCAGGCTGGCGTCTGGCTGGATACTCATAAAGTAAGCCAGAGGTAATCTGACAAGCAGTGTCTGCGTGAGCCCCTGGATCATAACCCAGAGCGTCTGGTTATTGCCGTTGAAATAGCCGATCATGCTGAATAAAACAGCGGTCAGGATCGTTTCGGGGGCGAAGCCTTTCAGATAAGCAAAGCCGTTTTGGACAACCTCTGCATCGGTAGAAAAAATACCGGTCAGCAGGTCGCCCTTCAGCAGAACAAGTGCAAATACAAAGCAGCCGAAAACAAGCCCGATCCCAATTCCGGTCAGCATGGACTGGCGGGCTCGCTTTGGATTGCCTGCACCAACATTTTGTGCGACAAAGGAAGCCATGGACTGCATGAGGGCACTAGGGATCAGCATGGCAAAGCTGACGATCTTGCAGGCAACACCGTAACCGGAGGAAGCGGTCAGCCCCAGACGGTTGACGAAGGCGCAGAGTGCCAGAAAGGAAATCTGGGTCAGACATTCCTGCAGTGCCAGTGGAAGCCCGATGCTTAAAAACTTGCGGCATTGTGTGTTTAATCTGAAATCTGCCTTTGTGATCGTGAAGGGCAGCTTTTTTTTCGCCAGAATGCAGAGTGCAAATACAACGCTGACAGCCTGTGCCAGAACGGTGGCAAGGGCTGCACCTGCAATGCCCATGGCAGGCACCGGGCCTAAGCCGAAGATCAGGATGGGGTCCAGAAGGATGTTGCACACGCAGCCGAAGATCAGCGCCACCATAGTCACCTTCATGCGGCCCACGGCCTGAAACATCTTTTCAAAGGCCAGTGCCGCCATGTTGATGGTGGCAAACAGGAATACGATGGTGGAGTAGGTGATGCCGGATGCAATCAGGCCTGCGTCGCTGGTGAACCGGCGCAAAAAGCCCGGCATGATGACAATGCTGACAATGGTGATAAGAATGCCGTGCATCAGGCTCAGCGCCATACCGTGGGTGGCGGCAGTCTCGGCCTTTTTGCGGTCGCCTGCGCCAAGGTACAGTGCGATCATGGCATTGATGCCAATGCCAAAGCCAATGGCAATGGCGTTGGCAAAATTCTGGATCGGGAACACCAGCGACAACGCAGTCATGGCGTCTTCGCTGATGCGGGCCACGAACAGGCTGTCTACAATGTTGTACAGACTGTTCACCAGCATGGAAATAACATTGGGCAGCGCCATGGATACCAACAGCGGCAGCACCGGTTTTTCTTTCATAAAGGTCTCGTTCATAGTGTTTGCATTGCTCCTGTAGAGAAAAGGAATGAATTACTGCAGCCGCGGAATCGTCAGGGCGAGACTGCTCGAAGATAAAAGCAGACGCAAAAAAGCCACACAATGGCTCTTTTGAAGTCATTGTGTGGCGAAAAGTAGCATACTGCTGTAAAAATCCACACGAATTTTATTAACTGTAGGATAACACGGCTTCCGGCAGATGTCAAGAGGTCAAACGGATAAAGTATGACTTTTATAGACTTGACCATTTTTCACCGGGAGGCTAAAATAAAAATAGATACTTTATAAAATAAGGAGAATCCTGCCATGAAATGGATGATCGCATCCGACCTGCACGGGTCGGCGTTTTATTGCAAAAAAATGATCAAAGCGTTTGAGCGGGAGAGAGCAGACCGGCTGCTTTTGCTGGGGGATCTTTTGTATCACGGCCCCCGCAACGACCTGCCGGAGGGCTATGCCCCGAAGGAGGTCATCCCGCTCCTGAACGGGCTGAAGCCGGCGCTTTTGTGCGTGCGGGGCAACTGTGACGCTGAGGTGGATCAGATGGTGCTGGATTTTCCCATTCTGGCCGACTATGCTGTGCTGCCGGTGGGCGGGCGTCTGGTCTACGCCACCCACGGCCATGTGCACAACCTGAAAAACCTGCCGCCGCTGGCTCCGGGGGATGTCCTGCTGCATGGCCACACCCACATTCCGGCGTGGACAGAGTTCGGCGAAGGCAATCTCTACCTGAACCCCGGTTCTGTGAGCATCCCGAAGGAGGGGAGTGCACATAGCTATATGACACTGGAAGGGGAGACTTTCCTTTGGAAAACGCTGGAAGGCGAAGTGTACCGGGAGCTGGAGCTGTGATGGGGGCAATGGAGCTGGAAGAGAAAACGGTTCAGATCCGGGATGATTTCGACCCGGACAAAATTCTGGAAAGCGGCCAGTGCTTTCGCCCCCGGAAGCAGGCGGAGGGCTGGTATCGGTTTGTTTCCGGGAGACAGCTGCTTTACCTCAGACCACTGCGCAGCGGAACCTACACGGTGCGGTGTGAGCCGGGCGCATGGGAAACCTTCTGGCACGGTTACTTCGACCTTGGCCGCAGCTATGCCGCCCTGCGCGGAAAGCTGGACAGCCGGGACGACTTTCTGCAGCGTGCCATGGAATATGGCCGGGGCATCCGGGTGCTGCGTCAGGATGAGTGGGAGATGCTGGTCAGCTTCATCATCTCGCAGCGAAAGAGCATCCCGGCTATCCGCAGGGCGGTAGAGCTGCTTTCGGAGCGGTTTGGCGAGCGGCTGGGCAGCGATAGCGAAGGGCCGGTGTATGCGTTCCCGACAGCAGAAGCGCTCTGCTGTGCCGGGGA
>ERZ779851.2733-NODE-2733-length-12839-cov-8.292240_pt1 | contig 12839 bp, 11 predicted proteins | sample MGYA00511094_ERZ779851 | MGnify/ENA primary metagenome ERZ779851 (study PRJEB29588, sample SAMEA2155512) | human gut metagenome | biome: human gut; feature: human-associated habitat; material: faeces | place: Denmark | collected 2008/2010 ...
ATTCTTTACTTTTAACACCTAAATTATGTATTGAGTTAGCATTAGCTATATACTCTGTAGTTGTTTTAACGTAACTATCTAGTACACTATCATTTACTGGTGTTGTTGCACTATAGTCTAAATATATCATACTATACCTCCTGGATAACTGTTAAAATAACTGGTTTGCTTTCTGTTAACTTATATAAATAATTACCCACATCTTCTCTAACATCAGTTCTTATTTTAGCATAATCTGCATATTTTCCATTAACATTATTTTTAATAATCTCTAAACTTCTTTTCTTAATTTCATCTATCAAATTATTATTATCTTTATCAAAAATAACACCCCTTGATAAAATTTCAGGTCCATTCTTAATATTCTTAGTCTTTTTATCAACAGTTGCAGATATAACAATTAATCCATTTTTACCAAGCATTTCTCTATCTTTTAAAACTAACTCACCAACATCATTAGTACTTTTACCATCTATTAAAACATCATCTACTTGTATATGTTTAAAATCATTAGACAATTCTCCATCGATAAATGTTACTATGTCTCCATTTTCTTTAAGTAGTATATTTTCTTTAGGCATACCTACAGATAAAGCAAGTTTAGCATTACCTACTTGATAACGATATTCTCCTTTTATAGGCATATAGTATTTAGGATTAAATATTTTTACCATAAGCATTAAATCTTGACTAGAAGCATGAAGTCTTACACTTTTAGATTTTGGTACATCATATATTTTAACTCCATGCATTGCAATATCATTTTTTATTCTAACACTAGTTAATTCTTGTGCTTCATAAGATGGGTCTGCAAAACATATTGAGTCAGTACTTTCTAATGTTACATATTTATCATATCCATTAACTATTCTACTTAAGTTATAATAAGGTGTTTCTCTATCATTATTAACAAGTATTACTGAATCACTATCTTTTAAGTTTCTTAAGTCACCTATTACACCTGGTAATACATGTAAGTATCCCTCTTTAATAGCCATATCAATAACTGTTTGTAAGTATTTCCCCATTATAACTACTTTTCTATTAGTACCTTTTATAGCATCAAATATATTTTGAATAGTTAATAAATGAAGTGATAATATACTAAATATAATTCTTCCTTCACTTTTTTCAACTGCATCTTTAAAGTATTTATCTAGTTTATGATTAGGACTAGTGAATCCTTGTTTTTCACTAAATACACTTTCGTTCATTAAAAGAAGTACACCTTGTTTACCAATATATGCTAGTTTACCTAAATCCATATCATATTTATCTTTCATAGTACTATCTATTACAAAGTCAGTCATATATACAATAGCGCCATTTGGAGTATTAATGCTAAAACCGACACTCTCTGGTACACTATGACTTACACTAAAAGGAAATACACTAAACTCTTTAAAATCTATTTTTCTATGAGGTTTAATAATATGCATATTTTTAACTTTTACTTCACTTTCTAATGCTTCTATTTCTATAATTTTAGAAGTATAATTAGTAGCAAATATATGTAAGTCAGGTAATACTTTTAATAAGTCAGTTACTGCACCCATGTTTTCATAATGAGCATGACTTATAAATAGCCCCACTATTCTTTTTTTATTTTCTATTAAATAACTAAAGTCAGGTATAACATAATCTACTCCTAACATTTTTTCATTAGCATATTTAAGTCCTGCATCAAAAAGTAATATTCTACTATTTATTTCAACCACATATAAATTTTTACCATTTTCATTTAATCCACCCAAACTAAAAACTTTTATTTTATTCATAAAAACGCCTCCTTCATATATAAACATAAATAAAATTAAAATAATAGTTGTTTACGTCCATATAAATATACCACAAAATCCCTCTTAAGTCAATAAAAAACCACTGTTTTACAGTAGTTTATTTTGTACTATTTGCTTTTTTATAATTTGTATTTATTTTATTTTTATCTATATTTTCATCATCTACTCTGTAAGTTTTAATCCATTATTAAACCTACTTCCCATAAGTGTATTCATATTTAGTTAATACTTTAACATATTTATCATTTAACATTTCTTCAATAGTTCTACCTGCTTTACTTTCTAACTCTTCTAATGTTACATAATTATCTAATTTTAAGTTAGATTCTAAACTAAAGTAAGCACGATACCTTTTATGCATATCAGTTATCTGTTCTCTGTAAGCCATATTTTCATTAGTTAAATATGAAGTAGTACTAAATCTAGACCAATTAGTATAAATCATTAAGTCTTCATCTTTATATTTATATTGGTAATTAGGTAAACTAGTATAACCTGAATATATTCTTTCTACTCCATTATACCATTTCCACATAGAGTCAACATAACTATACATGAGTACAGTAGTTTTTTCTTTTTTATTATATTTTTCTCTTAATTCATCATCATTTATTCTGGGAACATATTTACCTTCATTATAATAAACTTTATTACCATCTTCATCTTCATAATAAAATTTATATCCAGTTTGAGTACTTATCTTTCTGTAACTTTTTTCTTCAGGATAATTAGTTGACCATTCAGTTTGCTCTGCTTGTATCTCAGTCTTTCTATCTTTATTAGCATATCCACTTGGTTGTTCACTTGAAAAACCTGAGTATTCACTATTTTGATTTATATACCATTTCCATTTTTTATCTCTATATTTATAATATTCTTTTTCTTCTACTTCCCAACTTAAGATATTTGCTGCTTCACTAACTTTTGGTAATTTTTTTAAATCAAGTGGTAATAGTACTTTATAAGTTTTATCTTCTTTGGTATTAATTTTTGAACTTTCAATAAAATCTGACCAAGGAGTATAGTTATAACTTACATCAACAAAATTATATTTAGTAGTTACATCAACTAAGCTTTTACCTTTAGGATATTTGCTTGTAGTTTTACTCATTTTATATCTCTTAGAAGTATCACAATAACTTGCATTACTAATATTAAAAGTTTTAACATAATCTTTATCTACTTTGGTAATTTTTACAGTACCCCATACTATCTTATCTTTAAATTTAATCTCACTTAAATCCCCTAAATTAACAGTAACACTTTTTCCATTAACTGTAGGTAAACCATTTAGTTCTGCATATTTATATGCTTCATCCATAATAGAACTTTCTAATTCTAAACATTTATTATTTCTTACATTAAAGAAAATTATAAAAAATGTTATAACAATAGTTAAAACTATAACTAAAGCAATTATTGGAGTAAAATCAGTTATTCCATTTTTTCCTCTTTTTAATGATTTTGATAGTTCGTATTTCATTATTAACACCTACTTTATAATCTTATTTTACCAAAAAAAAGAAAAAGTATCAATTACTTTTCCACATTTACACAAGTAAATTCTATATCATAACTCTTGAACACTTTTTTAGTTACTTCTATATCAGCAGCACAAAGCTTATTACCAAGTTTTAATTCTTTTAAATATCCCTTTTCTTCTAACTCTTCAGTAGTTATTTTAAAAGGATACTTAGTTATTTTTTCACTACTAATATAATCTTTAACGGCAATTTTTACTTCTTCTTTTAAACTAATATACTTTATTTCATTTTGATAAGTAATACCTATATAATAAATAATAGAAACAAGTATAATTATAATAATACCCCACACTACAATTATCTTATTATTCATTACCCATCATGCCTTTCAACATATCCATTACTTACATAATTTTTACACTTTAGGTAAGGAGTATATATTACTACATTATTATCATCTTTATATACAGAAACATATCCAGTACAATTTCCATCTTTATCTCTTACTTCACTTATATAATTATTACTAATAAGAGAACTTATTTTTATATTAAGAGTATCTACTCCTAGATTATTATTATAGAAGTCTTTAATATATTTTTTAGTACTATCAATTAATTTAGTTTCAATGTCACTATATTTATATATATCACTTTCATTACTATCTTTACCCTTATCATAAAAGTCTACAAATTTCCAGTCTTCATTTAGAAGTCCAACTTTTCTTAAAGCATATGCTGTTACTAATAAGCATACTATAAATAACCCAAGAAAGAAGAAAAACTCTAAGAATCCCCACCCATTTTTCTTTTTCATATAAGCCTCCAATTCAGATATATTTTACCACAATAATTATTAAATAACAACTATTCACAGTCTAATATTGGATTATATTCAAAAACTAATGGTTCTAATGAAGAAATAGTAAACTCTATTTTAGTAGTTTCTAATTTACAATTATTTCTAATAAAAGGAATAATATCGTATTTATTTCTTTCATATAAATCTTTTATATTTATTTCATAAGTTTTTATATCACTACTATCTTTAGCAAAAACACCATCTTGATAAACATAATATCCATAACTTATTAATATATCTTTTAATTCCTCATGTGTAACTTTAGTTTCGGTTTCACATTTTTCACAAGGAGTACATTTTTCACACTCCTTGCATCCTGTTAATAAAATTAATGCTACAAACAATATTATAACTTTTTTCATCTCTTTACTCCCTTACAAAACTTATTTTTATTTTACCATTTCCATTATTACTACCAGTTACTTTTTGTTTAATGGTAATAGTTTTATTATTTAGTTTACTACTTATTACACTTTTTCCACCATTACCAGAGTCTCCACTTTTAGTAGAAGTACTAGTACAACAAGAATATGTAGGATAATACTCTGCACAGCTTTCGTGAGGACAAGTACCATAACTTTCACAACCGCCTCCGACTGTTCGACATTTTTTACCTATTCCATTGTTTTCACCACATTTTCTATAACATGAACCTTGTTGACTTGATGGAAGTTTTTCACAAAATGCGTCTCCACATTCTACTTCACCATTAACGCATTCTTCATGTGGTGGGGAATAACTTTCACAACATCTTCTATAAGTTGTTTCATATCTTTTACATCCGCCTCCACATGTACCTGTTCTAGTACAAACTGTTGCATCAGCAGCTGAAGAACCACCACTTCCACTTACACCATTTTTACCATTTTTAGATGAATCACTTGAGTTAACTCCACCAAGTCCATTTCCTTCTCCTCCTGGTGAACCGTTGCTTCCGCCTCCACCTCCAGCAGAAATAATAAAATATTCATTATTTAATTTAAATCTAGAAGCTCCTCCACCAGCATGAGAACCACTTCCTATACTAGCAGCACCATTAGTACTAGTTCCAACTTCATATTTAATAGTTTGGCCTTTCACTAAATATACTTCTGCACTTACATAAGCACCTTTTCCACCATTACCACTACCTTTAGCACCTAAGGCTTCCATTAGGTAGTAACCACTTGCAGGTACAACATATTCTCCATCTGTATTACTTTCTACATTTCTTACTTTTTCGTATCTTAAAGTACAAGTAGTATCTTTATTAATTGATTTAACTGTAAATGTTTTATTACTATATTCATATGTTTGACCATTTGTACAGTTTGCTCCTGTAAATGCATAGTTTTCTTCTGGATTAATACTAATACTTTTATCTTCTAAAGCATTAACTAATACGTTATTTTCACTACTTGTAGCATTATTTAAAATTAAAGCTAAATAGTATTTATTAACTGTATATTTAACACTGCAAGTAACATCACTTTCTACATTAAGTAGTTGAAGCTTATTATCAGTAAAGTTGTAGTTACCTTTTCCACTACATTTAACATCTTTACTAACATCTTTCATATAATAGTTAGCATCTTTATTAATAACATATTCCTTATCAAAAGTCTTTAGTATTTCAGTATAATTACTTTGTCCATTAATATTTCCTCCAACTATATTAATTTTAACATTATAGTTAGGATATACAAATTTCCAAGGATCATTTTTAGTTCCTCTTCCAGTTACTTTCACTATTTCTTTAACATACATAGTTGGTCTTAATGTTCCATTACTTTCTTGATATTTTATTTCACTTGGCGTAATTACGTCATACCCATTATTTCCTAAACTTACAAATGGTTGTCTGTTTACTAAATATGAAGTAATCCCACCTATTCTTTCATATTCATTAGTATTAAGTATTCCTATCTTATTAAAGTCACTACTTGAACATAGTCCACTTGAGCATTTGAATTTATCAGTTTTAACTATAAATGTATCTGCTACATCTAGTCTTTTATAAACACACTTTAAATCCTCTTTAATAGTATCCTTGCTTGTCATATTAGTTGCTAACAAACTATTAGTTCCTAAAAACAAACTAAAAAGTATTAATAAAACTTTTTTCATAAATCACCCTTCCCTATCATAATTTAATTATACTAATAAATAGTTTTTTTTTCAACAAAATTTTATATTAAAACCTTCTAATTTCTTAGAAGGTTATTTATCACAATTAGGGCAAACTACACTATCTTTTTTCATAACTAGAAGTTCTTTACATTTACTACATATTTCACCAGTAGGTTTATCCCAGCTGGCATACTTGCATTTAGGAAAATTACTACATCCATAAAATTCTTTTCCTTTTTTAGTTTTCTTTACAATTATATCTCCATCACATTTTGGACACTTACATATCACAGTAGCACTCTTTTCTACTTTAGGTATATACTTACATTCAGGGTATCCACTACAAGCAATGAATTTTCCATATTTACCATGTCTATATACTAAGGGTTTACCACATAATGGACACAACTCTCCAGTTTCTTCTGGACGCTCTTTTTCCATCTTACTATATGCTTCTTCTACTAGAGGTTCAAAGTCTTTATAGAATTTATTTAATAGTTCATACCATACATACTTTCCTTCTGCTACTTTATCTAAGTCTGTTTCCATTTCACTAGTATACTTAACATTTATAATACTGCTAAAATATTCTTGTAATTTATCAGTTACTTGTACTCCAACAGTTGTAGGGATAAACTTCTTATTTTCCATACTAATATATTTTCTTTCTTTTAATACTTCAATAATTTTAACATAAGTACTAGGTCTACCTATTCCAAGGCTCTCTAACTCTTTAATTAAAGTATCTTCTTTAAATCTTGCAGGTGGTTCAGTAAAGTGACTATTTGCTTTTATTTCTTTACTTACAATTACACTTGATTTATAACTACTAAAGTCAGGTAATACTTTATCATTTGTTGTTTCGAATTCTTTATATATTTTTAAATACCCATCAAAAGTATTAACTTGTCCACTAGCATTAAATTTGTAATCATTATTATCTAATACTACACTAGTATTATTATATTTAGCATCAGCCATTAAACTAGCCAAAGTTCTAACATATATTAAGTTATATAGTTTATATTCATCATCACTCAAATAATTTTTTATACTTTCTGGTGTTCTATTAATACTAGTTGGACGTATTGCTTCATGTGCATCTTGTACATTTTCTTTTTCCTTAGTCTTTTTAACATGTCCTACATATTTACTTCCATAATTATTCTTAATAAAACTGAATGCATCTTTAGTAAAAATATCACTTAATCTAACACTATCTGTTCTCATATAACTTATTATACCAACTGTTTCATTACCAAGTTTCTTTCCTTCATAAAGAGCCTGAGCTAATTTCATAGTTTTTGAGGCACTAAAATTAAGTTTTTGATTAGCAAGTTGTGTTAGTGTACTAGTTGTAAATGGAAGTTTACTACTTTTTTTCTTCTCTTTAACTTCTACACTCTCTATATTAAAAGCATTAGATAATTTACTTAATATTTCATCTTTTAAAACAGGTGATTTTATTTCAATCTTTTTATTTTTATACTTAGTTAAAGTAGCTTCAAAATCATTAAAATAAGCATCTATTGTATAATATTCTTCACTTTTAAAGTTTTCTATTTCTCTTTCCCTATCAACAATAAGTTTTAATGCTACACTTTGTACACGACCAGCACTTTTTCCTTCAGTTTTACTTTGCATAAGTTTACTTAATCTAAAACCTATTATTCTATCTAGTATTCTTCTACTTTCTTGACTATGAACTAAGTCCATATCAATATTTCTAGGTTTTTTAAAAGCCTCTTTAATAGCATTTTCTGTTATTTCATTAAATACTACTCTTCCATAGTTATCACCTAGTTTTAATGTATCTAATAAATGCCAACTAATTGCTTCTCCTTCACGGTCTGGGTCGGTAGCAAGTATTACATAATCACTATTTTTTACTTCTTTTTTAAGTTCAGTAACTAACTTACCTTTACCACTTATAACTTTATAATTAGGCTTAAAATTATCTTCTAAGTCAACACCAAGACCATATTTACCACTTGTAGCTAAATCTCTAATATGACCCTTACTACTTGTAACTTTATAATCTTTTCCTAAATACTTCTCAATTGTCTTACTTTTACTTGGGCTCTCCACAATAACTAAATTTTTCATAATTTTCTCCTTTTAATTATCACTTGTCAAATAAAAGAATAAATAATATTTATTAAAAAGTCAAGTCTTTTATTAAAATATTCACTTGTTTATCACTTATAAATATTTTATAATAGTTTTAGGAGGGTTACAAATGAATTCAAAGAATTTTGTTTATGCTAATATAGAAATGTGTACAAGTTATTCTAACACATTAAAATCATTTACCTATTTAGAAAGAGAACTACTTTATAAATTTGATGAAAACCATTTTGTAAGATTATCTGATATTAAAAACAAATTTTCTTTATTAAAGTATTACTTATATATTAAAGCAAATAAAGAATTAAAAGATGTAATACTTAATACTTCACCTAGTGGTTTTGGTTTATATATTAATAAGAATACTTTACAAAATGCATTTTTAGAATATGATGAATTTGTAAACATTAAAACACTAAAAAAGATCCAACCTTAGGATCTTTTTTACTTTAACTACATATACATTCTACAAAAGTATCATTTAAACATCTTAGACAACATAAGCAATTAATATTCATAGTAAATATTGAATCAGTTGCTACATATGGATAAGGACTTGTAGTATCAGTATTCGCTGCAAGTACTCTAAATGTGCAGCAGCATCCATCTACTTTTTCTACTCTAAATACATTTGAACAATTAGCAGTGCCTTCTACTGTACAGTCAGTATTAGTTCTAGTTGTAGGCATAGATAAAGGTTTTCCATTACTTCCACACATATAAAGCATAATTGGTCTAGTATTACATACTACACAGTTACTTCCTCCTCCAAGTGCAGGTCTATCACAAGAATTCAAACAATTTTCAGGACATGCATTTGATTGAAGAACATTTATTACTTGCAATATCTCTTGTAAACAATTATTTTCGCATTCATTACTATTTTGGTTACATCTACTATAACCATTATTATTATTCATATAATCCACCCCTTCTTTATATTCACTATTAATTTATGTAAATATAAATATTTTGTGAGTGAATTTACCTAATAACTATTCTTTTAAATTTTTCTTTAACTATTATCACCTCTTTCATTTACAAGTTTACTATAGTTTATTGTTAATGATGTGATTATTTTATGTATCTTTTGTGAAAAAAATAGAAATGAGTTTTAATTCATTTCTATCTCATAAGGATTACTTGCACTTCCATCTCCACTTTTGTAAGGACTATTACCCTTTATACTTATTACTGGTCTAATTAAATCACCAAAAATAGGTGCAACTGGGGAACTAGCTAATCTTTTATACACATAATATACTCTTGATTCAGAAGAATCAGAGTAAGTAGGTGTCATTGTCCAAAAACTATATTGGTCTATAGAACTACTATTGTTACTATTATAATAGTAGTATGGTGTTGAATCACTATTATAGTACCCACCCGCAAACGAGGCTTCATCAGCAGTCATTAATGCTATTGGATAGTCTAGTTTTGCTTTTGGATTATTACCACTAAACGAATCATATTCATTTGTACAGTTATATGTAGGGGACTGAGTATTGTAAAGTCTATCATAAGCCTTGTAATACATAAGTGCATTTAAGGAAAAATTATATCCATTAGCCAAATTTCTATCATTACAGTAAATTGCATCATCACTTAAATAACGATCATAATTTGTTAATAAATTTTTTTGATACCATGTGTCTAGAAAATCTTTTATAATACTAGAGTTAGTATTTAGTCTATTATTTTCTAAAGAGCCACTTGTTCCATACATATAGCCTACAGACATTGTACTATTTTCAGAAGAATAAGATGAAAAACCCAAATACGCATCAGTTGATGTTGTACTAGAACCATGATATAAAAGTTTTATACTTCCATCAGCATTTGTTCTTATTATTCTCCAATATATTGGTTCTCCAGATTTTGCAATAACACGTTTAGTACAATCAGAATTATAATTTGAAGTATTACAATCATTAAATGAATTAAAATCTTGATACCTTGAACCTTGTTGATTATAGCCCCTATAAACAACGACATCATTAGTGTGTTTACCAAACTTTACCCAGTTATCTGTTGCATTTCCAGCAAAATAATATACAGTTGTATTATTTTCAATAGATTTATACAATGTTTTAGTATTGCTTGTACTAAAAGCATTAAAATTTGTTCTTGTTAATCTTGTTGTTTTATCTGCCAATAATTGGTCATATAATGTTTTACTCATTGTTATATTTAAATTAATATTTGATATTATGTTATTAACTATTAATTTATTAGAACTTAATGTGTATTCTCCACCTGTAATACTTTCAGGTTCTCCAGTTAAATAAAATACTACTTTCCCACCTTCTGTTGTTGTTTTACTTGTGCTATCTATTTTACTTCTGTTACTTATCGTAACTGTTACTGTATTACTTCCTATTTCTTTTGAAAAATCTATTTTACATGCATCAGCACTTTCTAACTTTTCTACTTCTATTATATAGTTATCATTATCAAAAGTAATAATACTACCATTTTTACAAATAATCTTATTTGCAATATACCCACTACCCTTTGTAGGCATAGTTTTACTTTCTACTCCATCCACAGTAAAACTAACTAAATTATCAGTATTAGATACTAACTCTTTATTTTCTTTTCTTGGGAATAAACTAATAGTAATTAATAGTATAGGAATTAAAAATACAAACAATTTCTTTTTCATATATAGCCTCCATATTTATCTACCCTAACTAAGTAAAAGTATACCAAAAAACATGAGTCATTTCAATAATTTATAAAACTTTTTGTAATTAATCTTAGAAAATTTCATAGTATAATTATTAATTCAAAATGAAAGAATTGAAGATAATGTTAAAACCAATTTATTAAAAAGAAATTTTAATACAGATAGCCCTAATAAAGTTTGGGATACTGATGTAACATATTTAATTTTTAAAGGATCAAGAGCATATTTATCTACAATTATAGACTTATATGACAGACATGTAGTTGCATATAAAATATCAAAGCATAATGATAATAAGTTAGTTATAGATACTTTAAATGAAGCAATAGCAAAAGAAAAAGATGTAAATGGTTTAATCCTACATTCTGATCAAGGATTTCAATATACATCTTATGAGTACAAAGCAATATGTGAATCCAATGGAATTCAAATATCTATGTCTAGAAAAGGAACCCCAATAGATGATTCTCCTATAGAAAGTTGGCATGCTCTTCTAAAAAAAGAAACTTTGTACAACAATAATATTACATCTTTACAAGAATATATTCAACTTGTGGAAGAATGGATATTATTTTATAATACTACTAGATTAAAGTCAAAGGTTAAGAAAAAGAGAAAAACTTACACAAAAAGAGAAAAATAATTTTCTCTTTTTAATATACTGCTTTTTAATTGTGTCTCCTAAACAGGATTCACATCACTTTTCAAGTGCCTTTTTGTATGATTTTTAACATCCACTTTCGTTTTCACTATTTCATCTTGCTTCCGAACACTTTTTAAAAGTCAAATAAATTATAAAGTAAAATGCAGTTTCAATTTATACTTGTAAAAATACAAATTTTAACAATTTTTGTGTTCTGTTGGTCATGTTCGGACGAAGTTTACAATTCGCAAACCCAGTAATTACTGGGTTTTAGCAAGAAATGTCCGGATCTAAGATTATTTCGTACGGTGTTTCAGGCGCTCCATTTCCTGTACTATATTTGATACAAGTTTTGAGAGAAATGGCAGGACGAACACCATACGAAGTATCGTTCGCACGGATGTAGCTAAGGTAGCCCGGATTACTCGAGACGAAAACAACCCAAACGGTCGAGTAAGACCCACTCCAGCCGAAAGGCGACAAGGACCACCAATAAGTGCTTCCTGTTATACTTTCTCCTGCACTATTTAAATAATACCACGCATATGGACTAGGTAAGCTTGTGAATTCTTTTCCTCCAGCATATGCTATCTCATCTGCTGTCATTAATCCTATTGGGTATGTTAGTTTTGCTTCACTATTACTTCCTGAAAATGCATCTTTAATATTTGTACAATTATACGTTGGTGTTTTATTTGTATTCAGTCTTCCTTTTGTTGCATAGCCGAAACTTGTGTTACCTGTATTATAAGTTGACCCCGGTGCTAACTCTCTATCATTACAATATACGGCTTCTGTACTTATATATTTTGAATAACTTGATAAGTTATTTTTATACCAGTTATCTATATATGTTTTTATTGCGCTATTATTTGTATTTAGTCTATTATTTTCTAGTGAACCTGTAGTTCCATACATATATCCTACATGCATTGGGTCATTATATGGACTATTAAATGCACTTGTCCAAATATATCCACTTGTTGTATTATGACTTGTTCCTGAATACAAAAGTCTTATACTTCCATCATCGTTAGTTCTTATTATTCTCCAGTAGAAACCTGCAAACTTTACCCAGTTGTTTTTTGCATCTCCTGCAAAATAGTATACATCTTTAGGAGTATTAC
>ERZ779851.2745-NODE-2745-length-12774-cov-4.856042_pt1 | contig 12774 bp, 9 predicted proteins | sample MGYA00511094_ERZ779851 | MGnify/ENA primary metagenome ERZ779851 (study PRJEB29588, sample SAMEA2155512) | human gut metagenome | biome: human gut; feature: human-associated habitat; material: faeces | place: Denmark | collected 2008/2010 ...
AGCCCATTTCGCCGGGCAACTGGTCCAGGTCGGCAATCAGGTGGCAGGCTACGGCCTTTTCACCTATCTCCAATCCGGAGGGTGAAACGGCGATGTCGGAGAGGACGTCGGCCCCGTCATCCGTAAAGTTCAGATAGTCCTGCAGGATGCCCGGCCGGTCGGCGCCGAAGATGTCCTCTTCCGTAAGGCGCCGCAGGGAAAGCAGGCCGTTTCCGGCGAGCATGGCCCCGAACTGTTCTGCGGCCGCAAGGCTCCGGAGGATGGCCTCCTTTTTCGGCATCCCCGCCGATGAGGGAATCCCCAGCAGCCCGCTGGAAGCGCCCCGGACGTTCTTTTTGGATGAGAAGGTCAGCCACAGGCGGCAGCGGTGGTCCAGGTACTCCCGACCGTCGAAATGCCGCTCATAGGCCTCCTGCAGGAAGCCTTTCACCGGTTCGGCCGTATATCGCTTGCGCATGAATACGTCCTGCTTGTGTATGACAGTATAGTCCGGCAGCAGGGTGATGGCGCCACGGAGGGAGGTTACCAGGCTGTCGTATTTTTCTTCATTGCAACGGAAAGCCGGGGGTAGCGAAAGCTCCCAGCCCACACAGATGTCCCCACGCTTGGAGAGGATAATGCCGTCCCCACCGTTCACGACGGGGAAATTGGCCCGGATGTCTATCTTTTCCATACTTTGCTTCTCACGGTTACGGATTTAGGAAGGCTTATCGAGCCCAGCTTGCGGGAGAGGGCCTTTTCGGGAAAACGCTGCTGAATCTCCAGGATGCCCAGATAGCAACCCACGATGAGAACCAGCGCCACGGCCAGGCCAACGAAGGTGTTGCCGATGGTCCCGGCCACCAGGCCGATGACAATGGACGCGATGACGGCTGCTCCGGCAAGCAAGATATACCGGCCCTTGATGCCCAGCAGGGCGAAGGGGCGGTCCAGATTCCGGTAAACCTGCGTTTTCATAGGCCGATGAAGTTTTTCAGGACGAGGGCCGCGATAATGCAGAACACCATGCCGCCGCACCAGCCCAAGGCTTTGTTGGCGCTCTCCTGGTCACCGGAGTAGAGCTTGATGCCCACGGTGATGAGCGAGACGATGGCGATGATGGCCAGCACGGCTATCACCAGCTGGTAGATGATGGAACCTGCGCTGCGCACCTGCGTATTGGCTTCGTTCAGGAAACTGATGGCGTCCTGTGCCAGCGCGTTCATCGGGAAGGCGGCCATCAGTACGGTCGCCATCCCGGCAAATTGGTTTCTTTTCGTGTACTTGTTCATATTCAATCACTTTTATTGGTTTTTGTTCAGTATGGCCTGGGCTTTGGCTGCATCGTCCACGTCAACGGAGAAGTGCTTCCTCACGTTTGCCCGGCGGCGCCTGCGCTCCTTTTCATCGGCATCTTCCTCCGGCCGCTCGGGGCGGGACCTTGATGCGTTTCAGCTTCACGCGGGGAACGATTTCGTAAATGTCAATCTCCGCCATGGACGGTCACCTCCTCGAAAAGCCGGATGATTTCCGGATTGATTTCCTGCATCTCCTTGCCGGGAAAGCCTACTGTGGAGCGCAGGAAGTTGCTGCCGTTGTCGGCATCGCGCCGCAGTTTCACGGTATTCTTGATCCGGTGGGGAGAAACGGTGAGGCCGGCTTCACCCAGCCATGCCTCCAGGTCTGAGTAGAGCTGCGGCTTTTCCTTGCCGTGGCCCTTGTTGAAGAAGAGCAGCGTCTTCTGGCCCAGCTCCTCCAGCACGCCTGCAAGGGATTTCCCGGACGATAGTATCATCCCGCCCATCTCCAAGGGCACGACCACCAGATCAATCAGGTTTTCCGGGATAAGGTCCAGGATGGGGTCCCCGTCGTTGAAGGACCCGCCGAAGTCCAGAATCAGATAATCCATGCTCTGGGAGGCATCGGTAATCAGCTCGCGCACCACGGGCAGGGACTTTCGGCTGTCGTAGTCTTCCACCTCCAGGATGGGGGAAAGCAGCTTTTCGTCCGGGGCCTTTTCCGGGGCATTGTCCTGGAAATACTTGAGTTCCCGCTGCCGCGTATAGGAGAGGCTGAATTCCGGACTGTCAAAGTCCAGGACGGCCACCCGCATCCCTTTCTCGTATTTGAGCCAGGAAGCAAGTAGCATGTTGAAAGTGGTCTTTCCTGTTCCGCCCTTGGCGGAGAAAAATGAAATGGTCCTCATAGTGCTTTGGCAATACGGATTGGTCTGTATTGCAAAGCAAAGGTAGATACCACTTATCAAAAGCCGCTGCCAAACGCGAAATGCGACCAGATGCGGCCAAAATGTGTTAATTTTGCGGAAAGTTTGTAACGGAGTTATATGGATCAGCCCAAGGTTGAAAGGCTCTTGCGGGTGATGCAGCTTCTCGCAGACAGTACATATTACAGTGTTGAAAGAATAGCTGCCACATTAAAATGTAGTGAAAGGACCGTTTACCGGTACATCGATAGTCTCCGGTATGTTGGCTTCGTGATTGTCAAGAGGCACGGGACCGTGTTCCAGCTCGTGGAGCCCCCGAAGGGCGTTGACCCCCGGCAATATATTTGTTTTACCGACGAAGAAGCGGCCATTCTGGGCCGTCTGATCCGCTGCCTGGACGGCACCAACCCTCAGCGGGAAATCCTCCTTCAAAAGATATCGGCCATCTACGATGCAGCCGAGCTTCACAAGATGACCATCCACACCGGCCTTGGGCAGGTGCTGGAGAATCTCCGCAAAGCCATAGACGGCCACCGTGTGGTGATGCTGCACGGGTACTCATCAGCCTGTGCCGGAGAATACAGGGACTACCGGGTGGAACCCTATAAGATGGATGTGAACTGCGTGAACGTGGCGGCGCTGGACCTCCAGATCGGTCATAACAAGGTTTTCAAGGTGGCTCGCATTACGGAGGTGGAAGTGCAGCCGGAAATCTGGTCCCGGGAGAAGGAGCACAAATATCCTGAGATGGATGTGTTCCGGATGAGCGGGGAAAAGCCCGTCCATATCCGGCTGGCAATGACATTACGCGCCCGGAACCTGCTGCTGGAGGAGTATCCGCTGGCCGATGCCGTGGTCCGGGAAGAAGACGGCCGCTGGATATACGACGGAACCGTCCGCAAACTCGAAGGCGTGGGACGGTTCGTGATGGGTCTCCTGGACCAGGTGGAGATATTGGAAGGAGAGGAGTTGTGGGACTACGTGCAGGCGCAGTGCAGGATGGGACTGGCGATGAGGCGGCTTGACGTGTAACCCACGCTGGTGCGTAACGCTACTGCCTGTCGAGCAGGATGCTTGTCTGCGCCCAGTAGAAGTATGCCTCGCTTTGGAAGCCTTTGAGTTTGTTTACCTTGTTGGAAATCGTGGGACGTAGTTCGGGAAGCTCAACGGACGGCTCATAAAGCACCAGATTATCCGCGCCGGTTTCAATGGCCGTTGCCAGATATGCGGCCTTGGCACCGTCCAGGATGGCGTCTTCAATATGGTATTTGCCTTGATACATGAAGGGCTGGATGAAATTGATGCCGCTTTGGAGCGCCTCAAAGTTGCCGTTTCCGGCTTTCCCCCGGGCTGCCAGACACATGGCGGTATCCCTGATGTCAGCATAGACAGCGGCGGGATTGTTCTCTATATGCCTGTAGGACATTTCAATGGGAAGGATGCGGCCGAAAACGCGGGCTACGGTCTGCAGGTCCGTCATGCTTTCGAACAGACGGCCGATATCATACAGTTGCTTGATGATTTCGACGAATTTTGGCTCTCCTTTCTTGTAGTAAGGGATGCCGGAAGTGTTCGGGGCGAAAGCCGTCAGTTTGTCGCCCAGGATGTCATTGACGGAAGGAATCCGGACGGTGAGGGGCTCTCCGTCCAGGCGGATGAACGGGCTTTCCACCTTGAGCGTTTCCACTTTTTCATACTGCGCGTCTTCGTACAACACGTCCAGAAGGATGCTCTCTTTCCGTTCGCTGTTGGAAAGGTAGGCAACATTATAATGGAGTTTCTGGTGGGATTTCGGGATGTCCGTTCCGGGTTGTTCCCGGTCTTTGGGTTCGCTCTCCGTAAAGCCGAAGTCTTTGTACCGGGTCAGATACTTTTCGATATCCGTCCCGGGCGGGCAGATTATATCCACGTCTATACTAAGCCTGTTCCGCCGGGGGGCGAGCAACAGCATCAGACTGGATCCACCCTTCCATATGTATGGACAGTCGGCCTGTGTGAGCATCTCCACCAGCGAAAAAGCCCGGATAACCTTCTCTATCAGGTTTACATCCGGATATTTGAGATTACTCTTTACCTGTTCTATCCATTCTTTGGTGAAGCAATCTTTCTGTATCATAGCCCGAATTCTTTTAGCTTGTTTTCAATGATTTCTTTCTTCCCGCGCCTTCCCGCATAACGGAGAAGCCGGGATCTGTTGATGTTGTAATTGTCGGCCGCCGTTTCTATCATATAGTACCATTCGCCGCCCTGGAGGTAGCCGAAGTCCTCGTCACAGAGGGTATCGACGAGCAGTTTTTCCAAAGTGGGCATGGGAACGCCGTTCTCGGTTGCTGTGGGCGCACCGGTAATCAGCGGTTTGATGATAATCCCAGGTTTGCCGATATCCACATAATTCTGCATAACCTCCTGCGACGGCTTGAGGTAAACCACTTCACCGCTGTCCTGGAGCCTGTGGAAAAGTATCTCCGTCAACTCTTTGTCCACCTCAATGTAGGTGAGGGCATTGTAGGACAGGTGGTGAAGGAGTGGAGCAATGATGGTCCCTTTGTACAGGCAGCATCTCACGGTGGGATATTGGCTAATGAGTTCTGCGTGTCTTCGGACCAGTTCTTCATCGGGTATTTCCTTGAAAGGCTGATGCCCGCTGACGGAGTACCGGCCGCGGCCGGTCCGGAAAAGTTTCTTTTCGCTCACAAGCTTGCGAAGGTGCCAGTTCAGCGCCGTTGCCGATATGCCATTTGCTTCTGCGGACTTCAAAATATCCGCGGAAACGATGGTTCCATGCCCGGAGGCATAGTTGAGTATGTACTGCTCCGTCGTTGTCATATCGCCAGCAAAGATGGCCATAAATTGTCAATATTCCAAATAATTGACGAAATATAGTTCCGGAATTGGTTGAGTGACATGGCTCATTCAATTCCTTTTGCAAGGTACGACAAATGCAGGAGCCAGACAAATCTTTGCAAGGTCTCGCATGGAATTCGTTGGCTAATCTATGCACAAACCCGTGTTTAGATCACGTGCCATTAGTAGATAGTCTGTCTTCAAATTGTCCCTCAGTAAATTATTTGCTATATTTACGTGAATTCCATAGATTTCTTACATAATGGAGGTTAGTTTCATTGCGCATGGTATGCCTCAATTGAGGACGCCAGCTGGAGATGTTATTTTAGGTGCTCTCCAAGGCGGATTATACAATGATTTCATTGGATTTTCCGCATTTGTTAGCATAGGTGGTGTCAACAATCTAAAAGATGGCATTACCAGTTTTATAAGCAATGGAGGCTCAGTATCTCTCTATGTGGGGGTTGATTTGCACGCTACATCAAAAGAAGCCCTGAAGGCCCTTATTGATGCTAACATTCCAACAAAAATCGTCTATTCACCTAATAGTGTTGTATATCACCCTAAAGTCTATTTGTTTAGAGGGACTACCAACCATATGGTAATCGTAGGTTCCTCAAATTTAACCACTTCGGGCTTGTTTCAGAATGTCGAATCCTCCATCTGTGTAAAGTTTAATAATGGTGATGAACAGGGTATGGCGCTGGAGAATAGCATTTTACGCTATTTTGATAAGATAATAGATGGAACATCTGGCAGTGTGCGTGACCTTACTGAGGAGACGCTTCAATTGTTGGTGGACTCAAACATCGTCCTTCCTGAAACGTCGTTAAGAACGGCACGTAAGAAAATGGATGATAGTTTACCCGATGTTCCCATTTCTACAAATCAGAAATTGAAAGGCAAATTTGAAAAATTGACATTAGCTCGTCCTCCGAAGGGGTATAAGAAAACACTACGCTCAGATGTGATTACGACTCATGCAGGTGAACAAAGAGAGGCGTCAATCACTATAGAATCCCTTGTTGTTAATGCCTTCTCGATGTGGATTGAATCTGGCCAAATGACCGGAGGATCAAGAAACATTCTGGATTTGTCTAAGAAAGGCCGAAGAGATGGTGTGAACAAGTTCGGTAGTGTAGAATTCTTCGGTGTAGATAAGAATTCAAATAATCCTAGTCCTTTCGATGTTACTCTGGTCTATGCGGGTCGTGATTATGTTGGTAATTCAATCCTGTATGCTGAAGGTAATAGTAACTGGAGGATACAATTGAAAGGTGTGACAGCGGCAGGAGAAAAGCTTACCGATGTGCTTCGTGACAGCGGATCGCAGGGAAAAGTGTTCATCTTTGAGAAAACGGACACACCAACAAAGTTTGTGTTCCACATCTTGGAAGATGACGCAATAGAACAACTTAAAGACCTATCAACCGACTGGGCTGCAGGTGGTAATGGCCAGGGGCGAAGGTATGGCCTACTTAACGGATCTCTTTAAAGTACGATAGAATCTCGTTCTGTTCCGAAGGTTTATAGTAGCCGCTGAAACAGGAAATAATGTATTTGAATTCCTCTTCGCTTATCTTGTAGAGTTTTGCAACAAGAGCCTCAAGGAGCAGACGGTTTTCAGGAAGGCCATTCGTCAGTAATGGTACGATACACCTCCTATCCCATATACCTCTCAACGACTGGTCTCTATTGAACAGTTCTGATACTATGGAGTAGACACTATTATAGTAGCTCTCCGTTCTACCACCTAAAATTAACATAGAACTTTTAGATACCTCTATTGATGGTACCGGTATTTGATTAATAACCGCTTGAGTCAAATCTATTCCACTTAGTTTGCATTTTACAAGATAATCAAACACGAATGAAGAGAATATCCCCGTCAAGAAAACCAAATCATTCTGATCCGGCAATGTTAAGAACTGGACAGATTGTGCCCCAGGGATAAAGGGTAATAGCGTGGCAATACAACTTCTGGCATTGTCCGCAGACGTTAGGCTGTGCCAAGCTAACATATACCGAGAGTCATACTCCTTTGATAGAGACTCCCATTTCTTTTTTGAAATATAGAACCGGCAATAAGGAGTAATACCAGCGTCTTTCTCTTGTTGGCTTAGCTTCCTGGACGAAGCTTTACTTCTATACATTTCTTCTGGACTCATATCATTGAATCCAGAGTAGCAATTATCAAAAAGGTTAAAAAATTTCCCTTCATAAACTGGAATGTTATTAACAGAAGGGGCCTTATCAATGAATTCTACATGATTGGTCAAATGTACGAGGCGTCCAAATTTAGCCTGGGCATAACCCTTGGAGAACACTGGAATACGATTACAAATAGAAGTCAATAGCGACAAATCCTTGCTTGACCTTAAATTAGGGATCAAACCGGTGGCTGGATTAAGTTTCTTGAAGACTGAAATAGGAATTACCTCAGTCTTAGTTGCTATTTCGTTCAGAGCCAAAAGATTCATTCCGAGTGCAATCCTCCCTTCGACTTGCCTCCCCATAATAAGAATAGCAAATCTTTCCCGACAGTCTATCTCAAAGATTTTGCGCTTGTTTATGAAATCATATATTGCCTCTGTTCTTGTAACGATATGGTGAAACAACTTCGAATTCACTGACGCTGTGAATAGAGAACTTTTTACGAATAAGCCACAACACCCATTTTTAGAAAGAGTGTTGTACGAAGCCTCCGTAAATAACGGACATGTATTCAGCTCTCCTATCTTAGACGCGTCGAAAAATGTGCTTTTCTTTATCTCTGTCTTTGCTGTTTCTATCCCATAGACATACTCTTCAGCGTATGTCTTTAATTCCGGGTTTTCCTCTTTCTCCTGCTGAATATTGCCTGGCAATTCAAACTTAAAATGAACAGACTGTATGCTTTCTGAGAACTGTGCGTAGAACTTCTTCTCCTCAAACCGCAATTTCTCCCAAGGGGGATTTCCTAGGATAATATCGTATTGCTGAAGGAAGCTTGTACCAACAGCCAAAGAAGGGTGGTATATGAAACCATCCATCGATGCTTTCAGTTTAACCTCAGAACTTGTTTCTTTATCAGAGTGAATAAGCATATTCGCATGGTGAAAATGCTCACTTATAATATCGTATAGCTTATAACATTCGCCATATTCCAATACTGACAATTTGGCCACTTCAAGGGCTAATGGATCAACATCGCACGCATAGATGTTCTTTATGATGGCGGCAATATCGTCAATAATACCTTTACTCTTGATATTTAACAATAAAGCCGTGAAGAAGATACCGCATCCACAAGAAAAGTCAACGATTAAGGCAGAAGATATCGACTCTTTCCCATTTCTGGAGATATACTTCTCCAATACTGTAGATGCGATATAGTTTGCATAATCTGCTGGAGTATAATAACTTCCAAGTTTGTTCCTGTATACTTTTCCTTCTTTGACTTCAAATCCCGAAGTCTCAATGTTAAGTAAGGACTCATACAGTTCGCCTATTGATAACGTGGTTTTAGATTTTTCAACAGAATCAAAATAGTTAATCAACTCTTCCGGCGCCCCATCAATAATCTGGGAGAAAAGATTATTCGGAGAGAAGCGTTTTGACATAAAGGCACTTACGGCCTTAATTGACTGAGGTTCTATATTGTCACGTGAAAGCGCATATTGATAAACAGTGAAGAAAGCACGAGCATAAAACTTGGCGCGGTTGATATAACGAGGGTTAATCCTCGTTTCACTTTTATGAAGGATACTTATAAAGCCAGATAATATGCTGGAATAAGACTGTTCAAGATTAGGCATATAATCTAAGAATTGGGTCATTCAAAAAACACTTCATGTGGATTTGTTCCACTATTCTTTTAACACATGCGTTATCTATATGTAAAGACTTAAATAGGGTCGGGAATTGCTCTGCGAGGGCACCTACGATGTCTTTCGATGCGGAAACGATACAATGCTCCTCGTTTAAACTAGTTACGCCTAGCACACTAAGTATTGCCTTGTGAATCAGGTCGTCTTTATACTTTTTCCTAGTTTTATAAAGGCTGCGGATATGACTCTTTGCGTAAGATAGTACCGTTTCAGGCGAACACTTATATCGGAATGAAAGCACTTCGATTATGTTTTCGCTTCCAAATACAGAACCATCTAAACGTTTACTTATTGGCATACATCCTTCGTTCAACAATGAGCTCAATTCTTCATCAAAATTTGTGATTCTAGGCTCTTTCTCTCCATACTTTAAAGGAGCAATCATTTCATTTAGAATCGCACGTTGTCTGTCATTAAAATGATATAATGACAGGATCGTATTATTAATTTGTTCTTCCAGAAGAAGGCTTTTGTGCGCATTCTCCAATTCGGAAAGTATCATCGATTCAACATACGAATCAACGTCTGAAATCTCAGAATACGAGTCATGCCTAAACTCGTAATTCGGTAGTTTATGACTCAACAATACCCGTTTAATGTCAACTAGTGATTTGGCGAGAGTCGAAAGGTCCTTTGACTCAAGTATTTCTTGAGTAACCGGCAGCCCCCCAATATAGCCAGCACTAATTGTGAACTTGGGATTCTTTATCCTGAGTATACTGGACACAATGCGCGAATTCAAGAAAGCTAAATGGCAATATTTATCCCCACTGATAACCTTGATTCCTGGCCCTGAAGCGATAAATATCTGACCGGGTAAAGGAAACCGAACATTTAGGCCGAGCGTCCCCGTATCGCTATATACTAGTTCTGTGGTGCCCTGCTCCTTAACATTCCTTAATGCACTACCTGGATTCTCAGAAATAAGTTCGCCAGAATCACCCCAAAGAACTTTATAATAGTTCAATCCTTGCCATTTCGAGTAACCACCACCCTTGCTCACTAACTTCCAATCCGGATTCGATGTGCCTATATCCCAAAGATGCTTTACATAGTTCTCATTATCGCCTGTTGATGTTCCCTGCATGGGCTTCCCAAACTGAGAATACTTGGGCAACAGATTTAACGAAGAGAAGGCCCCAACAAGTTCATACGATAGCTCGTAGGAAGCATTCTCAAAAAACACCTGTTGATCTGTTAAGAAGGCATACTTCTCTAGCAAAGAGGCATCCGACAAGATGCGCTCTTTTTCCTGATGCGACAAAGTCCTTAAATTGAAGAAGACTGATGCTCCAGAACTCTCTTTAGAAAAAAGAGTCAGTACTATATTGGTTTTTTCTCCATTAATAGCATAAAACGCATCACTACCCATATCAACGCAATACTTGATATGATAGTCATTCAAAATAGTTTTTCTCAGAGCCTTTAATGAGGAAAGTGACATCCAGCCATTCTGGGATACTGTGGCGACATAATCTCCTGGACGAAGGGATTGGAGCATCTTCTCCATAAAAGAGAAGCACAAATCTCCTTTGCAAGTGGGCCACATTGAAATCAAATAATTCTTCAAACAAGTATCCATGTCACGTTTTCCCATAAACGGCGGATTAGTCACGAAGCAAATCTTGTCCGTAGATTGATGGGCAGTATTAAAAGCGGATTCAAATGTAACCCCATTGATTACATTTGAGGCTATAGTTGCTGAAAGATATCCTTTAATGTCGTCTTTTTTCCCGCCGAAGATTAAAGCTGGGGATATCTCTGTCAAGCCAATCTTTAAAGCGGCATTGATGAACAAGGATAGTTGGGCAATACTAGCTAAAGTCGCATCCAAATCATAGCCAATTATCTGCCGTTGAAGAATATTAGTGGCAATCGTTAGCGGAGACTCAGTTGAAAGCTCAGACTGCCTGTCAAAGAGCGTCGAGAATGCATATGTGAGGAAATTGCCACCTCCCACTGCAGGGTCAATAAAAACAACATGAAATGGATCTGTATCATTGGCCAAACACATATCGACAAGATACCGAACCATGTATTCATCAGTAAAAAACTGCGTTGTATATAGCAATTCAGTACCGGAAATCTTATTACTATCTTTCCCTACTTTACGGAACGCGGCTTTCTCAAGACTCTTCTTTAATGATTGATATAACCAAGATATTGTATTATCGCATTCTTTAGATGATACTCCTACACTTGATAAAGCTTTGTATGTTCTCTGCGTCAATGAATCAGGCAACTCAAGAATCATAGATTGGAATTGCTGCCCCATAGCAGGGAATATGTCAAAAAGAATCCTCTCCTGCTCTCCGAAAACATCAAGTGAGAACAATCCGGGACGGTTTTCTTTCCTTTTTAAAATGACTAAAGCATAAAAAAAGGCGAAATAGAGACTTTTTTCTTGAACAGTAAAAGTCCCCATCTCATTGGCTATACCAACGAGCGTCTGAATCAACTCCCCCTTTGATTTTTTCTCCACTCTACGACTCTTCATCTTTTCCAGCAATTAGTGTCCTTATATCAACATTTAACAATTCGGCTATACAGTCTAACGTTCTCAGGTCTGGTTGCGCTGAATTAGTACACCATTTTGAGACAGTTGAGATGTTTTTCCCCAAACGCTCTGCAAGCCATTTGGATGTTTTCTTTTGTTCAACGAGAACAATTTTAATGCGATTTAAGCCTCTCATCACAAATAAATATGATTTGAACGCAAATATACTAAAATTAACCCAATAAAACAAGACGATGTTCACGGACCTTTCAAAGAAAGTTCAAATAACGAAAAGGATGGCATAATAAAGAGAGCCACCCACATAAACTTAACAAGGTGGCTCTTAGCAATCATCACAGGCTCGGAAGTTTGACACTTTAAAATCCAAAAAAAGTTAAAAATATTTGATAGAGTTCGTTCAGAACTCTTTTTTTTGTCAAATTTATTTTCTATCTTTGTAATGCCTTTGTGATGCTTATTAGGTTTTACGGATATGATTCTAAAGACTTTGTCAATGGGCAAGCAGCCCGTCTACTATGTTCAGAAGAGTTACCGCAACGAAAACGGTAAGCCTTCCACCAAATATGTAGAGCGCCTCGGCACTCTTGAGGACCTGGAGAAGCGCTTCGGGGGAGAAGATCCCATCGGAGAAGCCAAAAAGTACGTTGCTGAACTCACTGCCCAAGAAAAAGAGAACAGAAAAAAGATAATGCTGGAGCTCACCCCTGCCGCGCTCATTGACAAGAATGCCCAGCGCTGTTGTAATGGTGGATACCTCTTTCTTCAGAAAGTGTATCACGAACTGGGGCTGGACAAGATATGCAGAAAGATAGAGAAGCGCCACAGGAACAAGTACGACCTGGACGAGATACTTCAGACGCTGCTCTACACGAGGATACTTTATCCCGGTTCCAAGCTGTCGTCTCTCGAGGATGCAAAGCGCTTCATAGAGCAACCTAAAGTCGACATCCATCAAGTATACAGGGCATTGTCCATCCTCGCGGAGGAAAGCGACGACATCCAGGCGGACGTATACAGGCGCAGCCTGAAACTCGGCAAGAGACGCGACAAGGTCATCTACTACGACTGCACCAACTATTACTTCGAATCGGAAGAGGAGAACGGGCTCCGCCAATACGGCCATTCAAAAGAGAACAGGCCGAACCCTATAGTCCAGATGGGTCTGTTTACCGACATGGACGGCATTCCGCTTGCGTTCTGCGTCAATCCGGGAAACACGGCAGAGGCCACCACGCTCCAGCCCTTGGAGGAGAAGCTCAAGGAGAAATTCGGTCTGTCAAAAGTGGTCGTCTGCACTGACGGAGGCCTGTCGTCGTACGACAACAGGAAGCACGACAGTG
>ERZ779851.2751-NODE-2751-length-12759-cov-2.570450_pt1 | contig 12759 bp, 14 predicted proteins | sample MGYA00511094_ERZ779851 | MGnify/ENA primary metagenome ERZ779851 (study PRJEB29588, sample SAMEA2155512) | human gut metagenome | biome: human gut; feature: human-associated habitat; material: faeces | place: Denmark | collected 2008/2010 ...
CATAGCCAACTACTAATCAATCTTGTAAATGCGTTCATAAATTATTAACAATTGTTAATAAACTGTTTACAAAATTTTGGAGCATTCAAGCCAAAAAAAAACTATATAAGTGTAAGGAGTGCAAAAACAAAACACCGCCCGCCAAGGCGGTGTTTATTTTGTGCTTAATACTACAAATTGAATATCCCGCACCTTGTCGGCTACACTTTTACAAGTGTAGAAAGAATAGCAAACGGATACCTTGAAGTCGATGTGGCTTCAGCATCTATCACGGTTAGAACGGTACATACTTGAACACTAAAGCCTTGTTGTTTTGGTGTTCTTTTTGTATCAAGCTGGTGGATAAACAGACAATTAAGGGCGTCTTGCCTGAAACTCACATAAACTCTACTCGGTTGAGTGCCTTACGGCTGTATTGATACATTGAGCGGTGAGATTAGACGGCTTGTATTAACTTAAATTGTATGTTCAAAAACTTAACGATTTACTAAGTCCTTAAGTGAATATTTGAGGATGAATTATTATTATGAATTTATTTAAGAAAAGAGTTTTATATGATGGATTTTACAAGCGAAGAGGGTATTATGGATGCCATTGATAAGTTTTTTCACTTATCACAAGAGAAAAAAGAAAATTACAACAAAGGCTTAAAGGTTGACAAAGCAAATACCTTGAGGTTTTTGTATATGTTTCATGAAGTTTTTAAACTTCGAGATTTTGGGTTTAATGTTGGAAACGAGGTTGATGAGCCTAATAGCGTAATGTCAACTACTTCTAAGGCCACGATTACAAAGAAAAGCATGGTATTTGAGGGTGACGCTCTGACTTACCTTGCAAAGGTTTTCAAATTTGCCGATGAAGCAATAATTAACTTTGATGAAATGAATGAAGAATTGATTCGTATGGGCATTGTTCCAAAGAATCTTATTGCGTATAAAAGATTGGATTATGCTGGATATTTAAAGAATGGAACTTTGATTACGGATTATCGTAATGAGGGGATGAATGCCGTAAATGAGATTCAAGAATTTTATTGCCTTCCACTAAAGGATATTCAGGATTATGAAAATATTAAGGGGTCTTTAAAGCCAAATGAAATCTATGTGTATTCCAACGTAGAGACAATCAAAGAAAAGACTTTATCTTTATTTGGAAAAGAATATGTTGTGAAGAAACAATTGGACCACTTGAAGATGGATGAGAGCAATCCCAATGTGACAGAACATTATTATATTATTGTGGATTCAGAAAAGACTTTAGAGAAGATGCAACAAGATCAGATACATGTGTATGGCGATAATGCGAGTGCAATACGTGCTTATTATTCGTTTGATTGTGATGCGAATGAGCGTGAAGTTATTAAAAAGTTAGGTCAGAATGAGAATATAAATGATTTTATTTGGATGAATAAATCGGATCAGAAACAACGCTTGATTGAATTATATGCAGGCATCTTATTTATTGGAATCTTCTTAAGCTTTTTATTCATAATGGCAACCATTCTGATTATGTACTACAAACAAATTACAGAAGGCTATGAAGATAAGGATCGTTTTGAAATTATGCAAAAAGTAGGTCTTGAACAACAAGATGTAAAACGAGCTATTCATTCGCAAGTGTTGACGGTATTCTTTATGCCTTTACTTGTGGCAGGGCTTCATGTTTGTTTTGCGTATCCAATGATTGAAAAGCTACTTCATTTATTATTTGTGAGTGATTCATGGCTTTATATTCGTACGACAATATTCTGTTTTGTGGCCTTTGCACTAGTCTATATAGTGATTTATGTATTAACTTCAAAAATCTATTATGGAATCGTAAAGAGAAATGTTTAATTGGATATTAGGGTTTCTCTTGATTGGATTATGTATCTATATTTATTATGTAAATCATCATGGAAAATAGTACTCGAATAGAGTACTATTTTTCTTAGGTGATATATATGTTTATAAATGGATTTGACATCTTGTGGGATGAAATTGATGATTATGTGGCCGATATTCAAAGTATTCGAAGTATCGATCAATTCATGTTTAATAAGCCGGTTACTTTCTTTTGTGGAGAAAATGGAAGTGGTAAATCCACCTTGTTAGAGGCTCTTGCGATTAAAAATGGATTGAATCCAGAAGGTGGAACAAGAAACTATAATTTTTCTACGTATGATTCGTATTCTAGTTTGCATAAACATATGCGTTTATGGCGTTCTAGAAAACCGGATTGGATGTATTTTTTGCGTGCAGAAAGCTTTTATAATGTGGCAACCAAAGAAATGGAGTATCTTGGTGTTTTTTCTGAAAGATATCATGATCAATCGCATGGTCAAAGTTTCTTTTCTGTATTGATGAAACAAACAAATAAAAATGGACTTTACTTTCTAGATGAACCGGAAGCGGCTTTATCTTGTCAGAATCAATTGGCATTATTATACTTGATTGAGGAATGTGTGAAACAAAATTGTCAGTTTATCATTGCGACACATTCACCTATATTATTGGGCTTTCCCAATGCTCAAATCTTATCGTTTGATGATGGTAAGGTAGAAGAAGTGGATTATAAATCAACTTCTAGCTATCAAACGATGAAATTGTTTTTGGATTGGTATGATTATTTTGTGAAAGATATTCAAGAGAATAATGAAGGAGGGATATTGTGATTAAATTAATTGCGATTGGAAAGAATAAAGATAAGGCGTTACAGTCTTTAGAGAAAGAATATATGAAGCGACTGTCGGCTTTTTGTAAGTTTAGTGAAATCGAAGTCAAGGATGAAGCAAATGAGCATGTTTCTAGAGAAGCCGAGGTTTTATTGGTGAAAGAAAAAGAGGGAAATCGTGTTCTAGAAAAATTATCGGACCAAGATTTTGTGGTATTGCTAGATCTTCATGGCAAGATGATTGATTCTGAGACGTTTGCGAAAAATTTGGATATGTGGCAAATGAAGCATTCAAATATTGTTTTTGTGATTGCAGGAAGTCTAGGGCCAAGTGAAAAATTAGTTTCTAGAGCGAATTATCGTTGGAAATTATCGGATCTAACTTTTACTCATTTAATGACCCGAGTCTTGATGTTGGAACAGATTTATCGTGGTTTTATGATCAATAATGGTCGTAATTACCACAAGTAAGTGATGTAAGCGCTTTTTATGAAATTTTTTACTTGTGAAAAACTAGTCAATCAATTTATGTAGTGATATAATGGATGTGCAAAAAAATGACAGTAGGAGGAATATACATGACAAAGAGAACTGTTAAAGACCTTGATGTAGCTGGAAAAAAGGTCATCGTACGTTGTGATTTTAACGTGCCAAGAAAAGATGGTGTTATCACAGATGATAACCGTATCGTAATGGCTTTACCTACAATTAAATATTTAGTAGAAAACAAAGCTAAAGTTATTTTGATGTCTCACTTAGGAAAAGTTAAGACTGAAGAAGACAAAGCTAAAAACAACTTGGAATGCGTAGCTGTACGTTTACAAGAATTGTTACCAGATGTAAAAGTAACTTTCTGCCCAGTAACTCGTGGTGAAGAATTAGAAAACGCTGTAAATGCATTAGCTGATGGAGAAATCGTATTAATGCAAAATACTCGTTACGAAAAAGGCGAAAGTAAAAACGATCCTGAATTAGGTGCATATTGGGCTAGCTTAGGTGAAGTATTCGTTGAAGATGCATTCGGATCTGTTCACCGTGCTCACGCTTCTACTGTAGGTATCCCTACAAACATTAAAGAAAATGGATTAGGATTCTTAGTTGAAAAAGAAGTTACAATGTTAGGAAAAGCTGTTGATGAACCAGCTCACCCATTTGTAGCTATCATAGGTGGATCTAAAGTATCTAGTAAGATCGATGTTGTTGACAACTTATTGAAAAAAGCTGACAAAGTTATCATCGGTGGTGGAATGGCTTATACATTCTCTAAAGCTGTTGGTGGTTCAATCGGTACTTCATTAGTTGAAGATGACAAATTGGATTTAGCAAAAGAATATTTAGAAAAAGCTGGAGACAAATTAGTTCTTCCTGTAGATAACGTAATCGCTGATGCATTCAGTGAAGAAGCTAACACTAGTGTTGCTGATGCTGGACAAATTCCTGATGGATGGATGGGATTAGATATTGGTCCTAAATCTGTTGAATTGTTCAGAAAAACTTTAGCTGGTGCTAAAACTGTAGTATGGAATGGACCTATGGGTGTATTCGAAATGCCTAAATTCGCTAAAGGTACTGAAGAAGTATGTAAAGCAATCTCTGAATTACCAGAAGCTATTACAGTAATTGGTGGTGGAGACTCTGCTGCTGCTGCAAAACAATTAGGATATGCAGACAAATTCTCTCACGTTTCAACTGGTGGTGGAGCTAGTTTGGAATATATGGAAGGTAAAACATTACCTGGTATCGCTATTATCAGCGAAAAGTAATAAGGAGATGTACTTAAAATGAGAAAACCTATTATCGTTGGAAACTGGAAAATGAACAAAAACAACGCTGAAACAAAAGCTTTCTTCGAAGCTGTTGATGGTGTTGCTGCTAGCGAAAATGCTACTTATGGAATTGGATGTCCATTTACTGATTTAAGAACTGCATTGGATCACGCTAAAAACTTAGTTGTAGCTGCTGAAAACTGCCACTTTGAAGATAGTGGAGCTTTCACTGGTGAAGTTAGTGTTCCTATGTTAGAAGAAATGGGAGTTAAATACTGCATTATCGGTCACTCAGAACGTCGTGAAATGTTCGGTGATACTGATGAAACAGTAAACAAAAAAGCAAAACGTTTGATTAAAGCTGGAATCACTCCAATCTTATGTGTTGGTGAAACAGAAGCTGATTACGATGCTGGAAACTCAGAAAAAGTAATTCGTGAAGAATTAGCTGGTTCTTTAGCTGACTTATGTCCAAAATGTGTTGGTGAAATGGTAATTGCTTACGAACCAATCTGGGCTATCGGAACTGGAAAATCTGCTTCAGTTGAAATTGCTGAAAACTGCTGTAAGATCGTACGTGACCAAGTTAAGGTTATGTATGGTGAAGAAGCTGCTGAAAAAGTACGTATCCAATATGGTGGAAGTGTTAAACCTAACAATATCGTTGAATATATGGCTCAACCAGATATCGATGGTGCATTAATTGGTGGTGCTAGTTTAAAAGAAGATAGCTTCACAGAAATCATTGAAAAAACAAAATAATTGATGATTATCTAGGCCTCTTTGAGGCCTTTTATTTTTAGTTGTTTCTAAGGGTAACCAAAAATAAATTTTAGGGTTGTTTGTGAGGTGGTTTCGTGGTAAACTAATCGTGAACTATTTTAAATAGGGGGTAGAATATAATGAACTTTGTAGAAAATAATGGTAAAAAAGTCGCAGCGATTTTATGTGTAGCATCTGCTTTCCCTGTTGTGGCAACAGTAGTTGCAGCTAAGGAAGAACCAGGATGGCATGGTGATCGCTATGTCAATGAAGATAAAACTGTGGCAAAAGGATGGCAAGAAATCGAAGGAAAATCTTACTATTTCTCAGAAGATGGAACAGTAAATTCTTCAAAGACTGAAAAAGCAACAACAGCTAGCGTTTCAAGTAACATTACAGGGGAAGTGAAAGAAACAGTAGCAACAGCTAGTCAAGAAGCTGTAAAAGAAGAAACAGAACAAAAAGCCGCAGAAGTAGTTGAAACTCCAGTAACTACAACTGATGCAACAGATACAACTGAAACTCCAGCAGAAACACCTGCTCCAGAACAGACTGAGACTCCAGCTCCTGAACAGACTGTAACACCTGCTCCAGAACAAACTGAGACTCCAGCTCCTGAACAAAATGTAACACCTGCTCCAGAACAGACTGAAACTCCAGCTCCTGAGCAAAATGTAACACCTGCTCCAGAACAAACAGAGACTCCAGCTCCTGAACAGACTGTAACACCTGCTCCAGAACAAACTGAGACTCCAGCTCCTGAACAGACTGTAACACCTGCTCCAGAACAAACAACTCCAGCACCAGAAGTACAAGCTCCTGCAGAAACACCAGCAACTAGTACTTTAGGACAAAGAATTTCTGCTGAAGCACAAAAATTAGTAGGTGTGACTGATGGATTATGGTGTACACAAGTTGTACAACAAGCTTTGGCAAATGCCGGTGTAAGTGATGCTTATCAATTATGGCCAGATCAATACGCAGGTCAATATGGATACTACACTAACGATCCTCAAGAAGGTGACTTATTGTACTATAACAATGGTGGACGTGGTGTTGACCACATCGCTATCTATATTGGAAATGGACAAGCTGTTCATGGAAACTACGAAGGTAAGACTGTAATTGCTAGTGCATATTTAAGCACAGCAGCATCTCCACAATTCATTCGTGTTGTTAGATAATTTTAAATTTTAGCTTGGCTTTTTAGCCAGGCTTTTTTTGTATAATAAGATTTTGTATTGTATAATATGAGGTGGTTTTGGAGGCAAAATATTATGAATGAAGCATATAAAAATCTTGTAGAGAGAAGAAGTGTAAGAAAATATAATAACAAAAAGGTGAGTCATGATTTGGTTGAAAAAATTATTTATGCCGGGCAATGTGCACCTAGTGGCATGAATCGTCAAATCTTTGCCTTTGTAGCTGTTGAGGATGAAGAATTAGTAAAAGAATTATCTAAAAAGAATGCAGAGGTTATGAATTCATCGGCAGACCCATTTTATGGTGCAAAAAGTTTGATTATTGTCTTCGCAGATACCCATGCACCTACATATTTATACGATGGAGCTTTGGCTATGGGGAATCTAATGAATGCTGCAAATGCCTTAGGTGTTGATTCATGTTGGATCCACCGTGCTAAAGAAGTGTTTGAAACAGAATATGGAAAAGAATTAAAGAACAAATGGGGAATACCAGAATCTTATGAAGGTATTGGACATTGTATTTTAGGTTATAGAGACGAAGAGCTTAAAAAGCGCGCTGAAAGGACGTCTAAGGTGGTTTATGCATAATATACGTATTGGACAAGCGGTAGATATTCATCAGCTTGTAGAGGGTCGTAAACTTATTTTAGGCGGTGTTGAAATTGAACATTCTAAAGGACTTTTAGGACATTCGGATGCCGATGTTTTAACACATGCGATTGGCGAAAGTATTTTAGGCGCTCTTGCACTAGGTGATTTAGGAAAACATTTTCCGGATACAGATCCTAAATATAAAGGTGCGAACAGTCTTGTCTTATTAGGACATATCTATGATATGATGGATGAAATGGGATATCAGATTGGTAATGTAGATGCGACTATTTTGGCCGAAAGACCTAAAATGGCACCGCACATTGTTTCTATGCGAACGAATATTTCAAATGTATTACATTGTGAAATAGAAGATGTTTCGATTAAGGCTACGCGTGGAGAAAAACTTGGCTTTGTAGGAAATGAAGAGGGCATTGTAAGCCTCAGTGTTTGTATATTGGAGAAAAAAGGATGAGAGTAGTAATTCAAAGAGCAAAGAACGCAAAATGTACGGTAGATGGTCAAATAAAAGGTCAAATTGATTATGGATATTGTATTTTTGTAGGATTCAATAATGAAGATACAAATGAAATTATTGATAAAATGATTCATAAGATTTTATTCTTGCGAATTTTTGAAGATGAAAATGGGAAGATGAATAAATCCATACAAGATGTAGAAGGAAGTATTCTTTCTATTTCTCAATTTACTTTATATGCGGATTGTAAAAAGGGGAATCGCCCAAGTTTTACAAATGCAGGTAAACCAGATTTAGCTACAACATTGTATGATCAATTCAATCAGAAATTACAAGAACAAGGTATGCATGTTGAAACAGGTATTTTTGGTGCTGATATGAAGATTGAATTATTGAATGATGGTCCAGTAACCATTGTATTGGATTCAAAGGAGTTATTTTAATGGAAATTATATATGGAAATACACTTGCGGATCGAATCAAGGCGGATATGAAACAAAAAATTGATGACATCCGTGCAGAAGGGGCAAGGCTACCATTATTAAGTGTTGTACTTGTTGGAAATGATCCGGCAAGTATGTCTTATGTTCGTGGTAAAGAAAAGGCTTGTTCTTCTATTGGGATGCTTCAAAGAACAATTCGTTTAGATGAAAATGTATCGCAAAAAGAATTAAATGATGTGATTATGAGTTTGAACCTAGATTCTGAAGTCGATGGTATTTTAGTGCAAATGCCTTTGCCTTCGCATTTAGATGAAACAGCAGTTTTAGAGTTGATTGATCCACAAAAAGATGTAGATGGCTTACACCCCATGAATGCTGGTTGTTTACTTACGAATCGCCCAGGCTTTATTCCTTGTACGCCACAAGGTGTTATGGCTATGTTAGATTCCATTGGATGTAAAGATTTATCTGGTAAACGTGCCGTGGTCTGCGGAAGAAGTAACCTTGTAGGCAAACCAGTTGCCCTGTTGCTTCAAAATCGGAATGCGACAGTGACAATCGTTCATTCAAAGACACCGGATATTGAAAAGATTGCTTCACAAGCTGACATTTTAATTGTTGCGATGGGTGTTGCTCAAATGGTCAATGAAAATTGGGTAAAAGAAGGAGCTGTCGTTATTGATGTAGGTATCAATCGTGTCAATGGAAAACTTGTAGGGGATTGTGACTTTGAATCGGTTGCGAAAAAGGCAAGTTATGTAAGTCCAGTGCCAAAAGGTGTTGGTCCAATGACGGTTTGTATGTTATTATCGAATACGCTGGATGCATATCATATGCATGTGCAAGGAGAATAATTATGGAATATGGATTAAATGATATTGTAGAAATGAAAAAAGAGCATCCTTGTCATAAGTCCAATGAATGGAAAATTATTCGTATGGGTGCTGATATTCGAATTAAATGTTTAGGTTGTGGAGCCAGTGTTTTAATGCCTAGACAAAAATTTGAAAAGAAATTAAAAAAAGTAATTCGACATGAAGAAGAATAGAGAGGATGTATTGAATTTATGCCATTAACTGCAGGAATCGTTGGTCTTCCAAACGTAGGAAAGTCAACTTTATTTAACGCTATCACGAAATCACAAGTAGAAGCCGCAAACTATCCATTTGCGACAATTCAGCCCAATGTAGGTGTTGTAGAAGTACCAGACTATCGTATTGATCGCTTAGTTGAAATCTTCAATCCGAAAAAAACAATCTATACAACATTTGAATTTACAGATATTGCGGGATTAGTTAAGGGAGCAAGTCAAGGTGAAGGACTTGGTAACCAATTCTTATCAAACATTCGTTTAACAGATGCGATTTGTCACGTAGTTCGTTGTTTTGACAATCCAGATATCACACACGTTGAAAATAGTGTAGATCCAATTCGTGATATTGAAATTATTAATCTAGAATTAACTTTAGCGGATCTTCAGACAATTGAAAATCGTAGAAGTAAGATCGAACGTAAGGCTAAGACAAACAAGGATAAAGAATCATTGGATGAATTGGCTTTATTAGATCGTTTACAACCAATCTTAGAAGAAGGAAAACCAGCTCGTTCATTAGAGTTGAATGAAGATGAACAAATATTGATGAAAGGCTATAACTTATTGACAGCTAAACCTATGATCTATGTTGCCAACTTAGATGATGAAGGTATCATGGATCCAGATTCATGTGCTTACTATAATCAAGTAAAAGAATATGCACAAAGCCAGAATAACCAGGTTGTTGCCTTATGTGCGCAAATGGAAGAAGAATTGTCTGGTTTAGATAAAGAAGAAAAAGATGCATTCTTAGAAGAATTAGGTGTTGAAACATCTGGTTTGGATCAATTGATTCAAAAGGCTTATGCCGTATTGGATCTATGTACATTCTTAACGGCTGGAGAAGATGAATGTCGTGCATGGACATTTAAAAAAGGTATGAAAGCACCGGATTGTGCAGGTGTTATCCACACAGATTTCAAGAAGGGATTTATTCGTGCTGAAGTATATCGTTTTGAAGATATCGATGAATTGGGTAGCGAATTAGCTATCAAAGAAGCAGGACGCTTACGTCTAGAAGGAAAGGATTATGTCGTTCAAGATGGCGATGTAATGCACTTTAGATTTAATGTTTAATTTATCAAATATTATTTATCTTGTCATTGCCGTTGTTCTTTCCATGTCGATTCATGAAACGGCACATGGACTTGTGTCCTATTGGATGGGAGATCCTACGGCTAAGATGGAAGGTAGATTGAGCTTAAATCCTTTTAAACATGTTGACTGGATTGGACTTGTCTGTCTATTAGTATGTGGATTTGGCTGGGCAAAACCAGTACCCGTGGATGCACGTTACTACAAAGATGCGAAGACAGGAATCATATGGACAAGTTTTGCGGGTCCAATCGCAAACTTTCTATTAAGCTTTATTTGTATATTTTTATTTTATGCACTCTATAAATTTGCTCCATATTTTATGATGTCTAGTGTAGGATATTTTATATCGAATACATTGACATATACAGGATTGATTTCAACTGGATTTGGCATTTTTAACTTGATTCCAGTACCACCATTAGATGGCTCAAAAGTATTGTTTTCGTTTTTACCCGACGATAAATACTATAAATTTATTGATGGTGCACCATGGATGAATCTATTATTTATCTTATTGATTTTTTCAGGTTTATTAGATTATCCGTTGGGTATGTTACGTTCAAATATGATTCAATTTTTTGAGATGATCGCAAAGATGATTTTAGGTTTCTAAAGTCATCTTTTTTAAAGCGTTTTCAGAAAAAAACTTCATTTTACAGAAAATTAACATAAATTTAATATTGTTTTGACATTGTTTTTATTGCATAATAAAGACGTCGCGATATGCGTAAAAATTGAAAATTAAATATTCATTTTATAAAGGAGTTCAAGATGGAAATAGTTACAATGGTCTTATCCCTATTAGGAGGCATTGCGTTATTTTTGTTCGGTATGTCATTAATGGGCGATGGACTAAAAAGCGTAGCCGGTAACAAGTTAGAAGCATTCTTGTACAAGATGACAAACACAAGTTTAAAAGGTGTTGCCTTAGGTGCAGGTGTTACTTCTGTTATTCAGTCTAGTAGTGCTACGACAGTAATGGTCATTGGTTTTGTTAACTCAGGTATGATGAAACTAAGACAAGCTATCGGTATTATCATGGGTGCCAATATTGGTACAAGTATTACCGGTTGGATATTGTGTTTATCTTATGTTGGTGGATCAAGTGGAATCGCAAGCTTATTTTCAACAGCTACGATCACAACATTGTTTGCGTTTATTGGTATTTGTTTAAAAACATTTGGAAAACGTACAACACATAAAAATGTTGGTAATATCATGCTTGGATTTGCGATTTTAATGACAGGTATGCAACAAATGAGTGGAGCCGTTTCGCCTTTAAGAACGAACGAAACATTCATTAGTATGCTTACAATGTTCTCAAATCCAATCATGGGTATTCTTGTTGGTATTTTGTTTACTGCTGTTTTACAAAGCTCAAGTGCTGCGATTGGTATTTTGCAGGCACTATCTATGACAGGCTCATTGACATTTGCGGCAGCATTCCCAATTAACTTGGGTATCGGTATTGGTGCTGCATGTCCAGTGTTGATTTCTGCTTTAAGTGCAAACAAGAATGGTAAACGTACCGCATTAGAATATTTGATCAACGACTTATTTGGTATGATTATCTGGTCAATTCTATTCTATGGTTCAAATGTATTTATGCAGTATAGCTTTGTGAATAAAGTTATGTCTCCAGTAAATATCGCATTAATGAATACAGCTATTCGTTGTGGAAATGTATTAGTATTATTCTGGTTCATTCCTCAAATTGAAAAATTATTGATGCGTATTATTAAAGATAGTCCTGAAGATCTAGCAGAACAAGCTGACTTTGATTTACTAGAAGAACGTTTGATTCCGTATCCTGCTTTGGCGATTGCACAATGTCATCGTGTCATGAATGGTATGGCTAAAAAGGTGCGTAATAACGTGAATCGTTCAATGAACTTGATCAATGAGTTTAAACCAGAAAAATATGATAAAGTACATCGTAAAGAAAAATTGATTGATAAATATGAAGCACGTTTAGGTTCTTATTTAATGCAGCTGACAAAACAAGCATTAAATACAGAACAAACTCGACAAGCTTCTTTATATCTTCATACAATTAGTGACTTTGAAAGAATTGGTGATCACGCTGCAGATATTGCCGAGATGTCAAAGAGTATCAATGATAATCGTATGGAAATGTCAGAAGCCGCTATGGATGAGTTAAACCTTGTTATGGAGGCTGTTCGTGAATCTATGAATATGACATATCATGCTTATTTAGAAGATGATTTGGCTTTGGCTCGACGCGTATCTCCATTAGGAATTGTCATTCGTGGACTTTGTGACGAAATGAAATTGCGTCACGTTGAACGTTTATCACAAGGAAACTGTGGCCTTGAAGAAGGTACAGTATTCAATGATTTATTAAATAGTTTAAACCGTATCGCTACACACTGTGCAAGTAGTATGGTGGCTTTGATTAAGATTCGTGAAAAAGATACAGATATTCATATTCACGATTCCAAAGTATATGCGATTGAAGGTGACGATTATAAAACAACATTGGCTGAGTACCGTGAAAAATATGATCTTGGACAAAGAGAAGGTCGTATTGTTAGTATGGAAGATGAACAAGTTGAATAATGTAAATAAGGCCTGATGATTCAGGCCTTTGATGTAGTGTGCCGGGCATGGCATGAGTTCAGTTGGAGATAAACCAACCACAGGTAGTTAC
>ERZ779851.2753-NODE-2753-length-12757-cov-8.891434_pt1 | contig 12757 bp, 11 predicted proteins | sample MGYA00511094_ERZ779851 | MGnify/ENA primary metagenome ERZ779851 (study PRJEB29588, sample SAMEA2155512) | human gut metagenome | biome: human gut; feature: human-associated habitat; material: faeces | place: Denmark | collected 2008/2010 ...
TCCGCTCGTCGGACGCGCACAGCCTGGAGCAGATGCTGGAGCGGGAGTTCGCGCTGGAAGCAAAGACGCGCAGCGTGGACGCGGTGTTTGACGCGATTGCGGGGCGGACGCAGCCCGATTGAGCGGTTTTATTTCAGATTATTCTGCGCGGTTCGCCGGAGGGCGCGCACAGGTGCGGCTGACGGCGGGCGCGTATGATATAATGCATCGTTTTGGAAATAGGCAACTTCAATTCAAATCGAAAGGGGTTTATGCGACATGTCTCTTGAAAAAGAAAGGGTCGAGGCACTGCAACGGGTGATCGACGAGCTCAGAGACGAACCGGGCGCGCTGATGCCGATTATGCAGCGGGCGCAGGACATCTTTGGCTATCTGCCGGAGGATGTGCAGAAGTACATCGCCAAGGAAATGGATATTCCGGTCAGCGACGTCTACGGCGTGGCCACGTTCTACGCGCAGTTCAACCTGGAGCCGAAGGGGCAGTACACCATCAGCGTGTGCATGGGCACGGCCTGCTACGTCAAGGGCAGCAGGAAGGTGCTGGATAAGCTGGAGGAGGTGCTGGGCATAAAGGCCGGGCACACCACGCCGGACGGACTGTTTACCCTGAACGCCACCCGCTGCCTCGGCGCGTGCGGACTGGCGCCGGTGATGATGATTAACGAGGACGTTTACGGCCGTCTGACCCCGGATGAGATTCCGGGCATCATCGCCAAGTATCGCAGCTGAGGCGAGCGGCCATGATGCGGGAACTGGCGGACAATATTCTGGATATTGCCCAAAATTCCATTGCGGCCGGCGCGTCGCTGGTGGAGATCGACATCTCCGTCAGCCGCGCGCAGGATACCGTTTCGCTGGCGTTCATCGACGACGGCTGCGGCATGAGCCCCGAGGACGCGGGCATCGCCTTCACCCGGCACGCAACGAGCAAGCTGCACGACGAAAAGGGTCTTGAAGCCATCGGAACGATGGGCTTTCGCGGCGAGGCGCTTGCGGCGATCGCAGCCGTCAGCCGCATTGAGCTTATAACGCGCGAAAAGGGCGCGGCCGAGGGCGTGCGCGTCGTCGTTCAGGCCGGCGATATCATCGACATGTCGCCCATCGGCTGCCCGGAGGGCACGAGCATCACCGTGCGCGATATCTTCCACAACACCCCGGCGCGGCTGAAGTTTCTCAAATCCGACCGCTCGGAGGCCTCGGCCTGCATATCGGCCGCGCTGCACTGCGCCCTCGGCAGACCCGAGGTATCGGTGCGCCTAAAGCGCGACGGCGAGGAGGTTTTCTTCACCCCCGGCGACGGGCGCGAGGAATCGGCGGTGTACGCGCTTCTCGGGCGCGAGACCGCGCGCGGCATGCTGCCGGTTTCCGGCAAGGGCGAAAATATGGCCGTCACGGGCTTCACCTCGTCCCCGGCCTTCGGCCGCGGCAACCGCGCAAACCAGCACTTTTACTGCAACGGCAGGTATATAAAGTCCGTACTGCTGCAATCGGCGGTCGAGCAGGCGTACAAAAACACGCTCCTGACCGGAAAATTTCCCTCCTGCGTTTTGTATCTGGAGCTTTCGCGCGGCGCGGTGGACGTGAACGTTCACCCGGCAAAGACCGAGGTCAAATTCTCCGACGAAAAGAAGGTTTTCGACCTTGTTTACCAGACCGTGCGCGCCTGTCTCGAGGCCGAGGAAAAGCCGATCGAGATAACGCTCTCAGAGGGCACGCGGCGCGCCGTTTCCGCTCCGAAGCCGGAGTTTTTCCGCAGCATGAGCGCCGAGGAATACCGCGCCAAGGCCGCTTCTGCGGCGGTGGCTGCAAGACCCGTTTCTTCCGCACCGGTGTCTGAGCCGAGACGCGAGGAAAGACCCGTTTTCCGCGCACCGGCGGCGTACCCGGCTCCCGAGCCGGAGCAAAAAGACCCGGTTTTGCCGAAAATCGACAAAAACCCCCTTTTTTCTCCCGCTCCCGAGCGAAAAAATGTTGAAAAACCAGTTGAAAATGTTGAAAAAATCAGCGCTCCGGCCTGCCGAGTGATCGGCGAGGCGCTGGATACCTATATCCTTGCGGAGATCGGCGACGAGCTTATGCTCATCGACAAGCACGCAGCGCACGAGCGCATGATATTTGACCGCCTCAAGGCGCAGAACCGGCAGATAATGAGCCAGACGCTGCTTGCGCCGGTCATCATCCGGCCGACGGCCGAGGACGCGGAGATCATCGAGAAAAACGCCGCGCTTTTGGACGAGATGGGCTTTGAGGTCGAGCCGTTCGGCGAGGAGAGCTTTGCCGTGCGCTCGGTACCGGACGACGTTGACGTTTCCGAGGCCGCATCCGCGCTTGAGGAGATATGCCAAAGGCTGCGCGAGGGCGGCGAGGTCTCGGCCGGGAGCGCGCGCGACGAGATACTGCACACCGTCGCCTGCAAGGCGGCGATAAAGGCCGGACGGCGGCACGATATCACCGAGCTTGAGCGCATCGCCTGCGCCGTCGCCTCGGGCGAGGTCAAATACTGCCCCCACGGCAGACCGGTTTCCGCGCGCCTGAGCAAAAAGCAGCTCGATAAATTCTTCAGCAGGATCGTTTGATATGGCAGATAAGATCGTTGTTATAACAGGCCCGACGGCAACGGGCAAAACGCGCCTTTCCGTTGAGCTTGCAAAAAAGTTCGGCGGCGAGATAGTCTCGGCCGACTCCATGCAGATATACCGCGGTATGGACATTGGTACGGCCAAGGTAACGCATACCGAGATGCAGGGTGTTACGCATCACATGATAGACATTGTTGACCCTACCGAGGTCTATTCCGTATCGCGCTATGTTGAAGATGCCAATAAAGCAGTGCAGGATATATTGGCACGCGGCAGGCTGCCGATAATTGCAGGCGGCACAAATCTGTACATTGATTCGCTCATCTCGGGGCTTGACTTTGCCGAAAGGGCGGAGGATAATGCTCTGCGCGAAAGGCTCAATGCGCAGTATGACGAGCTTGGCGGCGAGGCGATGATAGCGACTCTGCGCGGCTTTGACCCGGAGCGCGCGGCAAAGCTCCACCCGGCCGACAAGCGCCGCATCGTGCGCGCGATCGAGATCTACACCCTCACCGGCGAGACGATCACCGAGCACGACGAGAAAACCAGAAAGCGCCCGAAAAAGTATGACGCGGTGAAGATAGCCCTCAGCTTTGCCGACCGCGGCATGCTGTATGACAGGATAAACGAGCGCGTCGATAAAATGGTCGCCGACGGGCTTTTCGACGAGGTAAAGGGCCTTCTCGATTCCGGCCTTTCGCCGGATAGCACCGCCATGCAGGCGATAGGCTACAAGGAACCGGCAGCGTACTTTGCCGGCGAAATTACAAAGGACGAGGCGATAGAGCTAATCAAGCTCTCCTCGCGCCGATACGCAAAGCGGCAGCTGACATGGCTGCGGCGCGACGAAACGGTCAAATGGTACCAGTGGCCGTCCTCGCCCGATTTTAATGAAGCGCGACGGTTTTCGACCGAATATTTGCACTCGTGTGGTTTATGATGCTCTTGTCCCGGCACGGGATAATCTACATAAACAGGAGCACGAAAGATGCAAAAGACACAGAATCTTCAGGACGCATTCCTCAATCAGCTTCGCCGCGAGAAGGTCAATCTCACGGTGTTTCTCGTAAACGGATTTCAGATGCACGGCGTTATCCGCGCCTACGACGGCTTCACGGTCGTGCTCGATTCCGACGGCAGACAGCAGCTTATTTATAAGCACGCGATATCGACGATAATTCCGCCGAAGCCCGTCGAGCTGAGCCGCGAGGAGTGAAAAAGGGTGCATCGTACCTGCGATACGCGGCGGCTGCGGTTTTTCTCGCCGCTGCCGCGTGGACGCTGGCATTTTTCATCGGCCGCGAGCAGTCGCCGGAAACGGTGAGAGCCGAGCGGGCCGAGGTCAGGATAAGCGTCGTTGCCGAGGGTACGGTCTGGCGGAGAGAAACCGTTCTCGTCTGTGACGATGCCGGCGCGTATCTTGCGCACAAGCCGGGCGACAGAGTGTCCGGCGGAAGCGTCATCGCCGTCGAGAACAGCGTGCTCGACGATTACCTGACGCACCTTGAGCTGTCCGGCGGCGCGCAGCCCGACAGGGGCGAGATGCGCGGCCTTATATACGCGCCCGAGGCCGGGATATTCAGCACCTTTGTTGACGGGCTGGAGGCGTGCTCGCTTGAGGATATATGCTCTGCCGAGCCGTTTATTCCGCAGGGCGCGGTGGGCAAAATAGTCTCGGGCGGCTGGTATTTCATCGCCGAAACGCCGGAGACCGATAAGCTCCGCCGGGGTATGAGCGTTACGTTATCGCTCCCGGACGAGGTGAGCGCGACAGTCATTTCCGCAGAAAACGGAAAGGCGGTGCTCCGCTGCCGCGACGGGCTTGAGGACGTTGTCAACACGCGCCGCGCCGCATTCCGCATAACGGTATCCGAGGCGCAGGGGATAAAGATCCCCGACAAGGCTCTGCACCGCGACGAAAACGGCACGTTTGTGTATGTCCTGCGCGCCGGCCTTGCCGAGCGCTGCAAGGCCGATATCCTGCACACCGGCGACGGATACGTTCTTGTCCGCGAGGGCGAGATACGCGAAGGCATGCAGATAATTATAGACAGTTATTAGACAGTTAAAAATTAAGATAAAGCTGGGATGAAAATGAGCAGTATTGCAGAAAACGTAAAAAGCATAAAGCAGCGCGTTGCCGAGGCCGCCGTCAGAAGCGGCAGAGCGCCGGAGGACGTGCGCCTTTGCGCGGCGACGAAGATGAACGACGCTTCCCGCGTGCGCGAGGCGATAGCCGCCGGGGTAGATATCTGCGGCGAGAACCGCGTGCAGGAGCTGAGCGAGAAATACGAGCAGGGCGCGTACGAGGGCTGTCCGCTGCATTTCATCGGACATTTGCAGAAAAATAAGGTAAAATACCTTGTGGGCAAGGTACAGCTTATCGAGTCGGTCGATTGCCTCGAGCTTCTTGAGACGATTGATAAGCGCGCAAAGTCGATGGGTCTTGTGCAGGATGTGCTGCTGGAAGTGAACATCGGCGGCGAGGTAGCAAAAAGCGGCTTTGCGCCCGGTGAGCTTGCCGGGTGCCTGCCTCAGATGGGGCAATTTTCCTCGATTCGGGTGCGCGGATTGATGGCGATACCCCCGATTTGCGAAAAAACGGAAGAAATTCGCCCATATTTTCGCGCAATGAAGCAGCTTTTTGTTGACAATGGAGCAAAAAAATACGATAATGTCTCTATGGACTTTTTGTCCATGGGCATGAGCGCGGATTTTGAGACCGCGATAGAGGAAGGCGCGAACATAGTCCGCGTAGGCACCGGCATCTTCGGGGCCAGACATTACTAAGCGCAAAGGAGGATGTGCAATGGCATGGTTAGATAACATTCGCAACGCTATGCACCCTTACGACGATGATTATATAGAAAACGAAGAGCGCGCCGCCGAGGATGAGTTTTCCCGGCAGGAGGACGATATCCCGGCAGACGAAAGCTTTGAGGATAAGCAGCCGCGCCCCGTGTTTTCGCGGCGCGAGCCGAAGCAGCAGCCGAGCTACAGTGCTCCGGCGCAGGAAAAGCAGAAGATGAAGCTCAAGTTCGTGCATCCCGAGCAGTTCGATGAGGCCGCCGAAATTGCCGACAGTCTCCGCGCACATCAGGCGGTGCTCATGAATCTTGAGGCGACCGAGACGGACACGGCGCGCAGATTGCTCGACTTTTTGTCCGGCGCAGCCTATGCTCTGGGCGGCAGGGTCATGCGCGTTTCCGCGCAGGCGTATATAATCGCGCCGACCAATGTCGATCTCGTCGGCGATGCGGTCGCCGATTTTGAAAGCGCAGGGCTTTACTTTTAAACAAGTACTGAAAGGTGGATTTTAAGATATGACTACTCCTCAGGAGATCCGTGAAAAAAGCTTTGACAAGGCCAGAAGTATGTTCGGCGGTTACGATATGGCGACCATCGACGAATATCTCGAGGAACTTGCAAACGACTTTGAAGCACTGCAGAAGGAGAATGTTGTCCTCAAGAGCAAGATGAAGGTCCTTGTTGACAAGATCGAAGAATACCGCACCAACGAAAGTGCCCTCAATCAGGCAATTCTCTCGGCGCAGAAGCTCAGCGTTCAGATCGAAAACGACGCAAGAACGCGCAGCGCGAACATCGTCGCGGAGGCCGAGGCCAAGGCCGCGGCACTGCTGGGCAATATCGACGACAGGATCGCCCAGGAGGAATCCCGTCTTCAGGCTGCCAAGCTCAGCTCGGCAAAATTCTTCGACAGCGCCCGTGAGCTGTGCCAGAAGCAGCTTCAGACGCTCGATACCATCATGAAGGCCGCAAACCCCGAAGCGCTCAAGACCGAGGCTATACGAATACCGAAGGAGCAGCCCGCTCCCGTTTCCGAACCCACTCCCGCGGATTCCGGCAACACTCAGGTATTCAACTTTATAAAAGACGAGATCTGAGTTTTTGCCGAAGCAGACGCTTCGGCTATCGGTATTTGGTGAGTTAAAGGCGTGCGGAAACAACTGCGCGCCTTTTTTTGTTTTTCCGTAGGAAAAACAAAAAAATTAATAGTGAATAATGAATGATGAATAATTTAGGTATTCGCCCGGAGGGCGAATGAAATTTAAATCCGTGCGCTTGCGCACATTGGCTATCAGCTAACTGCTATCAGCTGTCAGCTTGCGGCGAAGCCGCCCGGTTTCCACCGTTGTTTCGACACCGGGATACCGCAAATTAAGTATAGGTAGGTGCAGAAATGCGCCTCTAAAAAAATGGAGGATAAATTTATGGCACAGAAGTATGACGCAACACTCAATCTCCCCAAGACCGAGTTCCCGATGCGTGCGGGTCTGCCCAAGCGCGAGCCGGAGATGCTCAAGCACTGGGAGGAGATGGACATCTACAACGAGATGCTTAAAAAGAACGAGGGCAAGCCCCTGTTCAACCTTCACGACGGCCCTCCGTTCTCCAACGGTGCTCTGCACATGGGTCACGCGCTGAACAAATCCATCAAAGACTTCATCACGCGCACCTACGCAATGCGCGGCTACTATACGCCGTACATCCCCGGCTGGGATAACCACGGCATGCCCATCGAGTCTGCCATCATCAAGGAGCAGAAGCTCAACCACAAGGCAATGAGCATCGCCGACTTCCGCTCGGCCTGCCACGCCTACGCCGACCACTACATCGACGTGCAGCGCGAGGGCTTCAAGCGCATGGGCGTCATCGGCGACTGGGAGCACCCGTACAAGACCATGGATCCCGGCTTCGAGGCCATGGAAACGCGCGTGTTCGGCAAGATGTATAAAAACGGCCACATCTACAAGGGCCTCAAGCCCGTTTACTGGTGCGCCCACGACGAGACCGCACTGGCCGAGGCCGAGATCGAATACAAGGACGATCCCTGCACGACCGTTTACGTCAAGTTCCCCATGCACGACGATCTTGGCAAGCTCGCTTCTCTGGACAAGTCCAAGCTCTTCTTCGTCATCTGGACGACGACTATCTGGACTCTGCCCGGCAACCTTGCGATCGCGCTGCACCCGTCGGAGAGCTACGTCATCGTAAAGGCTCCCAACGGCGAGATGTACATCATGGCCGAGGCTCTGACCAAGAAGGTCATGGGTCTGGGCGGCTTCGAGGACTATGAGATCATCGACCGCCACGAGGGCGCGTTCTTCGAGAACATGCTCGCAGACCACCCCTTCCTGCCCAAGACCAGCCGCCTTGTTCTGGCCGACTACGTCACCATGGACTCCGGCACCGGCTGCGTCCACACCGCTCCCGGCTTCGGCGCGGACGACTACGTCACCTGCAAGCGCTACGGCATGGACATGGTCGTTCCCGTCAACGATCAGGGCAAGCACACCGAATACGCCGGCAAGTACGCCGGAATGGGCACCGACGAAAGTAACCCCGTCATCCTCAAAGACATGAAGGAGAGCGGCATGCTCTTCGCGTCCGAGGAAATCATCCACAGCTATCCGCACTGCTGGAGATGCAAGCACCCGATCATCTTCCGCGCAACTCCGCAGTGGTTCTGCTCGGTCGATTCCTTCAAGGACGAAGCCACCGGCGCATGCGAGGACGTCCGCTGGGTCCCGGCATGGGGCAAGGACAGAATGAGAAGCATGATCCTTGAGCGCACCGACTGGTGCATCTCGCGCCAGCGCCGCTGGGGTCTGCCTATCCCCGTTTTCTACTGCGACGACTGCTCAAAGCCCGTCTGCACCGACGAGAGCATCGAGTCCGTCGCCAAGATCTATGAAACCGAAGGCTCGAACGCATGGTTCGAGCGCGAAGCGGCTGAGCTTCTGCCCGAGGGCTTCACCTGCCCCCACTGCGGCGGCAAGCACTTCACCAAAGAGACCGACACCCTCGACGGCTGGTTCGACTCCGGCTCGACCCATTACGCCGCCATGGAGCGCGATCAGGGCTTCTGGCCCGCAACGATGTACATCGAGGGTCTTGACCAGTATCGCGGCTGGTTCCAGTCCTCGCTGCTGGTAGCCGTCGGCGCACTCGGCCGCGGTGCACCGTTCAAAGAATGCGTCACCCACGGCTGGACGGTTGACGGCGAGGGCAGAGCAATGCACAAGTCCCTCGGCAACGGCATGGATCCGGCCGAGATCTTCAACAAATACGGCGCCGACCTCCTGCGTCTGTGGGCAGGCTCGTCGGATTACCACGTCGATGTCCGCTGCTCGGACGAGATCTTCAAGCAGCTCAGCCAGAATTACCTCAAGTTCCGCAACACCGCGCGCTACTGCCTGGGCAACCTCGACGGCTTCGACGCAAACGACCTTGTTAAGCCCGAGGACATGCTCGAGCTGGATAAGTGGGCGCTGACCCGCCTCAACAAGCTCATCGAGAAGGCCTTCGCCGCATACGACGAGTACGAGTTCCACGTCGTTTCCCACCTTATCAACGACTTCTGCGTTGTCGAGCTTTCAAACTTCTACCTCGATATCATCAAGGACAGACTCTATTGCTCCGGCAAGAACAGCCTCGAGCGCCGCAGCGCCCAGACCGCGCTGTTCCTGATCCTCGACACCCTGACCAAGATGTTCGCGCCCATCCTCGCCTTCACCTGCGATGAGATCTGGCTGTCAATGCCCCACCGCAGCTCGGACGATGCGCGCAACGTCGTGCTCAACGAGATGAACAAGCCCTTTGCCGAGTACGCGCTCGACGATGCCGAGATGGCAAAGTGGGATGCGCTGATCTCCGTCAGAAACGACGTCAACGGCGTCCTCGAAAAGGCTCGCGCGGATAAGCGCATCGGCAAGCCCCTCGAGGCTTCCGTCACCCTGCGCGCTTCAGGCGAGAGCAAGGCCGTGCTCGATAAGATCTCCGATATGGATCTTAAGGAGCTGCTGATCGTCTCCGAGTGCCTGATCGCAGAGGACGATGCCGCCGACGCAGACGCCGTCACCGCCGCCGGCTCGTACAATCCGGGTCTGACCGTCTCCGTCAAGGAGGCAAAAGGCACCAAGTGCCCGCGCTGCTGGATGCACTCCAAGGACGCTGATCCCGAAACCGGACTCTGCCCCCGCTGCAAAGGAGTTTTAGAGGCGAATTGAGGCAGTCACGGATACGCTTATTGCGGTATCCCGGTGTCGAAGTTGCCGACGAAACCATGGCTGCCTCGCGTAACGCGAGTGCGGTAATAAATTCCGCGCGCCCGATTCAAAACCTCAGCAAAAACAATAACTGCATCGTACTACAACAAAGTACGATGCAGTTTTTTTAGTGGCGCATTGGGGCACCTACCAATACATATATCTCTGGTGTCCCGGTTCGGGACAATGGTGGAAACCGTAGCTGCTACGCAACCCGGTAGTGCGGTGCTAAGTTTTGCACAGCCCCCCATTGGCTCCCCTGTTAAGGGGAGCAGGCAGCTTTGCTGCCGAGGGGTTGACAGCTATTAACTAACAGCTATTAGCTCTCCGCTGCGGCCAACAGTCGCATGTAGGGAACAGGCTTGCCTGTTCCGCTGTGATGGTTTTGCCTGAACTCTCCGGTCGGGATGCTGCAACTACCGTATCGGTAGCAGCGTCAATTCGCCACCACAAAAACGTGGAGGGGGATTTTTTTGCCGGTGGCGGCGATGGCGCGCTGAAGGGCGTGCTCAAGTCCGCCGCAGCAGGGCACCTGCATGCGCGTGAGGGTGACGGACTTTATATCGTTTGCGGCAAGGATCTCGCCGAGCTTCTCGGCATAATCGACGGGGTCGAGCTTCGGGCAGCCGATGAGGGTAACGCGGCCTTTCATGAAATCGGCGTGGAAGCTGCCGCAGGCATAGGCGCTGCAATCGGCGGCGACGAGCAGATCCGCGCCGTCAAAATACGCGGCCTTGACAGGCGCAAGCCGGATCTGCACGGGCCAGTTGCGAAGCTGCGACGCATCTCCGGACTCAACGCCGTGCGGCGCAGAGCCGGGGCAGCCGGAAGCAGCCTGCTTTTTCGCGCTCTGCGCGGCCTTGACCGCCGCCTCGTCATATGCCGCGGCCTCACGCTCGATGAAGCTTATCGCGCCCGTCGGGCAGTTGGGCAGGCAGTCGCCCAGACCGTCGCAGTAATCGTCGCGCATGAGCCGGGCCTTGCCGTCAACAAGCCCTATCGCGCCCTCGTGGCATGCGTGGACGCACTTTCCGCAGCCGTTGCACTTTTCCTCGTCTATCTGAATAACTCTTCGTATCATTTGCATTGCCTCCAATTAATTTTCACTTTGCAGCACTATGATATACCCGGCGTAAAATTAGCCGTGTAGCACCTGCCACACGGCTAAAATTTACTTATTATAATCCTCGAGCCTGCGGATGCTGCCCTTCTGCGGAACATAGCCGGCCAGATATTCCATCGCCTGCTCGGGCGTGTCGGCCACGAAATACAGCTCCAGGCAGTTTTTCGACATAAATCGACGCTCGGCAAGCTCTTCGAGCATGCGCAGCATCGCGTCAAACGCGCCGAGGGTGTTTAGCAGGACAATGGCGCGGTCGTCCCGGCCAAGCTGCTTGAGCGTGAGGATCTCGAAAAATTCCTCGAGCGTACCGATGCCGCCGGGCAGGACGATGCATGCGTCGGACTCCTCCTGCATGCGCTGCTTGCGCTCGCGCATGATATCCTGCGGCATGAAGCGCGGGCAGTTGCTGGTCTCGAGATAGTGGCGGGCGATCGCGGTCAGCGGCTTCTCGCCGTCCTTGACCACGATGGGAGCGCGGGACTCCACAGCACCGTAGCAGTGACGGTCGCAGACGACTTCGGCGCCGCAGCCTTCGATCAGCTTGGTGAACTCGGGGTCATCGTTCTCGGAGCCGGCCAGAACGACCTTGCAGCGGAACGGGCTCTTCTTATCGGGCTTGCGGGTCTTGAGCTCCTTGGCCGTGTCCTTGAGCATCGGGAGGATCAGTTCCTTCGGGCAGACCAGCGAGCAGAGCTGGATGACCTGGAACTCATAGCCCGTGATGGTCGGGTTATCGAGCTTGCGGTAGTCGCCGATCTCGTTGATGACCGCGCTGATCTCGTTATGCAGGTCGATGGCCTTCATAAGCGCCTCGTCGGAGATGTCGATGCCAAATTTCTCGTGCAGCGGATCAAGGACGTGGGCCTGAAGCTGGCCTTCATAGTGCTCAATGCTGTTCTGGTTTCTCTTGAACGGCACGTCGGTGAACGTCACGAAGAAGTCCGGATTCTGAATGACGTCCATGTAGCCAAGGTGCTCCTGGAAACGGCAGGTGACCGTGCAGGTCTCGGTGCCGAAATCAGCATCCAGGAAGTTGTAGCCGCCTTCGAGTGCGCGCTCGAAGAGGCTGCGGCCGTAATGGCAGGTACGGCTGGACATGTAATATGTAGCCATGTCCGGAGAAGTGCATTTCGGCGCTCTCAGACGGACTGCAAAGCAGCCGGGCAGGTCGAGCAGAACTTCGGGCATGAAGTAGCAGGTGTAACCCAGCGCTCTCTTGCCGTCTGCCTTTCCTTGCCGGACCAACTCGTTGTTGGTCTCCTGGAGCAGGTTTTCAAATGCGATCAGGTGTTTCAAGTCTCTCATGTGCAAGCCCCCTTAAAATTTTTCGCATTCAACAACAGACTTTGTATGATTTGACATTCCGGTTTATGAAAACCCGACAAAAATGCTTGGATATATGCGCGTCTACCAGACAGCTTTGCCGATGTGGATATCTATTCATACACCTGAAGTATAGCGGATTTGTTGTTAATTGTCAAACAAAATATCCGTCTGAGGGGGATTTCTTTTGTTCAAATTTTCGTTGTTTTCCTGCGGATTTTTCACATTATTTGTGGAATATGTTCAGTAACCGGACATGCTTCTGCATGGTGTCCGAAAAGAAAATTTTTTGCCGCCAAAACAAAACGGCACAGAAGGATGCTTCTGTGCCGCTTCGCTTTGTTTTGTTGAGGGGATGAGGATAAAATGAAAAAGGATTGCTTGCTTCTGAATAAAAGGATACCGGGACAATATTACAGAAGCAAGGGAAAAAGTATTTCCAATTCATTAAGTTTCCGCTCAGTCCAGATAAAGCCCCCAGAGCACATCCGGATCCGCACAGGAAAACGGGCGGTAAGCGGCCAGCGCCTGCGCGCCGCCGGTACGTTGGATGCACAGCTGCGCATCCTGCACGCCGAAGGCGGTAAGCAGCGCCTGAACGGCCGGCAAAGTGTCCGCACCCAGCAGCTCCTTGACGAGAAGCAGATCCCCGTCCCGCTCCA
>ERZ779851.2760-NODE-2760-length-12727-cov-10.383444_pt1 | contig 12727 bp, 3 predicted proteins | sample MGYA00511094_ERZ779851 | MGnify/ENA primary metagenome ERZ779851 (study PRJEB29588, sample SAMEA2155512) | human gut metagenome | biome: human gut; feature: human-associated habitat; material: faeces | place: Denmark | collected 2008/2010 ...
CACGATATTTCTTACCCGTAATTGCCGATTCCGGCGCGCCCGACGATACCCAACCCTGCATCCAAAAGAGATTGCCTTTTTCAAGGTTTTCCATTACCTTGTCCACAAGTTGCTTTCTCTGCGGCGTTAGTTTCTCATACGCCGCATTTTTCTCTTCATTGCTCAAAGACAACTTTCACCTCCTCTACCATTGCCGGCTCGCCGTTCTCGTACCCATCGTCGTCGAAATCCATCAGGTCGTCTATCGTGTACCCTTTCGGAATTACGATAACAGGGGTATCTCGTATGCTTTGTTTCTTCAAATACTCGTCCTCCTTTATGCTTTTTCTATTCTCTCTTTTGCCATCTGAAAGTAATAATCGTCTGCTTCGATACCTATAAACTGTCTGCCCGTGTTTTTGCAGGCAATGCCCGCGCTTCCCGAACCCATACAGTTATCCATTACCACCTCACTCTCTTTCGTATAGGTTTTAATCAGGTATTCGAGAAGCGCGACAGGTTTCTGCGTCGGGTGAACGGCGTTTCTATCTCTTGAAAACTTCAATATATCCGTCGGATAGTTCGCATAATGCGTAACGTATTCCGTATCCGAATTGAGTTTGTTATTGCCGCCGTATCCTTTTCCGCTTCGCCACGTTGAATTCGGTCTGTTTCGTTTCACTTGTTCTTTTTGAATAAGCCCTTGCGGGTAATACCGTATCGGCAGTTTGCTCTTACTGCCTACCGTCCCTTTGCTGAAAACAACAATATCTTCAAACAGGGACAGCGGCTTGTAATTAGAGTTCAGAAATCCCGTCGGACTTTCCTTTTCCCATACCATTTTGTAACGAAACATATCCGTATTGCTCTGAATCAGTTTGCTTGTGAAAGGCTCGTTTCCGAATAAGCAGACGATGCCGTCCGGTTTCAGAAGTCGCTTATATCCTTTCCAAAGTTCCGTCAGGTCGATTTCCCTATCCCACTTATGTTTTGTCTTGCCGCAACCATACGGAAGATCGCATAGAATAAGGTCAACGCTTTGCTCCGGTAGTTCTTTCATCACTGTCAGACAGTCGCCGTGATAAAGTCGTATCATCGCTTGCCGTTACCGCCTGTATTTTTAGGAATAGTCGGCGTATAGGTCGATTTAACGGGCATTGAGCGCAAGGCTTTGATTGCCGTTCCCTCGTAATAGTCCGGCGATTTATTCGGTCTGAATAATCCGCTCGTTGCAAAGATACGAAGCATTTGCTCTTTGTCCCCGTTGCACCAATAGGCAAGTAAATTCATCAGCGACATATCCGAGTTCGAGTGATTGTTCTGCAAATCTTCGCCCGCATAAAGTCTTTTGAATTTATCCCCGTTCTTTGCGTTCGACGCCTTTTCCACGACGTCACGGTCGGTCATTGTTGACAGTCCGTTCACGCCTTTGCATACGCCTTTCCACTCTTCACGTTTCTCGCATTTACGGGACAAAAGTTCTTTCATTTCGGGCGTATCGAAACTTTCAAGGCGGGAATAGCCTGAGCCGTCGCCCGTCATTGCGATGATATGTTCTTTCTGATAAAATTCCAAATCGCCGTCTTTCGAGAAAGTACGAATATCCATACCGCTTGTTTTGCCGAAAATATGCAATCCGTTTCCGCTTACCGACTTTTCAACGTAGGTCTTGCCGCACTTTGAAAGAACTTCTTTTGCGAGCGCGGACGGCTGTCCGTTTTCGTCGTAGCAATGGTCAAGGTCGATACAGGAAACATTGTCCTTTCCGTCAAGAGCATAGGCAACAGTCGTGCCGCCTTTTTCTTTCAGGTACTTTAAGGCGTTATCGAAGGTTGTCCATGTTTCGGGATTGTCGCTTTCGGCATACTCGCCCTTGTCGCTGTTGCAGTTGACGGGGCGTTTATTGTATTTCCCTTTTTCCGCGTTCCACCACGTTTTAACCACAACCCAATTCGGTCGCGCTTTCATTTCGTCGGGAACGGCGGCGCGTAACGCTTTTTCTTTTTCGTCGAAAGAAGTATTTGCCTCAACGCTCGGTCGTTTGTATTCCGTGCCGTATGCGACTGCATCCTTTCCTCTGACTTCCTCGCAAAAATCCTTTGCCGAGAGTTCCGCCGTTTTCTTTTCTTCGCCGCTGTTGTCACTTAAACGAACGGTGTAGTCGTTATGTAAGCTCAATCTGATCGTGCCTTTTTCAGTATTCTCCTTAACACACTTGTTCGGAACGTAATAGGTGTAATCCTGATACTTGCCGTCGGGCATTCTGAATAAGGTACTGTCGTCGAAGCTCGCAATTCTTGCCTTTTCGGGAACGGAAACGTAATTCCAATCGCTCGGCGTTTCGTTTCCCGGCGCGCTTTCCGCTTGCGCCTGTTTATAATCTTCTGCGATCGTGTTGTTGCAAAGTTGGTTGAAATCATACGCCGTAAGCGTTGCTTCTCTCGTTTCGTCACGACTCTGCGCTTTGATAACGAAATCTTCGGGCAGGCGGATCAGAATACGTCCGTCGTCGCTGTTCTTATCTTCCCCGACAAAAGCCGACGGGATAAAGAACGACATACCGCCGAAGTCCTGTTTATTCGGCAAAACGAACAGCATACTCTTCGGGTACTCTTTACGGAACGCTTCTTGCGGCACGCTCGTATTCAGCCATTTCGTATCCGTATTTTCCTGCGTTTCGTAGTCCTTGTTAGTCGTTCCGCCTACCGCTTCCTTAAACTCTTCTGCCGTAAGCACGACAATTTGCTCGTTATCTCCGTAGCCTTTACGAAGTTCGATTTCTCTATCCTCGCGGACGGAAAGTTCGTAGCACAGCTCTCTGCTGTCGCTTTGTAAGTCCACAAGTTGGCGCGACGGTCTGATTTTGTCGTTGAACATATAGTAAGTAAACCCTGCATATTCGCCGTTTGTCGGCATTTTGAATACGCTCCCTACACCCGACTTTTTGATAAACGCATCGTTTGCAACGTTGATTTTTATGTACTCGATTTTCGGTTTTTCCGAGCCGTATTCGTTTTTTCTCCAACTCTCTGCTTTTTCCTGCGACTCGAAACCGTATCTCCCTTGCTCCCAATCGCCCGTGGCGGTATGATAGCCGATTGCCACAACGTAGTCTTTGTTTGACGTTGCCGTGCGGTCTATAATCGCTATATCTCTGCCGCCCGTGTCTTTTTCGATATTGACTACCTTATCTCCCCTTGCGGTGATTTTTGAGTAGTCACGCGTGTTTTCGCTCATTTGTTCTTTATTTTCCTCCTTATCTAATTGTTCTTTGAACTCTTTAACGTGTTTGCGGTAAGCCGTAATAAACCCGTCGAGAACTGCCGGATGGGAATTAACGTAAAACGTTCGTCTGTCATCTTCGGCGTTATTGATATTGAATTCCTTTGCCCAAGCTTTGTTGCCGGGGCTGTATCTGCCGTCACCGTCCGACATCTGCACGGTGTTTGCAAGAACGTAATTCATACGCTCTTCCCCATATAACGCATACAGATTTGCGATAAAATCGGTATTTAAGTGCATACCGTCAAAGTGCGTCGAGATACCTTTTTCAATATCCGATCCGCAATTTCGGCTTATCATCGTTGCTTCGAGCGGATACTTTTTGTTATACGCCGCTCTCATTGCAAACTTTGCTATCTCGTCGTTTACTTTAAGTTCCGCTTCGTCCACGTCCCTGCCGAGTTTCAAAAAAGTAATATTCTTATCTTCCAAAGATTCCTGCGACATATACAAGACAGGCGCGGCAATGATATATTCGTCGGCTTGTTCCTTGATACGATTCAGATTATCAACGCTTAAACTGTCTTTGAAATAGTAATAAGCCGTATTCTCTTCATCAGTTCCGAAATACGCAAAATTCTCTTCGTCGATAAACTCTTTCATAACGTCCGAATAATAATGCTCGCAATACCCACGAATGAAATATACCGTGTCCTCTCCTGTATTTACACTTGCATATTCAGAGCCAATGAAGTCCTCGTACATATTGTTCAAAACCCCACCGTTTTCTATATCTTCATACATTGCTCTGAAATATTCATCGTCGAAATCGTAGGAATTGATTGTGTCGCATAGTTCGGTTTTAACGTGTATCTCAAAATTTTTGTAAAACACATCTTCCGTAGATTTACCGATAAGCTCTTGCTTAAAACTATCAAATTCCTTTTCAACGCTTTCTCTTACAAGTTCTTTGTAATTCGGCGATTCCACGGAAACAGGCTCGTTTATCGACTTATAGCCCGACTTTTTTACTTGCTCTCTGAGATACGGCATAATCTTTTCCTCTGCAAAATCATCGTACCAATAATCGTAGGGATACTCGTCGTTGCTCTCGTTGAAAGCCGAGTTTTCAAACTCAGGTTTCAGGTCGCTTATAATATCGTCAAAACGCCCGTCGTCCTCGCCGTCAACCATATCCGACCAATCTATATCGGCAAGTTGCTTTTGCATAAACTCGTCAAACGATACTTCATTTTCGGTGTTCGTCGCATACTCGCGCAATTCCGCGTCGGGAATGTTTTCAGCCAATGCCTTATAAACGTCATCGTTATCCCAACCGTAATATTCGAGAAGAATATCCAACGGAAAACGCTTATGATACCTTTCAAGAAGCGGCTTTATAAACGGTTTCGCTTCTTCGCTCGGCGCATACTCTCCGTTAAGCACACGGTCTATCGCTGTCCGTTCTTCATAAAATCCGTCCGAAATCGAATCTGCGTACATTCCGTCAAGGTAACTCATATCTTCGCGCACGACTTCGCTCGCGCTTTCGACAACGTTGTGCCAAGCGGTCAGATACGCTTTTCCCCTTTCAGAAGAAATAAACGCTTGCCATGCGGGCTTTTCAACACCGTATAAGCTCTCGGGATCTTCAAAATTCCCGTTTTCAACTTTTCCTTCGGTGTCGTCTTTTCCGAGCCTATAAAGTTCCACGCCTGTGCCGTAAAGCACTCTCGCCGTTCTGACTCTTACAGGCAGCATTCCGTCCCAAGTGTAACCGTATTCGTGCATTTGCTCCTGCGATACGGTGTAATCGGGAAGTATATCTACCTGCATTGCGGCAACCCTGTCGCTCTCGTCGATAAACGTTTTTTCTTCTTCCGGTTCGTCAAACAATGCGATTTTTAAGTCTGCGCTTACAAATGCGCTCGCAAATTCCTTGAACAGCGTTTCGTCTATCGTCAGAGTTTTTACTTCCTTTTCGCCCACTTTGAAATACGAAGGCGATAAACTCGACAACGCCATCAATTCTTCGGTCGTATCGTCGAAACAAGTGTAATCCCCGTTCTTTACAGCAAACACCATCGCGCCGGGATTCTGTGTTTCTATTTGTTTGTAAGTTTTATATAAATTTTCTGTCAACATAGTTTTTTTCTTATTTGTCCTTGTTTTTGCTTCGGTTCGTTTCGGCGGTAACGCCATATAGTTATCTTCCGTTTCGGCAGTAACGGGTTCTTCTCCGTTTTCCTCGTCGTCAATAACCACTTCTTCGCGCTTATTAAGGTCAAGTTCGGCATTGAGTTCGGAAAGCTCCGTGTTCAGTTCCATAATCTTGTCTTTATGCTCAAACGGTACTTTAACCTGTTCTTTCGCCACTTCAAAGTCTGCTTTTGTGGATTCCAAACGCTTTACCGCACGTTCTTCGCGGGCGGCAAATTCCTTTATGAAATTTTCCAAACGGGTAAGGTTTCCGCTTGCGCTCTCGCCTATATCCATTTTGTACTGTCCCGCGCCCGAAAGCGTAATGCTTCGTTCGTTTGATAGCAGTTCGATGGGATTCAACGAGATTTTGAAACCGCAATACTCGGCTACTGCCGTTCCCATTTTGTTATGGAACAGCGCGTCCATAAGGGCAAGCCCGCCGTTTTTCTTTCCGTCCTCTACGCTGTCCGAATACACCGTTCCGCCGACGTTGATTTCAAAGTGTTCTGGGTTGTACTTTCCCTTTACGAGTTCGACGTCTTTCCTTACCCTTTCAAGATAAAGCTCCTGACGTTGGATCTGTTCGGGAAATTCCTTCCGCACCTTGTCCTGTAAAGCAAACAGTTCTTTCTTGTATCGGCTCTCCAAATCACGAAGCCTTGCCATTTCCATATCGAGTTCCATTTTTCGCTTGATTTTCGGGTTGGCTGACGTGATTGCTTTGATTTCTGCATAAGACAGCGTTGCTTCGTCGATGTCGTCGGCTTCACGCACCGTCATATCCCCTTTTTCTACCTGCGAAATAAACCGCTGTTTGTTTTCGAGTATCTGATAGGAATAACTGTCGAACGTCCGTTCCGTCGCATAGGTGTAAATGCGAATGCCCTTATTCATATTGCCCTGACGGATACCGCGCCCGTTACGCTGAATAAGGTCGCGCGGGCGATACGGCGCGTCCAAGTGATGAATGGCTACGAGCCGTTTTTGCACGTTCGTTCCAGCTCCGCACTTTTCCGTGCTGCCTATTAAAACTCGCACCGCCCCGGCGTTGATTTTATCGAACAGGTCTTGCTTTGCCCTGTCCGTGTTTGCGTCGTGAATAAACGCAATCTCGTTTTCGGGAATACCGCGCTCAATAAGTTTGTGCTTTAAGTCGTTATACGCGTCGAAGTCCTTGCCGTAAACATATTCCGAATACGGTTTCTTCGGCGTAGACAAATCACAAAACACAAGTTGCGTTCCTTTTATATCCGCCGAGTTCTTCCATTCTTCGTAAACGTTGTCCGCGCAGAAATTGAGCTTGCTTCCGCTTTCGTCGGAAAGCAACGGATCGATACATCTCGGATCGAGCGCAAGTTTCTTGCCGTCGCCCGTAACTTTGAGCATATTGTCGATATGCGGATCAACGCCACCCGCGTAAATCGCGTCTGCCCTTTTTGCTATTTCTTCGGTTAAGTCAATGACTGTATCGCTCGGCTTTAACGTAATAACCTTTCGCTCCGCTTCCGGCACGTCGAGTTTTACGTCCGTTTTTACATCCGCGAACGAATGATACAGCGTTAAAAGTTCGGGCAAGTTCGTAAACTTGGCAAATCTCGTTCTTGCTCTGTACCCTTTCCCGGACGGGGCAAGTTCGAGCGCCGTTACCGTTTCACCGAAGTCTGCCGCCCATGCGTCGAAGTAATCGATACCGAGCCTTGCAAGCGTTTGCTTTTGCAAATAGGTCTGCATCGTGTACATTTCCGTCATAGAGTTGGAAATAGGCGTACCCGTTGCGAATACCACGCCTTTATCTCCGCCGTGCAGTTCGTTGATATACTCTATTTTTAACTGCAAGTCGCTCGCTCTCGCGCTCGCCGCGTTGGAAATTCCCGCTACGTTGTTCATTTTCGTATACAGAAATAGGTTTTTGTACGCGTCCGCTTCGTCCACGAACAGGTAGTCCACGCCGAGTTTTTCAAAGATTAAAACATTGTCTTTCTTTGTTTCGTCAAGCAGTTTTTTGAGTTGCGCTTCTCTGCCTTTCTTGATACGCTCCAAGTTCTTGACAGAACCGGACGGTGCGCCGCTCTCTTCCCACTGCATTTCGATACTGCGTTCTATCGCCTCAATTTCTTCGCGTATCTTTGCTATCTGCCGTTCGGGCGAGATATTGATTTTCGCAAAGCTCGACTGCGCAATAATCACCGAATCCCAATCGCCCATCGCAACTTTCGACACGAACTGCTCGCGGTGGTCTTTATCCAAATCGTCTTTTGTTGCTATCAAGAGTTTCGCCGTCGGATATAGTTCTCTGAACGAATTAGCCCATTGCTGTACCAAGTGATTCGGCACGGCAATCATCGGCTTTTTCGCTAACCCGTACTGACGAAGTTTCATCGCCGCCGCGCATATCGTAAACGTTTTGCCGCTACCCACGATATGGTGTAAAAGCGTGTTGCCGCTCGTGATAATGCGGTGTACCGCGTCTTTTTGGTGCGGGCGAAGTTCGATTGCGGGATTCATTTCGGGGAAACGCAAGTAACTTCCGTCGTATTTCGGCAAGCGAATTTGATTGAACAGTCTGTTGTAGATTGTTTCGAGTTCGTCGCGCCTTTGCGGATCTTTGAATATCCAATCCTTAAACGCTTCAACAATTTTGTTCTGTTTCTCCCTTGCTGCTACCGTTTCCGAATTGTTCAGAACTCGTTTTTCTCTGCCGTCTGCGTCCAAAACAGTATCGTAAATTTGCGTTGAACGCTGATTCAGACAGTCCTCGAACAGGCGGTATGCGTTCGCTCTGCTTGTTCCGTAAACGCTCGTTACGTTCATCCCGCCGTAGTTCCGCGCATACTGTGTTCGGTCGATACGCCAACTTCCATCGTGTTTGTTGTAGTAAAGTTCTACGCCGTCGCGGTAATAGTAAGGCATTCCGATAAGTTCGCAGAAAAACTCTTTATACAGTTCCTTATCTATCCAACTTGTTCCGACTCTGACCGCAATATCCGAAGCCTTGACGGGCGTAGGTTGTACTTCCCGTAAAGCCGAAATATTCTTGTCGTAGTCGATTAAATCGGGGGTGCTTTGCTTCATTCTTTCGGCGGCTTGCAGTTTATCTACCACCCTGCCCGAAAGATACTCTTCCGCCGTTTCAAAGCCCGAATATTTATCTTCCGGGTTGACCGCTACGGGGTTGCGAAATACTGCATTGCCGAGTTCGGTAAGCACGGTTTCATAGTCTTTCTTTGTGAGTTCTTCGATATACGAAATATCTACTGAGCCACGCTCGTTCTTGCTTATCTGCAACGCCTCGAAACAATCGTCGGTGCTTGTTACCGCCGTGTACGGTCTTATGGTTCGTTTCGTGAACACGTCGGCTTTCGTTACCGTTTCTTCATCATCAAAAACGTTCTCACAAGCAAACAGCAACGCGCTATCGCCGTCGGGTTTGAAAAGCCGCAAATTGTTCTTGCTGTTGATATACCCGAAACGCTTGACGAACATATCGTATCTTGCGCCGAGTTGCCATTGCTCACGGGTTAAAACGTCGTCCGAACAGCCCTCTACCTGCAAATCCAAAACCTTACGCAGTTGTTTTCGGATAGCAATCATTTCCACGATTCTCTGATAAGCGTCTTTCGGGAACGTCGGCACGGGTTGTTCCACCATACTATCGCCCACGCGCATATACAGCTTGCCGTTTACCGCTTTCAGGTTCATCGGCTTGATGTCGTAGTCAACCTCGACTTCTTCTCGGCTTTCCACTTCTTCCGTGGGTTCGGGATTAACGTAGAAATCCTGCGGTAATCGACTTATAGCCGCGTTTATTGCTTCCGATAAATCTCTGCCGTCGGGCTTAACCGTTATATCTTCCGCACCGTAAAGTCCCGTTTCTTTGGCAAGCGTACCGAGTACCATTTCAGGGTGAGAGATATAATAGTTATTTATCTCGTACCCTTCTTCGGTCTTGCCCGTTGAAAGCCATTCGGTGTTTTCAACGCCCGCGTTTATTCTTTCTTCACGCTTACGAAAAAACAAAATGTCAGTCACGACTTCGGTATTCGCCGTCTGCTTGAACGCCGTATTCGGAAGCCTTACCGCACCCACAAGTTCGGCTCTGTCCGCGATATACTTGCGGATAGACGGATTTTGCTTATCCATCGTGCCTTTGCTTGTGATAACCGCCATCAAACCATTCGGCTTGATTTTGTCGATACCTTTGGCAATAAAGTAGTCGTGAATATAAAAGTTATACTTGTTGTAGTCGGGATCGAAAACGGTATAACCGCCGAACGGAACGTTTGTAACCATAAGGTCGAACGAGTTGTCCTGAAACGCTGTTTCTTCAAAGCCTTTAATCTGAATTTTCGCCTGTGGATACAGTTTCGTTGCGATTTTACCCGTAACTCTATCAAGTTCTACGCCGTAAAGTTTTGCGCCGTTTGCTATCTCTTGCGGCATAAAGCCGAAGAAATTGCCCGTTCCCATTGCAGGCTCTAATATGCGGTTATTGCCTTTTACGCCGAAACGAGTGAGCGCTTTATAAATACCGTCGATTACGATTTTGCTTGTGTAGTGAGCGTTCAGGACGCTACCTTTTGCCGCCGCGTATTCTTCTACACTTAGAACGTCTTTCAGTTCCTCATATTCGCTTTTCCAAGCGACATTATGTTCATCGAACGCTTGCGCCAAGCCGCCCCAACCGACGTATTTTGCAAGCACTTTCTTTTCGTCGTCGGTTGCCTCTTTTTGCGTGTTAATCAACCTATTGACTAACTTTATGGCTTCAATGTTGTTTTTGAAACGCTGTTTTGCCCCGCCGAGTTCGCTTTGCTCAAACCCGATTTTCGTAAGGTCTGTATTGCTTTCTTTTGTGGGTTCGTCGGTAGATTCTATCTGCGTTATTTCGCCGCTTTCGATACGGTTCTCCCACTCTTCATCTTCTTCCGCGTCCAAATCCCGGACAGGTTTTTCAGACGGTTGCTCCGAATACCTGCGATACGCTTCCTTGACGGTTATTTCGACTTTATCCCCGTCGATTTTCGCCGCATCTACTTCCGGGCAGGCATTCAATGCTTTCTCGATTTCTGCCGCGTGATCTTTACAAAACTTATAGTCCGCATACTGCCAAGAAAAGAAGGTCGTTCTCTCTCCGTTCTCGTTTCGCTTTACTCCGTCCTCTGCGATGTGTCGGGCGATTGCCTTTACGCGGTTTTCGTCCGTGCCGCGCCGCTCGGACAAAAACGCTATGTATTCTCCGCTTTCTTTATCGTCGAAATATTTATCTTCGTCGATAAGGTCTGCAATACCGTAAGCAACCTGTTCCCACTTCAAAATCATTCCGACTTCGTTTTCGGGGTTTTCTCTGTCCCGATGGCGAAGCTTCATTCCCTTGCCGTCAGTCCATATCTCGTCATCGTAACCGCCACCGCCCGTGCCGTATTCTCTCCTTAAAAAATCGGAAAATTCTTTGTCGGTCGGGTTCTCCTGATACTTCTCGTAAATGCGGTATTTCCCGTATTCAAAACCGCTCCCGCGTTTCAAGCCCCACTCTTTGAGTTTTTCTTCGGGCGTTTGCTCGTCAAACGCGTCGAACAGCGACCTTTGCATACTCGGACGATTTCGGCGTTCCCAAATCGGCTTCCCCCTGTTTTCGGGTTTTGTTTCTTTGGTCTGCTTTTTATCTTCTTCGTAGTCGTAATCTTCCGTTTCTTCGTCCGATTCCTCGGCTTTTGCGGCTTCAAACGCTTCTTCGATTTCTTCTTCGGTATACGTATTTTTTTCTGTCTGCTTCATATACTTGTTATCATTGGTTATACATCAGAACGGATATCCCACTGCAAAATGGAAAGCAAAGTCCCGGCTGAATTTCGGAGAGATAATCGGGAAACGATCTTTTCCTGTATACATCGGGTTTATAGCTTTCATGCCACTGTCAAAACGGAGAATCAGGAAATCCAGGTCAAACCGGATACCTAATCCGTAAGCGACCGCCAGTTGTTTATAGAAGCGGTTGAATCTGAAAAGTCCTTCCGGCTGGTTTTCCCGGTTCCGGATGTTCCATACATTACCGGCATCAATAAAGGCAGCACCGTTCAGTTTCCAGAACAAATGCGTACGGTATTCCAGATTCAGGTCCAGTTTCATATCACCGGTATGGTTCACATAGTCCAGGCTGTTGTCGCTTCCACGATATCCTCCCGGTCCCAGCGAACGGACACTCCATCCGCGGACACTGTTGGCTCCTCCCGAAAAGTACAGTTTTTCAAACGGAAGGCTCTTGGAGTTTCCATAAGGATAAGCCAGTCCCAACCCGACATGGAATACCAGTGAATTACGCTCGTCAATCATGAAATTCTTCGCATAGTCAAAATCGGCTTTCACATACTGGGCAAAGTTTATATTCGCCATCTGAAAAGCTTCACCGTTCTGAGGATGGCCATGCACCATCTTGGAAAAAGCATACAGCAGGTTACCTGCCTCCTCGATATTGAAACGTATGGAATACGAATTTCGCCGGGAAGTTTTGAGTGCAGCAGCTCCGGCACTGTTGTAGGTATAGGTATAGCCCATACGTACAATCATCAGATCCTCGTAACTATATCGCAACAAAGGATTGATTTCATCCATCACGTCCAGATAGTCCTTAAAGGTTTCCGAACGATACGGCATATAAATATAGTTCACATCAATCACATCGAAACGATGGTTTGCTTTCTGTCGCCTGGTCCAGCGGTAACTCCATCCTGCCGATGCTACGGTACGTTCAAATTCCGGACGCACCTGCCAGTTGAACTTTGCAGTCACTTCCGAGGTCGCACGGATACGCCGTTTAAAGTCAGACGACAGAAACGGAAACATAAATTCAGGGAAGCTGAGGCCTGTCTCCACTGCATACTCCATGTAATTATTGTTGGCATATCCTTCCAGACCGGTAATAGCTTCGTAGGCTCCACGCACTTTGGCTGTAAAGGTTTCCGATCCCCGGAACAGATTCCGATGGGTATAAGCCACTGAAGCGGCCGCTCCCAAATCACCTGCCGAGTTTGTCCCTTCAATTTCAAAAGCCAGTGACTTGTTCTTGTTTCTGGACAAGGTAATGAAAGCATCCAGATAAGCCGAGTCTTCCCGCACTTCTTCCCGGAAGCGGATATTCGAATATTTCAGAATATTCAGCCGTCCCAGCGCCGAATAGGTGTTTTGTACATCCCGGCTCCGATACTGCCGTCCGGGCCGAAGAAAAGTATTGTCAGCAAGAACGGAAGGACGCAGGAAAGGCTTCTTGTTGAAATAAAGATTCAGTCCCTTGTATGTAAGAGAATCATAATCCTGCGGAAGTATGCTT
>ERZ779851.2769-NODE-2769-length-12668-cov-3.987315_pt1 | contig 12668 bp, 19 predicted proteins | sample MGYA00511094_ERZ779851 | MGnify/ENA primary metagenome ERZ779851 (study PRJEB29588, sample SAMEA2155512) | human gut metagenome | biome: human gut; feature: human-associated habitat; material: faeces | place: Denmark | collected 2008/2010 ...
ATCCTTGTTACAGGCGTCGTGAGGCTCTTGGGATCTATTAGCAATTCACTTTCTTTGCAATGAGGATCACTCCTCAATGGAGGTTGTTAAGCCTCGGTCATCATTTCCTTGACAGCCTGAGCTGTCGTAGGCCACTCTGGTGTGTCACTCATTTGACACCTCTTTCTGTGCTGCTTTAAGACTGCGTTTCAGATCCGAGGCTACAATGCGATCGAGAGGACTGATGCGTCTGTTCCATTTCGTGATTGCCTCACCTGGACTGCGATAGGTTCTTGTGTAGCAGTCGCAGCCGTGGTGCGCACATGAGACAAAGTACTGGACTTTATCATCATGGAATATCGGCTCCACTGTCTCGATTACAGGCTTTCGGCCGCAGAACGGACATGCTTTCAGTACATAGTGCTTTTCGTTCTTGATTCTTGCTGTCACGATACGCTGATCGTCGTAAGGTGTACAGAACACGCGCTTGTTATTCAGCTTTTGCATCGGATGCCTCCGCTTTCTTAGCCATATCTGCCAGGGCAGCTAACGGGTTGGATGCCGCAGCTGACTTCTTGGCTTTCGCCTCTCGTTTTGCCTGCTTGGCTGCTTCCTTTGCTGCAGCTTCAGCCGCCTTGGCCTCGCGCTCTTCTAACTGTGCCTGTTTCTGCGCCTCTTTGTACGCAGCCTCCTTGTCGCCTGCTTTCTCTGCGTAAGCGGCGTACTCTGAGGGCAGCTTGATCTTCTCGATCTTCTGATACCTGTAGAGGTCTTCCAGCACCTTGGCGTTCTCAGGTGCGAACAAGGCCTCCTCGAACTCTGTTGCTGTAACCTTGTCAAGACCGAACGTCTTGCATGTCACTCTGTCGCCGGAGTCGTTGATCTTCACATCAATGATGTCTCTGAGTTCGCCGACGATCTTCGGCTGTGCGAGACACTTTGCCGTCGCCTCTGCGAAGAGCCACTTATGTCCCTGTGAATCAGTCTCAAGATCACCGAACTGATCCCAGACAAATTTCACTTCGATGCCTCGGCTGTCCGCAAAGCCGTTCAGTGCAGTCTTGATACGAACGAGCTTACCGGCACCGTTCTGCAGCGTGCTGTGAGAGAATGACAGCAATGTACCTGCCTTGAACAGCTGCGAATCGCCGCCGCCATATGACTTCTGCGGTCCGCCTGCAGGTGCCCATCCTTCTGCAGCCTTTTCTTTTTCCTGCAGGACGCCGACGAATACGACAGGCAGGTTATTGGTAAGTGCCACCCAGCTCTCTGTCAGATGTTTCATGATGTGTGCTTTCTCGTAATAGCCTTTACTGGCTACACCTTCCTTCTCGATCTTGGACACGACATCTGACATCGCAGCCCCTGAGATGGAGTCCCAGTCGATCAGCAGCGGAGTGTCGTAAACTGCATACTGCTTGAATAATTTAAGCACGGACTTTGTGAGATGCTTCTCTGCACCATCCAATGTCAGTCCTCTGATGAGCTTGAAAGGGCCGCCGTCCTCTCGCCATTCAGGTCTGTCTGCAAACATACTGGTAAGCAACGTCGGTGACGCCTTGCCTTCAAGTTCGTACACATATGCAATGCCATCATTCTCGCAGCTGAGATGTGCGAGAAAGAAAGCAAACGGCGACTTGCACGACTTCGGCTTACCTGCAAGCAGATAGAAACCGCCGTACCTGAGCCCAGTGCTGCCGAAAAGATACTGCAGACAGTAATGCTTAAGTGGAATACCATACTGGGCTTCTTTGAATTCTGTGATGGACATACTGACGCCGCCATCTGCCTTGCTAAGTGCATCCAGCAGGTTTCCGAGTCCTTTTTTCATGTATTCTCCTCTCTGTTATTTTCTATTGTACGTTGCAACTGTCGACTGACCTTTGCCAAATTAAAGTCAGCGACATAAATACGTACATACACGTCATTGAGTTTCAACGTATAAAATTTACCACGCCCTTGTGCTGGCTGCCAATAACCACAGTGCATCTCCGGTTCAGCGTCGAAAAATGTCACCAACCCATCAATATCGACTGCTAGCCAAGTCGCCCACGTCGGGCATATGTCCAGCTCGAAAAACGCCAAGAGCTCATCGTTTCTGTACATTATTAAATCTTTGAGTGTTTTCATAGTTTGCACAGACCTTTCGTGCCTGGCCCTGATGACAGACGAACATCAGTGACTGTTGCTGAGAAAGCTTCAGGTATACTGGACTGAAGAGCACTGCGAATATGTGAACCTCTGGTTTCTACAGACACAGCCTTACCCAGCCACTCAGCAATGATATGCCCTAAGTCTCTTGCGAGTATCTCTGCTGGAAATTCGACTGTCAGCTCCAAATAATAGATATCGTTGTCATGGGTGTCCTCTGTGCGGCACTCGAAAGAAACTACATACTTAGAGTCTTTCATGTAGACATGGATGTTTCTACACTTACCAAGAAACATTTCATTGCCTGTAGGAGGCCTCTTGACTTTTGCTTTCATCCAGTCCTCGACAGTAATTTTGATATTATTGCCGCCTATCTTGACAGGTTGCAATGTATGACTCGGTGAGGCACATAGCCACTCATCACCATAAGTAAGTTTAATAGGTTCGGCGGAAAAATAACAGACTGTTCCATCCCTATCTACAGCGACCCACTCTGCCCAGTCAGGGCACTGATCGAGCTTAAAGAAATCAAGGAGCTTCTTGTTATCGAACCTAACCAAATCTTCTGCAGTCATTCCAGGTCCTCCTCAAACAAAGATACAACTGGTTGCATATACTTGAGCACCTGCTGTGTTACATACGTTTCTGATAGCCGGTAATCAAGAGATTTCCAGACAACAATACCATGCAGGATTTGCCACAGCAAACGCTTGATATCTGGTGAGGCGCAATAGGCCACCTGTACATTCTGCACAGAGAGCTCTTTCATGTTCACTGCATGTGCGTATACATCTTGCGTATGTTCATGGTCATTTATCATTGTCGTAAGCAATGCTTCAGCTTCAGTCGACAGTGATGACGGAATACCGATGGACACTGGCTGCTGCCAGGATTTGAGTACAGCTTCGGCAACATAAGGTCTCAAGCTGTCTGCATCTCTGGTTCTAAGCAACTGGACCAGCCACTCCAGTTTCAGAGATTCAAGATAACCGCACGCATACAGCAACCAGTAAACGAAACTGCGTACATCTGAACGATGCGACAGCTCATCGACCAAATCACCGCTAATCTGAGTCCCATATTTTGTAACAAATTCTTTTGTAGTCATTTTCACTCCTCCCGTACAAGCTTGACTTTGCATCCATATTTCTTCTCGATATCCGACATGGTGACCTCGAGCACCTTCTTTGGCCGCTCGATAAGGCTGTGCTGCCAGTCGGTAGCGTCGAAAAGCCAACCAAAGCATACATGACTTGAGCTACTACATGGTTGGCGTCTCCACCACTTTGCTCGAATACACGGCTGAGAACCAAACCAATGCGCTTTCCCATCCTCATCCACAGCTGCATACTGAGCCCAGTCGGGGCACTCTTCAAGGTCAAAGACCTTCTCATTCAGTATGTAGCGTGTCACTGTTACTTCTCTCGTTTCAAGTTCTGTTACTTGCACTTTCATGCTCCTTTCTTTAAACAAGTTCCTCTTCCTTGATGCCCGATATCTCCTCGAATACCTTGGCATCGAAGTTCGGCAGCGCCTTCAGCCTCTTAAGCTGTTCGGGCCAATCCGGAAGGCGCTTTGCATTTTCGAAGGACTTCCTGAAAGCTTCTTTGTAGTCGTATTGTTTTTGGTACCCTCCTGTTGTAACGTACTCGGGATGCCACCTCTTTTCTTCAACTGTCATACATCTGGCCGATACCCATTCTGTCGTATCGAAGATGCAGAAACCTGGGACTAAAATATCAAATGGCCTGATTCCGACAACAGGCTTGTTAAACATACGTACAGTGGCATCTGCTGTATTGAAGCAGCCGATATTAAACGACCCTTTGTTCCAGTTACCGACATTATAGTGGCCCGTATTGTAGTTTCCTACATTGCGGCATCCTATGTTATTGTTTCCGGAATTCCTATGACCGTAATTATAGTGACCACAGTTATTATTGCCTATATTGCCTGTGCCTACATTCCCTAAGCCAGCGTTACAATTGCCTGAATTGTACTTACCTTCGTTGTTATTACCTGTATTCCAGTTACCGGAATTTGAGTTTCCACTGTTGTAATTTCCAGAGTTACCCAATCCTTGATTACCGATGCCGATATTATTGCATAGACAGCATACGTTATCCCAGGACAACTCCTTTACAATGTGGATTCTGGATGCACATAACTTGGTGTCTTCAGTATTTCTCTGGATATCGCCCCAAGCCAGAATCTCACAAATTCGAGTTTTTGCTCGGTTTGGCTCATAATAACTGAAGCAGTCAACCAGCCTTTCGCAAGCATGGAAGCCTGCCTCGCACAGTCTCAAGGCAACATCGTGTCTGTAGGTCTTGCCGACTTCATATTGAAAGTCTCTGCAAGTCAGGTCGCTGTTGAAGGCTTTATAAGCCTTGATTGCGTTTTTCTTCAGTACTCTTTCTGTTTTCATTTCATTTGTCCTTAACTCTGCATGCCAAAATGCACTGAGCCCTTGTTTTGGTACAGGACGCGCATGGCATTGCAGGTGTTTTACATTTTCTTGGATTTATGCGCATCTCTGCCAGCTTTCTGTTGTGGTCTTTCATAGCTTGCGTTGCGCTGAAATCTGACATATATGCTCCAGCTGTGTCCTCGCTTACTGTACACTTGAAGACACAACCGGCGATCTCTTCAGCAGCTGCATTATACTTCCGGAAAGACACGCCAAACTGCTTACCCAGCAAGTACTCAAGCATGTTGCAGCTCAGAGATATCTTGAATATCAGTCCGGCAGGTTCGCCTAGCAGACACATCAAATGCACTAGCAGCCTGCGCTTTCCTTTAGCGGCTACATCTTGCTCTATACCTAAGCAATTCATTACAGCAGCTGTGCTGTTGCCATCCCAATAGAAGGGTGCGATACCCTCGTGGATGTAGTGCATATTTGCTGCTGCTCTGCACACACAGGACACTATGTGCCTATGTGTTACACGCACGCCGTTCAGACCCTTGAAACACTGCCACAACGCCCATCTCTGCGGTTCTGTAGCTTTCGGCAGCACAACCTCGGCTGCACAAGAAAAAAGTTCTGCGAGACGTTGATCCCGCAGAACTTCATTTTCGAACTGCTTTGATATTGGTGCTGTGGCTTTAAGAAGCTTAATTAGCTTCCCGTAGCCTATTGGTTTCATGTTATGTCCTGCCTGACATCACAGTCAAGACCGGTGATAAAAGCGTACACTGCGTCCTCTGCCGTATCCATGTCACATGTTGACCATCCGCACTCATAGCAGGTGCACCTGACGTTACCGTACTCGCCATCTGCGTCTCTTTCCGGTCCAAGGTCGATCAACTTGACACTGTCGACAGAACCGCAATGAGGACACATAAGGGCCGACACGTCTACTTCCACATTAACTGTCTGCATGACTGAGCCCCATATTTTGCAAGCTTGTGACCTCTTCCTTGAGCTGCGGCAAGACGCTCTCGACCTGCTGGAGAAGCTCCAATGCTGATGTCGCATCTTCGTGCAGTGTATCGAGGTGCGCCTCGGCATCAGGGACATTATCCGCAAGGTAACAGTCGCCAAAGGACTTCAGCATCGGCGACAGCTTGTTATCTTTGACAATGCCTCTGCATGCTGTCATCAGCTTCTGCAGCTGCTTCTTGGCTTCCATGAATTCAGGCGCTTCAGATTCGAAGTTGACCGCTGTCTCGATCTTGGCCGGACTGGAAACATCAAGTTCGGCAGGACCGTGCTTCAGCATGGACAATGCTGACTTGAGTGCCTCTTTAGCCTGCTCTTTGGCGACACTGTTGTTCCAGTCCGTGATAGACTGGACAAAGTACTGAATGAGGTTCTGTCTTGTATCGGGATCGTTTACTGCAGCAACCTGACGGATGCAGTCCCAGCCAGCGCCGTACATACCAAGGATGTAAGCGTCTCTGATGCTGAGATTGTCGCCGACTGCTCTGTACTGATAAAGGTACGGCAATGAGATGTTAGCTGCAGCTGCAATCTTATTGGCGACCCCTTCACCATACTTGGAAGCCTTGAGGCACTTGCTGATCATGAAACCGAAGTGCCAGCGCTTGGCTGCAATGGCACCGGCATTGGTGATTGCTGCCATCTTGAAGTCATTGTCGGCCTGTTCAAGCTCTTTACTGACTTCGGCGGCATAAGTCTCGATCTGTTCGACTGTCTTGAACACAGTCTCGACCTGTGTGTCTGGGTCGTACTCGAATCCGTCAAATACGCCGCGCATTTCCTGTACTACACGCTCGTCCGTGAGCTCACCGTACTTAGGCAGCTCCAATGTGGCTCTCTTGAGTTCGTTGTTGCGTCCGATTTTGATTAAGTTAGACATTTGTTTCCTTTCTTTGCAGTCTGGGTCTGAGAAGCATCAATATGTGCGAGTTTGGTGACAACCAAGGCATCGAGTCATGCTGAAACTTCTCGTCATCAGTGCTGCCTTCATCGTTAAAGTATCTGTTGGCAAGTATGCCTATTGCGCCTGATCTTGAGACGCCTGCATCGCAATGCACTATCAGTGAATTGCATGTACTGGGAATGCTCTTTATGAAGGATGCGGTCTTGTCTGCCATGTCCTCGTCAAACAGTGTAACATGATTCCAGCCATCCGCTGTGAATGTGCGCATATCAGCAAGAGTCAGGTCATCACACATCAGGTTCAATACGTGTGGATGACCCGGCAAAGGTGACGTGTCTCTGGTGCTGTAAATGGAAATAAAGTGGTTTCTGTCAAGAAATGCATCGGTATCTCCGGTTTCTACATGCTTGTTATACAGCTGTACCATAAGGTACCTTGGAATTACACGTACTAGCATCGATTGATCACCTCGACTCTTGTAGGCCACTTGATACCATATGATGGTACTCTTGGTGTAAGACCGAGAGCGACCTTGACGTCATCTGGCACATATTTCAGTTGTTTGTCAGGCTGGTACACCTTAACTGTGGCATAGAAAGATACTGTTGTGTTCCTTTTAGCTCGAACAGCAATAAATTGTTTCCCGACATTGACTGTAAAATGATCGACACTTACTTGAATATTACCATGCTTGACTCTGCACTGCTTCAGCGTAGCTCGCAACCCCCACCTTTTACCCGACATCCACGCTGCAATATGCTGCACTTTTCCAGTTACCAACACACGTTTGTTTGCAAAAGGAGCTAACTGCTCCCTTTCTGTATGTGGATAGAAAGTATTCGCGGACATATCATGCCTCCTTCACAATCTTGACTTTGCAGCCATATTTCTTCTCCAGGTCTGCCATGGTGACTTCTATGGTTACAGTTGACTTGGCTGCAAGATCTTCATCACTGACACCGAGCTCCTCGGCAGTGATACCCGATATCTCTTCAAAGATTTTGAAGTTGAAGTTGGGCAGCGCCTTCAGCCTCTTAAGCTGTTCTGGCCAGTCCGGGAGTTGCTTTGCTTCCTCAAAAGACTTCCTGAAGGCTTCTTTATATGTGTACTTCTTTAGGTAACCGCCTGTTGTAGCGTATTCTGGGTGCTGATTTTTCTCCTGCTGTGACATTTTGGAGTCAGGTATCCATTCTGTCAAAGTGAAGCGCATGAATGCCGGAAACTTAGTGATCGACAATACTGATTTTTCAACTGGCTTGTTAAAGATAAAGCAATATTCCTGTGTCGAAGTATTCAAGTATCCACTGTTATTGTCGCCGCTGTTCCAGTAGCCACTATTACCGTTGCCACTGTTCCAGTCGCCACTGTTATTGTCGCCACTGTTACAGTCGCCTGTATTATAGTCGCCGCTATTACACATCAACAACACCTCGCTCCACGCAAGTTCTCTGACTACCTTGATGTTTGAGGCGCAGAGCTTGTTGCCTATATCTTCGTACTCGACTTTACCCCAGACGAGCACCTCAGCTACTCTGGTTTTAGTTTCACTGAACGGGTAAAAGCGGAAGCAGTCAGCCAAACTTTCACAAGCATGGAAGCCTGCCCAACATACTGTAATCTTGCCTATATGGCGGTATTCCTTCCCGACTTCATATTGGAAGCCTTTGCAGGTCAGGTCACTGTTGAAGGCTTTGTAAGCCTTGATTGCGTTCTTCTTCAGTACTCTTTCTGTTTTCATTTCATTTGTCCTCATGCCGGGCACATAAGTACCCGGCTGAATGTTTTAATTGTCTGTATCCAGCAGTGAGTCTTCCTGTATAGATTGTATCTCTTTGCGCACGCTGTTGAGCTGTGCGCTGAGGAAGGTCTCAATGGAACGCAGATATGCAAGTTTCTTTATATATGTGAATGGCAGGTTGCTTATACCTGCACTTATATCAGTCGTTTGGACAGATAACATCGCAGCCTTGATGTCGCTTAGCACGTCTTGCGACCTTGGCTGCGTTTCCTGTTTCACCGGCTTTTCGCCCACCACACGACCTGACATTCCGGGCTTGCCGACTACCGTAAAATCACGATGTCGGTCAAACATACCTGTCGGCCTCGTCGAACTGCTTCTGCAAGTTGTTGTCGACGACGTGATCGATCTGCTCAGGCATCAGCTTGTACAGTTCCTGCATCAGCAGGATCATCTCCCTGGACGCACGTCTGTGGTAGCGCTTGCTGAGCACGTCTAACCACCATGACCATTGGGCAGTGACTACGACACGTGTAGCTGTTCCGAGAGGAAGCACTTTTCTTGCATCGTCTGCAGAGTACCCCGAATCAAGCAGCTCGAGATAACAGTCAAGCGCCGTTTCCGCTGCCTTCATGAATGTTCTGTTATTGGAGTTGCTTTCCGGATCTGCCGTGCACATCTCGAAGGTATCCTTCGACAGCTTGACATACCGCAGTGACCTCTCGCAGAAGGACAGATTCCTGTGTCTTTCGAGCTGTTGAGCTGTAGCCCTTGAACATGTAACATCGAATGTCAGAATTGTACGGTCTCTGGGCAGGTCTGCCCATGTGGACGGATCTCTGTGATGTGAGCTGTATTGTGCAAGGTCGCTGCATCTGATACCGCCCAGCACCGTTCTGGACATTACAAGACCGAATTCAGGCGAATCTTCGTCGAGCAGGTCAAGCTTCGGCATCTCATTTGTGACATCGATGCCTGCATGCTCAAGAACGCTGAATTCTCTTGTCTGCGCCCTTTTTGTAACAAAGTCGAGAGCTTTGTTTTCGTCCATTCTGTGCAGAGTGTTTGTGCACACCCTTCCCGCGTATTCCATCTGCCGGAAGATGTCCGGCTCGTTTACTATTGTTGCACTTGGTCTTTTTACCAGCATTGTTGCCCTTTCCTTGTTTCTGTGGTTTGGGCAGCTGCCGCATATGCTTTTTCTGTTTGTGCGCCTTATCCGAGTACGCCTTATCCTGTTTACCTTGGTACACCTTATTGCTCTGTGTTTTGTGCGCTTTATTCGCGCGTATTAAAGCATTGCGGCGGCTGTCTTGTTCCCGGTCAAGACCTGACAGTCGCTTATCAGCTTCATCGCGGACAGCATTTTCGAACAGCTTGAACTGTTCGTTCATGTATGCGTATTCCGCTTCTCTGCGCTCCCTTGCGGAAGCGTATTTTGCGTCACACTCTATGCCTGCAGCGATCCAATAGTACAGAGGTGCTGCAAGTATCCATATGATAAGCAGAGTGCCTACGACCGTCAGGTATGCCAACATTATTGACCTACGGGTTTGTTTTCGAGTTCCTTAAGCGTTACCGCTCCGGAAGCCTTCTTCTTGATTCCCTTGTGTTTTGCACACACGGGCGGCTGCGTATCCGGCAGCGCCTTCTCGTCACAGTATGTGCAGGGAATTCCTTTGTTACTTTGTTTGTTAAGCATTGTTTACCTTCAGCATTACAATGTATTCTCTCTCGATATCGGGATCGGTGAACCTGCATCCTGTGTACACAACACAAACATCCAGCTTGTCAGCCTTCAGCTGCAGCTTCATATCCGGTGCATCCTTGTACTCTGCCGGTACAAATGATTGCTCAGTCAGACCAAGCACAACATATGCACCTGCGTCTATGACAGGCCAGTACTTGCCGGATATGCTCCCTACAGGCGTTGTGAAAGTCACATGTTGTTCAGGCTCTCTGTACACAGGGCGCCTTTCCGGCTGTACATATACAGCAGCTGCTGCTGCAGGCTCAGGTACAGGCAGCACAGACTGTGTTGCAGGCTTGGCTATACTCGCATCCACTTGTGTCTGCTGCTTTATCGCCTGTTTCTTAAGCTTGGATTTTGGTGTTCGAATAACGAACCCGCCTGAAGTGCGCACACAGCCAGGGGCAATTTCAAGGCCGTCCACAGGCTGCTGCCTAATATCGAGTCTTGCTATTTCCTTTTCCAGGTTAGTGGACATCGAGTTCCTTTCCGTAGTGCTGTCTTATGTACTTTTCAAGCTTGGGCAGCGTCGAGTTCACAAGACCTTCCCATGTCCCTTTATAGGGTCTGGCGCGGGCATCGTTACAATGAAAAGAGACTTGAGTGCCGTCAGGCAGCTCAAAATACAGCACTCTGGATGTACTGAAGTTATCTGTTTCCTGCATGCCGTGCACATAATTGTGCTCTATGCAGAATGCCACAAGTTCCTTCAGCAGATATTCCTTAGTACCGTATATCTTGTTCTTGTACTTATATCTACTGAACTGCTTTGCACGTATATTAGTGTCCTCTATTTCAAGGAGCTTTCTGACGTACATAGCATCAGGATCTCTGACAGCAATCCGATTGAGGCGTCTCTTGACCTTGTTCGTACCTATGCCGCAAAACTCTGACCTGGCAGCTGTAAGCTGGCGCACCAAATCCTCGTTCTTTACTCTGGCTTTGGCCGCCTCTTCAGGATCACCTTCTGGATAGTCTGGATCATACAGCTCTCTTGGCATCTCGGATTGCCCGTTGCTGCCATGGCGATCGAATTCGTGTTCAGCATTAGGCATATTGGAACCTGTTATTTTCAGCTCTCTGCCTGCCGAGATCAGTATTTATGTGAGCTTTAACACTATCAAGTTTACTGACAACAGAGCCATAATAAAACGTGTGTCTCGTATGCTCGGGGAAAATCAAGGATTCCCCATCTATAGTCATTGTCAGAGTTCCTTTCAGCACTACTATTACTGTCAAATCACCCCTCAGGATCTTGCATACGTAACTGTCGCCTTCCAAACGAAAATCATCGCACAACCGGTTGTTGATTATGACACTGCAGTCATTTTTACCGGTGATGACGACATTCTTGGCATGCTCAGTTAGACTGTGCATACTGAAAAAGCAGTTGTCGCCAAGATCAATATAGCGCCTTTCCGGTATGTGCTGATCGATCAGCGTGAACTGCCCGTTTTCACCTATGCGAAGATATTGTTCATGCGGGATCATGGCGCAGCCTGGACCATCGTCGGCAGAACTAAAGGCTATGTGCTCATATCTGGTCATATAGCATACCACTGTTGAACGCGGTGCAATGACTTCACTGTTAACCTCAGGTAGCATAGCTATGGCTTGCAGCATATAGTCGTTACGCTGTAAGGCACTGCGCGTCACCGCCCGCTGCAGATCGGATATCAGCATTTAAGCAATTCCTTGAGCTGCGTGATCTTAGTCTCAGCATCAGACGCCTTGTCGAGATACTTCAAAGCAAGGTTTGCCGATCTCCTGGACGATGCGATCATCAGGTCTCTGAGCTGCCTGATTTCCTTAAGAACATCTTCGACAGACATATCATCAGGCACGTCCTGTGCAACCTGCTCAATGATGTCCGTCAGATCAGCGCACTTTCCCTTAGGTGTCTTCCTGCGTGTATTCTTCTTTGTCTCTTCCTGCACAGGTTCAGCCTTAGGCTCTGCTTTAGGCGCTTCTGCCTGTGCGGCAGGTGTTGCAGAGTCGGAGGGCACTGAAGTGACAATCGTGCCTGTCACCTTGCCTGCTTCGACCTGCTTGAAGTCCTTGACAGGATCTTCTTTCTCTGTCTGTTTGGGTTGCTCCGGTTCCTGCGCAGGCTTCTTGCGAGCTCTGTTTGCACCTGTCGGAATGCTGTTGAGTACCTTCAGCATCGCATCCTTGTCCTTCGCAAAGGACATTTCACTGCTGCCGGAATCAGACGGAATGACGCCCTGATCCTGCAAAGTTTCCTGTGTTTCGCCGAGAACCTCAGCTACCTGCTTGTTGCCAAGTCCAATGAGATTTGAAAAGTCAGCCACTTGTACCTCCTCTATTCTTGCATAGCTTCTTGTATCGTCTATCCAGCCGATGCACTTGTATTGTCGGCCTTCATGTTCAAATGTGATGTCTTCGATTTCTTTTTCATATGCAGGCAGTACGAACAGCATCTCGTCGCCCTCCATCAATCTTATGATGGGAAAGCCTGTGGACTTTACAACGCACAGCATGCCGCCATGCTCCTGCATGTACGCAAATGCACGCGGCTGTATGAACTTGTAATGCCTTATAGGAAGGTCGTTCAATAGCTCGTGCCTTATGCTGCCCTTACCTGCAGCAACGACAAAGCCGCCTCCGAAAATGAAATCTGTGTACTCTGTCATGAACTTACGGACATTGCGTCCGTTTGTACTTTCTGCTTCAACGTAAG
>ERZ779851.2770-NODE-2770-length-12664-cov-2.453644_pt1 | contig 12664 bp, 11 predicted proteins | sample MGYA00511094_ERZ779851 | MGnify/ENA primary metagenome ERZ779851 (study PRJEB29588, sample SAMEA2155512) | human gut metagenome | biome: human gut; feature: human-associated habitat; material: faeces | place: Denmark | collected 2008/2010 ...
TTCCGGCTTGAAGAAGATTACTTACAACGGATATGTAAGCGACGAAGCGGAAACGCTGAAAACTTCCGTATTCCCCGCAACGCTGAAAACGATCGGGAAATATGCATTCATGGGTACGCAGCTGGAAAAGGTGATTATCCCCGAAACGCTGAACGGCGTAGAGTTTAACTCAAAAGGAAACGTTAGCAGCTATTCGATTAAAGACGGCGCTTTTTCCGCTTCGGCGTTGAAGAGCGTTGTGATTGAAGGTGCGGAAACGTATTTTGCTATGAACTCATCCGGCAAGGACGGCGTGTTTGCCAACTGCGTACAGCTGACGGACGTTAAATTCATGGCTGAAACGGCTCAGTACGGCAAGAATCTGTTCTACGGATGTACGGCTTTAACGTCGGTACAGCTGCCTTCGAAAGCCACGGCTCTTGGAGAATATATGTTTGTTGAGTGTACTGCTTTGACGAGCATTACGATTCCCGAATCCGTTACGACGCTCGGTTATAGCGTATTCCGCGGATCGGGAATTAAGGAAATCGAGATCCCTGCCGGTATCGAGGCAATTCCTAACTGGACGTTTATGGATTGTGCAAACCTGACGAAAGTGGTATTCCATGAAGGGCTGACGTCTATCGGGTCGCATGCGTTTGAAAATTGCACGGCGTTGGAAAAAGTGGAACTTCCCGAAGGATTGACGCAACTTGACGGCTTTACCGGTTGTACGAATCTGAAGGAAATCACTCTTCCCGGTACGTTGGAATCTATTTCTTCCGGTGCGTTCAACGATTGTACGGCGCTGAAATCTCTGGTGATTCCTTCTTCGGTAACGAGTGTAAAATTCGCGTTTAAAGGATGGACTGCCGAGCAGACGATTTACGTTGAAAAATCGCCTTCCGAAGTTTATAATCTCTGGAACGCGGATGCGAAAAGCGGGTTCGGATGGATGATTAACGTTTCTACCTCTTCCGATGAGAGCCAGACAATCAGCCAGTGCTTTGCGAAGATTGTGTGGAATTATAGCCCGGAGGCGACTACCGCGGGCGAAAACGCAAAGTAATCCGCAAAACAAACGAAACGATGAATCGATAAACGGATTCAAGGGTTTCAAACCGGTCGGCGGCAGCGATAAGCTGTCGCCGGCTTTTCGTTTTTTCGGATTGCATAAAATTTGCATAAAATGCATAAAAACGGAAACATTTCCGTGCTGTTCCTGCATATAATAGTAAAAATAATTGTTCTGCATGTATATTTGTTTTTTGTCCGTTTTGCGGGGTAATTTGATTTTAAGATAGAATCGATTCGAAAAATCTATCAAAAATAAGTTATTTATTCGCGTTTTCGGTCGGGAATGCTTTACAAATCGGGGAGATTGTGATATAATCTTAACATATATCGTTTAAGAACGAAGTTCGGGCGGTATATTAAGAAAAAAGATTCCGGAACCGCGGAAAAAACGCGGCGGAAAAAATCTAAAACGGAATAAGGAGGTCCGGAGAGATGACAAGCGAAGTATTTAAAAAGTATTATAAGAAGATCGGGCGCGAAAGCATTCTGAAAGCATTGCTGTGCGGTTTGACGATTGGTTTTTCGCTGATGTTCGTGTGTATTGCCGCCAGCTGGCTGGCGGGGTTTAAGGCGGGCATTTATATCGGACTCGGACTGTTTGTCGCCGCAACGGCGATTGCGACGCCGCTGTTCTATACGTTCAGATTCCGCCCTACCACAAAGAAGATTGCGCAGCGGATAGATACGCTGGGACTGGAAGAGAGAATCCTGACGATGGCGGAGCTGGAAAACGACGATTCGTTTATCGCGATGAAGCAACGCGAGGACGCGTTGAAAGCGATGAAATCGGTGAGTTCCGAAATGCTGAAAATCGCGGTATCGGTACCGTTGATTGCGGCGGTGGCGATCAGCGCTACGCTGGGTACAGGCATGACGGTGGCGGTTGCGGTGGCGCCCGACGGCGGAAAGCACTTCGTGGATGGACTGAAAGAAAAGCACACGTACGAGATTACCTATACCGTGGAAGGCAAAGGCTGGGTGATCGATTTCACGAAAAAAGAGAACGCCGCGCTGATTGCCGCGATGAAAGAGAGAGCGCAGCAGCGGGAAATAGATAAAGCCAACGGTAAAGAAGTTACCGAGGACGAAACGCTTCCCGATACTTTCCGGACCAGACTGGGTATCGTGTATACGGCAATCGACGAAACGGCGCAGGCGACGATGGTGCTGGACGGCGCGAATTACGAAGATACGACGTATACGTTTGAAGTAACGGAAGGCGATGAATTCGGCGTGAAGCTGATGGCGCTGCCTCAGAAAGGATATGTTTTTGTGGGGTGGTCGGACGGAGTAACTTCCCCGTACCGCGAAGATATGGAAGCGACGGCGACGAAGACGGTTACGGCAACGTTCGAAAAAGTTACGGACTTGTTGAACGGCGAAAAAGGCGAAGGTCAGGGCCAAGGCGAAGAAGCCGGCGACGCAGATTCCGGCAACAGCAACTCTTCCGGAGACGGTTCGGACGGCGCCGGAATGCCGGATACCGGCATCTCCGGCGGCGAAGGCGCGAAAGCATCGCCGGCGAACCAGGTAATCAACGGCAAAACCTATTACGGGGATGTCTTCGAGGACGCTTACCGCGAGATGCTTGAACGCATGAAAAACAACAATTCGCTTTCGGAAGCGGAAAAGAAAGCGATTTCGGACTATCTGGATTCGATTCGAAAATAAAGAAAAAACGACGCGGGAGAGGAACTCTCTCCCGCGTTAAAAACGGGATAAAACGGCGGGAAAATTGCGTGATTTTATTCACGTGATTTTTCGCGTTAAAAGATATAAATTACTAAAATACAAACAGCAAAGGAAAGAGGAAAGTAAAATGGTTACAGAGAAAGACATCGAGCAGTTCAGCGAACAATGCAAAAATATTTTCGCTCAGGTAGCGCGCGACGTTATCGGTCAGAAAGAAGTGGTGGAAGGAACGATCATCGCGATGATTGCGGGCGGCAACGTTCTTCTGGAAGGCGTGCCCGGCGTAGGAAAAACGCGTCTGGTGCGTTCGCTCGGAAGAGTATTTTCGTTACCGTTCTCGCGTATACAGTTTACACCGGATCTTGTGCCTTCAGATGTTACGGGAATACATTATTATAATCAGAAAGCAGGCGAGTTTGTATTAAGAAAGGGACCTGTGTTTGCTAATATAGTTCTTGCAGATGAGATAAACAGGGCGACACCGAGAACGCAGTCAAGCATGCTTGAATGTATGGAGGAAAGACAGGTTACTATAGATGATGAGACGCTTAAGCTTGAAGAACCGTTCGTGGTTATAGCGACACAGAATCCTATCGAGACAGCAGGTACGTTTGCATTGCCTGAAGCACAGCTTGACAGATTTATGATGAAGATTTCAATGGGATATCCGGACAGGGATGGGGAACTGCTTATGATGAACAGATTTCTGTCAGATAACCCGGCAGAGAGCATAAGACCTGTATGCACAAAACAGGATATTATAAAAATGCAGGATGAATCCCAGAAGGTATATATACATCCGCATCTTATGGAGTATATTGCTGACATAGTCAGGATGACAAGGGAACTTCCGGAAGCAGCAATAGGTGTCAGTCCGAGAGGAACGCTTACAATGCTTCGTGCTGTAAGGGCATATGCATATATTAATTCAAGAGATTATGTCGTGCCTGAGGATATACGCGAACTTGCTGTTCCTGTTCTTGCACACAGAATTGTTCTGAAGTCAGGAGCAGTCATGAAGGACAACAGAAAAGCAATGGTAGAGGCAATACTTGACAGGTGTCCGCTTAAGACTGAAGACTGGAATACACAGCGTGATTAGAAGGGCCGGAACATATGGAGATAGTTATAATGCTTGCAGCTGCAGCAGCAGTATATCTTGGGTTGTCAGGAATATATACGCACATATGGACAAAGAATCTTGAGGCGGATGTACGATTCTCGACAGATTCAGCAGTGTGCGGTGATGAGATTGAGGTTGTTGAAGTCATTTCCAATGACAAGTGGCTTCCTCTTCCTTGAAAGAAATGCATGATGCGGGGCAGAAGATTTATATTCAAGGGACACCAAGTGATCGAAAGCTTGAATTTGAAGGAGAAGACTCTAATTCGAGTGTTACGGATAAGTCATATAAAAATGATGTGTTTTCTCTGCTTTTTCATCAGAGGATAACCAGGAGACTTCCGGTACGGTGCAGGCGGAGAGGAGTCTATTGTATAGACAGCATTGAGCTTGTCTCAAAGGGAATATTCATGAATCAGGTCATGAGCTGTCAGAAGTATATGCACAGGGAGCTTATTGTGTATCCGAAGATTGCAGACGTAAACGGAATAGATATCCTGAGCAGAAATGTGCTTGGAGACATAATAACCAGACGTGCGATGTATGAAGATCCGTTTGAGATACGTGGCATACGCGATTATACAACTTATGATTCAATGAAGATGATTAACTGGAAGGCTACTGCAAGGACACTCGGACTTAAAGTTAACATTCATGACTATACATCAAGCAGGAAAGTCTGCATTATCATGAATCTTAAGCCTGATGGCATGATTATAAATGAAGCACTGCAGGAAGAGAGCATATCGATTGTGGCAGGACTTGTACAGAGGCTTAGTGCGCAGGGCGTAGTCACGGGGATAGTCAGCAATGGACGTGACCGTGTTACAGGTACAGAACTTATTGTAGACGGAGCACAGGGACTTGCACATATTAAGACGGTTAATACATGCCTTGCGCGGATTGATCTCAATCTTGATATGGAGCCGGTTGAGAATCTGTTTGACAGAATAGATGAGCAGTCCGTATGTATTATGGTATCTCCGGGAACCAATAAAGCTCTTCAGTCAGGATACAATGATATGTGCAGACAGGGAAAAGCCGTATCATGGATACTGCCATATCATGATGGAATGGATACCGGACTGCAGTTTTGTTCGGATGTATCCGTAACACCATGGGAGGTGGCAAGATATGAGTAATAAAAAGGTAATGTCAATAATAGAAATATTACTGGCGGGAACTGTGTTTCTTGTTATGGCTGTCGTGATTGGATATGAACCTCTCGGATATGGCTTACGGGATTACTGGAGATGCCTTATGGTATACGCAGTGGCTGCATGGACATGGTTCCTGCGTCATGCGGGATTGACAAACCGGAGATTTTACGCCGGTCACATGGCGGCGGTCATTGCGGCTGCACTTTTTGGACGTAATGATAACGAATCATTTATGTATTGTATCATAGTACTTATAATTACATTATACTCGTCATATGTTATGTATAAGAACCAGAGACCTGATAAAGAACGCATATCGTATGTGGCACTCATTGTAATGGTTGCAGCATATATATCAGGGACGGCATATGGCTGCAGTACAGTCCGGGAGACAGCGGTGCTGGCAGCGGCAGCATTTGCAATATTGTCAGTAGTTTATCAGAATATGTTCAGAATTAACGGCGTTTCAGAGCTGAACAAAAGCACAACGAACTTTCCGGCAGGACAGCTTGGCAGAGTTAACGGATGGGTGCTGGCTGTTACTGTAATATGCATGGCAGCGGCAATGCTGGCTGTACTTGCATTGCCCGGAGGACATCTCGGATTTGCCGGTGACGCATGCAAAGTACTTGGCAGAGGGATAGCAACAGCTATTATATGGATAATTGAGCTGCTCGGTAAATGGCAGAAAACGTCATCATCAGGTCAGACAATACCACGGGAAGATGCACAGGATGAAATTCTTGGCTATATGACATCAGATAACGGTGACGGTAATATAGAGAATCTTATCAATGCTGTTATTGCAGTGACGGCAATAATAATAATTGCGGCTGTAGTAATCGCCGTAATTAAGACACTTAATGCTTTTATGCAGAAAAAAGGCTGTATTAATGAAGGCAGTGATGTTATAGAGTTTATTAAGAGTACTGACAAAAAAGAAAAGATAAAGCATAACACGTATGCTATGGAAGAAAAAGAAACCGGCTCATCAGATGAAAGATACAGGAAGCTTTACCGTAAAGCAGTAAAAAAAGGCATGAAGCGTTCGGGAACAAAGACAATGCCGCAGGCGATGATTCCGGGAGACATCACAATACAGAATATTACATCTGATGAAAAGATTGCAGGAGAGATCACAAGAGCGTACGAGATTGCGAGATATTCACACAGATCTGTATCTGACGGGGATATAAAACAGCTTAAAAATATTAGCAGATAGCCGGCAGATAATAAATATTTTATATTAACTATTTTAAAATTCTGCTGGACTTTTATCGGATAGTTGTGTATAATTAGCGATGTAAGTTTTATAATAAGTAAATGCCATGAAGAGGAATAGTATTTGCGGACCTGTTGCAGAGAGCTGCCGGTTGGTGCGAGACAGCAGATGGAAAGCAATGAACTCACCTTGGAGCAGCTACCCCAAAGCTATATGGAATCAGGATTATCAGAATTGTGATATATATGGCAAGTAGACGTAGCCGGGAGCCGGCCGTTACATCGGACAGGATATAATGTATATATATACACGTATCCGGTGAGAGCACAGGAAACTGTGAATTAGAGTGGTATCGCGTGAGATTATATATCTTTCGTCTCTTACATGCACAACAGCATGTGGAGGCGGAAGATTTTTTTTGTGACAACTCTGTGCCATTTACTTATTAAATATGAGTTAACGATAAATATTAAAAATGTGAGAGTGCGCAGACCGCACAGGAATGGAGGAGACAATGTTTGATTACAGACAGTACAAGAAGACTTATTTTATGCCACCCGTGGATTGCTATGACTGGGTTAAGAAGGACTGCATCGATAAGGCCCCTATATGGTGTTCTGTAGATTTAAGAGACGGCAATCAGGCACTTATCGAGCCGATGAGCCTTGAGGAGAAGCTGGAGTTCTTCGAGATGCTTGTCAAGATTGGCTTTAAGGAGATAGAGGTAGGCTTCCCTGCTGCTTCAGATACAGAGTACCAGTTCTTGAGAGCACTTATTGAACGCAATATGATTCCTGATGATGTTACAATCCAGGTACTTACACAGGCAAGAGAGCATATCATCCGCAAGACATTTGAAGCATGCAAGGGTGCTCCTAATACAATAGTACATGTATATAACTCTACATCTGTTGCACAAAGAGAGCAGGTATTCAGAAAGTCTAAGGAAGAGATTAAGCAGATTGCAGTAGATGGAGCGAAGCTTCTTAAGGAACTTGCAGACAAGACAGAGGGCAACTTCTCATTCAAGTACAGTCCTGAGAGCTTCTCACAGACAGAGGTTGATTATGCACTTGATGTATGTAATGCGGTTATTGATGTATGGCAGCCTACACCGGAGCATAAGGCTTATATTAATCTCCCTACAACAGTTGAATGTGCAATGCCTCACGTATTTGCAAGCCAGGTAGAGTATATGTCCAAGAATATGCATAACCGTGATTCAATCATTCTTTCAATTCATCCGCATAATGACAGAGGCTGCGGCATCAGCGATGCAGAGCTTGGTGTGCTTGCAGGTGCGGACAGCGTTGAAGGTACTCTGTTCGGCAATGGTGAGAGAACAGGTAATGTAGACATTATGGTACTGGCAATGAATATGTATTCACAGGGCTTTGATCCTAAACTGGACCTGTCAGATATGCCGGGTATTGCAGCAGCATATGAGAGACTTACACAGATGAATATACATATGCGTCATCCTTATTGCGGTAAGCTTGTATTTGCTGCATTCTCCGGTTCTCATCAGGATGCAATTGCCAAGGGAATGGAGTGGAGAAAAGAAAAAGACATGGATCACTGGAATGTGCCATATCTGCCAATTAATCCTGAAGATGTAGGACGTACATATGACAGCGATGTAATAAGAATAAACAGCCAGTCAGGTAAGGGTGGAGTCGCATATGTGCTTGATCAGAGCTTCGGAATTAAGGTGCCTAAGAAGATGAGAGAGGATCTTGGATACGCAGTCAAGGCTGTATCTGATGTTGAGCATAAGGAACTTTCACCTGAAGAGATTCATGATATATTTGAGAAGAGATATAAGAAGTTTGTACCTGATTTTGATATTGTCGAGGTACATTTCAGACAGGTTGACGGTATCCAGACAACTGTAACTGTAGAGCAGGATGGAGTAAGGAGTGTTATCGAAGCAGGCGGTAACGGCCGTCTTGATGCGGTTAGCAATGCACTTGCAAAGCATTTTGACAGATCATGCAGAATTATCTGCTATGAGGAGCATGCACTTCAGGATGGTTCTGATTCAAGTGCTATCGCTTATGTGGGAATTGAAGGCGGCGATGGCAGGAACTACTTTGGTATAGGTATAGATCCCGATATTATCAGAGCCTCAATTGACGCGCTTGTATCAGCCATGAACAGGAGCATGCAGTAAATGAAGCCGGACAGAATTGTGCTTGCAAGCGGTTCGCCAAGAAGAAAGCAGCTGCTTGAGCAGGTTGGCATGAAGTTTGATATTATTGTAAGTGATGTTGAGGAAATAGTGACAAAGACGCTTCCGAAAGATGTGGTTTGTGAACTGTCTGCGCAGAAGGCGCAGGCAGTATATGACCGGCTGGAAGATACAAATAATGTACTTGTTATAGGTGCGGATACTGTTGTAAGTGCAGAGAACAGGATACTTGGTAAGCCTCATGACAGGGATGATGCATTCAGGATGCTTAAGCTGATTCAGGGAGAAAGCCACAGTGTATTCACGGGAGTGACACTGATTCATAATGATACGGCAGAGACATTTGCTGTAGAGACAAAGGTTCATGTAATGCCGATGACTGATGAGCAGATATATGCATATATAGATACTAAGGAGCCTATGGACAAAGCGGGTGCATATGGAATACAGGGGCGCTTTGCCGCATATGTAAGCGGAATAGACGGAGATTATAATAATGTTGTGGGGCTGCCTGTAGCAGCAATATGTGATAAACTCAGGAGTGACGGATATGAGATATAAAGCATGCATCTTTGACCTTGATGGTACGACAACCGATTCTGTCGGAGCAATTGCGCATACAGCGAATCTTGTGCTTGAAAAATACGGACTGCCTGCACAGCCGGAAGAAGCATATAAGCATTTTGCGGGAGACGGTCAGTTTGAACTCATTAAAAGAGCATTGAGAGCTGCGGGAGACACTAAGCTTGAATATTATGATGCTGTTATGGCAGATTACATTGAAGAGTTCAGGACAGGCTGTACCTACAATGTTGTTCCTTATGACGGGATACTGCCAATGCTTGAAGAACTTAAGCGTATGGGGATAAAGACTGCAACACTCAGTAACAAGAGGCATGATAATGTTATACACGTAGTTGAAACGGTATTCGGAGACGGACTTTTTGATGTTGTGATGGGGCAGTCCGATGACATCCCCAAAAAACCGGCACCAGACGGAGTATATAAAATTCTTGACAAGCTGGGTGTTGATGTATCACAATGTCTGTATATCGGAGATACTAATACGGATATATTCACGGGAAAGAATGCCGGAGCTGATACTGTCGGAGTAACATGGGGCTTCAGAGGAAGAGAAGAACTTGAAGAAGCCGGAGCTGTATATATCGTAGATTCTCCTGAACAGATATTGGAGATATGCAGATGATTAAGTTTATTGCCAGTGATTTGGACGGAACTATATTACAGAATAAGGCACAGCATGTTGATGATACAACAATGCAGGTTATCAGGCAGCTGGTAGACAAAGACATGCTGTTTGCACCGGCAAGCGGAAGACAGCGTGAGAGTCTTAAGAAGCTTTTTGCACCTGTTGCTGATAAGCTTGTATATATATCGGAGAATGGGGCGCTTGTAAGTTACAAAGATACAATTATCAATAAGATGCCTATTGAACGCAGCCTTGCGATGGATATGATTGCGGATATTGATTCAATAGAGAATTGTGAAGTGCTTGCGTCAGGCGAGCATTATGCATATATACGCCCCAAGTCTGAGCTGTTTCTCAACAGGATGACTAAGGTTGTCAATTATGAGACGCGTATAGTAAAGAGCTTTGATGAGATAGATGAAGATATCATAAAGGTATCTGTGTGTGATATCAGCGGTATAGACAACTCACAGAAGCATTTTCATGATATGTGGGGAGATAAGGCGAGTGTTGCGGTATCGGGAGATCTGTTCCTTGACCTTACGGCCAAGGGTGTTAACAAGGGTGTAGGAATAAAAAAGATTCAGGAATATTTTGGATTGTCAGCGGATGAGTGTATGGCATTCGGAGATAATTACAATGATATTGAGATGCTTGAGAGTGTGACGCATTCATATGCAATGGAGAATGCAGTTGATGAGATAAAAAGACATGCTGCCAACGTCACGCCATCGGTTGAGAGCGTTATAAGAAAATTATGCAATTAGAATGAAAATCGGCACTTTGTGCTTGTATACAAACCTGAGATGCCATGAAAAAGGCAGGAATGAGGATTTATTATGGATGAGAGAGATTTAAGAATATGTGCAGAATATTTTCTTGAGCATCAGAATCAGCTTTTTGATGAACCTGTTGCTGAGAATATGGAGGAAGCCTGTGAATTTCTTGATGAATGTATGGCACAGGTGTTTAATGATATTCATGAGGTAAAGGATTATTTTGAAGATGCCGGAATGGATGTAGATGGAATGGATGATGATGAGATACGCGGGCAGATGGAAGTATTTTCGCTTCCTGACGGAAGATATCTTATAGTGGAAGGCTGATTAATAAGGACAGGCAATCAGGAAGCAGATATGCAGAAAATCAGAGTTATATGTGTGGGGCGTATCAAAGAAAAGTTCTACACACAGGCAGTAGAGGAATATTCAAAGAGACTGTCACGGTATTGCAGGCTGGAGATTACGGAGCTGGCAGATGAGAAGACGCCTGATAACGCAAGCGATGCGATGAATGACAGAATTAAGGAAAAAGAGGGAGACCGCATTCTGGCGGCAATCCCTGAAGGAGCTTATGTAATAGCACTCGCAATTGAAGGCAGAATGTGCGATTCTGTTGAACTTTCAAAAAAGCTCGAAAGTCTTGGTGTAGAAGGACACGGAAGTATTGTGTTTATAATCGGAGGCTCACTCGGACTTGACAGAAGAGTGCTCGACAGGGCTGATTATAAGCTGAGCTTTTCACGGATGACATTTCCGCACCAGCTTATGAGAGTAATTCTTCTTGAACAGGTATACAGGGCGTACAGAATAAGCAACAATGAGCCTTATCACAAATAAAAACAACATAATGCACAAAAAATACCAACAAATAGTATATATTTGTTGGTATTTTTGTATTTTGTGCTATTTTTAAACGGATACCGTGTACCGCAGATGAGGAAAGCTCAGAATCCGGTGCATGGTATCTGTTTTTATGCGCTGGTTATGTGATTTATATCCTATATTGTTATTACCGAAGCATTTTTTATAAGGAATGCCTTTTAATAAAAATTATATTATTTTTTGAAATAGTCAGGAAAGTTCTCTTTGAGAGTGCTGAAGTTCTCAATGTAACGAGTCATGTGAAGCTTTGCAATCCGTGCTGCCTTCTCCTTGTCATGCTGTTCAATGGCAGTCACAAGCTCCTGATGATCATGGATTATATTGTCGGTCTTGTGGCATTTGACGCTTAAGATGGATGTACGGTCAAAGTGCGGTGAAGCACTTTCGATAAGTTCAAGCCAGAAAGATTTGCCACACATCTTATAAATCATTGCGTGGAATTCTTTGTCGAGCAGTAGAGTTTTCTCATCATTGCCGCGGGATATGTACATCTGCCACATTGCGATATTCTCCCACAGCCTATCTACCTGTGTCGGAGTCAATACATCACATGCCATTACAGCAAGCTCGGCTTCAAGAATTGATCGTAGCTGGCGTACTTCCTCAACAAGGTCTGCATCAATGTATGAGACAAATGCGCCGATTTTGGGACGTATATCTATAAGCTGTCTTGATGCAAGGTCAAGCTCGGCTTCTCGTACAGGACTGCGGCTCACACTGAATAATGTGCAAAGCTGTGGGATATCAATCTGTTCGCCGGGAATGAGATTCACATTGACGATGTTATATGTAAGCTGTCTTAAGACATAGTCTTTGGCTGATTCTTCGGATAATCTGTCAGATACAGTAATCATTATACCCTCCATAGCGTAATAGTATGAAATGTATGCGTAAACATGCGGATGTATGAAACTTGCTACTATTAAAATAACATGTTATAATTCATTTTTAAAGAAAAATGTGATAAAATATTTATTTAGAGTTCGGTTTTTGCCTGTGTGCAAATCCGGAATGCCATAAGAGACGGCAGGAATGGAGAAGCAAGATGAATATTATAGTTGTTGGCTGTGGTAAAGTCGGTTACACACTGGTAGAGCAGCTGAATAATGAAGGTCATTCAGTAACCCTTATAGATAAGAATCAGGCAGCACTTGAAAAAGCAGTTGCAAAACTCGATGTACTCGGAATATATGGTAATGGAAGCAGTTACCGTGTGCAGGAGGAAGCAGGTGTATCTAATGCAGATCTGCTTATTGCAGTTACCAATCAGGATGAAGTAAATCTGCTCAGCTGCCTTATAGCAAAGCAGGCAGGGCATTGCCAGACAATAGCAAGAGTGCGTAATCC
>ERZ779851.2778-NODE-2778-length-12642-cov-2.913244_pt1 | contig 12642 bp, 8 predicted proteins | sample MGYA00511094_ERZ779851 | MGnify/ENA primary metagenome ERZ779851 (study PRJEB29588, sample SAMEA2155512) | human gut metagenome | biome: human gut; feature: human-associated habitat; material: faeces | place: Denmark | collected 2008/2010 ...
ATCATAAAATAGAATGAGTTATATGATGGTAGATGTGAGTACTGTTCTTGCTGATTCTATAGCAACCTCAAATCATCCTTCTGAAGGATGGAACCGATACAAGTCAAGGACGAGGCCAATTGATTAGCAATATCAATGCTTGTGAAGCAGTAGCTGATGCAATTCGTTCTACACTCGGTCCTCGTGGAATGGACAAGTTGGTACAAACTACACAGAAACCCGTTATTTCAAATGATGGAGCTAGCATTATGAAGCTCCTTGACATTGTTCATCCTGCTGCAAAGACACTTGTTGACATTGCTCAAGCACAGGACGCTGAAGTTGGCGATGGAACGACTACGGTTGTATTGCTGGCTGCAGAAATTCTCAAGATTTCAAAAGAGTTCATCAACGAGGGAATGCATGCTCAGGTGGTGATTCGAGGCATCCGTCAAGGTCTAAAGAAGGTTATGGATCATTTAAATGATGTAGCAATCACAGTTTCCGAGGAAGAACCTGAGAAGAAGCGTAAGATTATCGGCAAAGGTTTTATTGACGTATTCGATGAAGAAGCTCATAAGATTAAAGATGTGAAATGGCTGGCACAAGGCACCATTTATCCTGACTGTATCGAGTCATTAAGCATCACCGGCACTGTAATCAAAAGTCATCACAACGTAGGTGGACTACCTGAAAAAATGAATTTGAAACTATGCGAGCCTCTGCGTCTGCTATTCAAGGATGAAGTACGCCACGTAGGTCGTGAACTGGGTATGCCGGAACATCTGATTACACGCCATCCATTCCCCGGACCAGGACTTGCGGTACGTATTTTAGGTGATATCACTCCCGAGAAAGTACGTATTCTGCAAGACGCCGATGATATCTATATCCAAGGATTGAGAGACTGGAAAGTGAAAGATTCGGATGGAAACGAAACATCCCTTTACCACCAAGTATGGCAGGCAGGCGTAATCTTGCTACCCGTACAAAGTGTGGGAGTAATGGGGGACGAACGTACATACGAACGTGCCGTTGCCCTACGTGCCGTAACTAGTACGGATGCCATGACCGCCGACTGGGCTCATCTTCCCTATGAATTTATGGCTAAGGTTTCAAACGACATAATCAATAAAGTAAAAGGTGTAAACCGCGTATGCTATGATATCTCGTCCAAACCGCCTGCCACAATTGAGTGGGAATAATAGACAACCAACTAATAACTTAAAAACAACATAACGGAATGAAACAAGATATGATTGTTATCTTGGATTTGGGAAGCACCGAAAACACCGTGCTTGCCAGAGCCATTCGTGCTTTGGGTGTATATAGTGAAATTTACCCGCACGATATCACAGCCGCCGAGCTGAAAGCATTGCCCAATGTAAAGGGTGTCATTATCAATGGCGGTCCCAACCATGTAATTGACGGAGTGGATATTGACGTGCTTCCCGAGATTTACAAAGCAGGGATCCCCGTAATGGCTGCCGGTCATGACAAAGCATGTTGCGAAGTGAAGCTTCCCCAACTGACGGATGATGTGGAAGCAATAAAGAATGCAGTGCAATCGTTTGTTTTTGATACTTGCAAGGCAGAGGCCAACTGGAATATGACAAACTTTGTCAATGACCAAATTGAATTGATCCGCCGCCAAGTAGGCGATAAGAAAGTTTTATTGGCGCTTTCCGGAGGTGTGGACAGTTCTGTAGTAGCAGCCCTGTTGCTAAAAGCCATCGGCAATAATTTGGTATGTGTACATGTGAACCATGGATTAATGCGCAAAGGTGAATCGGAAGCAGTAATTGAAGTTTTCAAAAATCAGTTGAACGCTAATTTGATTTACGTGGATGCTACAGACCGATTCCTGAGTAAACTAGAAAATGTAGCTGATCCGGAGCAGAAACGCAAGATTATCGGTGGTGAATTTATTCGTGTGTTCGAAGAAGAAGCCCGTAAGCTAAATGGAATCGACTTTTTGGGACAAGGTACAATTTATCCTGATATCGTAGAAAGTGGTACTAAAACAGCCAAAATGGTTAAATCCCATCACAATGTAGGTGGCTTACCCGAGGATTTACAGTTTGAATTAGTAGAACCTTTACGCCAGTTGTTCAAAGACGAAGTCCGTGCCTGCGGAGTGGAACTTGGTTTACCATACGATATGGTCTACCGTCAGCCGTTCCCCGGTCCTGGTTTGGGAGTGCGCTGTTTGGGGGCTATCACTCGTGACCGCCTGGAAACTGTTCGCGAATCGGACGCCATCTTGCGTGAAGAATTCCAACTGGCAGGCTTGGACAAGAAAGTATGGCAATATTTCACCGTAGTACCCGATTTCAAATCAGTAGGCGTGCGTGACAATGCCCGTTCATTTGACTGGCCTGTTATTATCCGAGCTGTCAACACCGTAGATGCTATGACAGCTACTATCGAACCGATAGACTGGTCCATTCTGATGAAAATTACCGACCGTATTCTAAAAGAAGTAAAGAATGTGAACCGCGTATGCTATGACCTGTCGCCCAAACCAAATGCTACCATTGAGTGGGAATAAGAAATGTATTTCAAACCATGTAAGATCCCGAAACTTTTAGTTTCGGGATCCTTTTTATATTCAGGCTCTTCACTTTGCCCAAAATGACACTAGGGCAAGAACCATAAAGCTTTTCGCTTCTTTTAATTTCTTCCGGTTCAATATTTGCATCCAAAGAATCAAAGCTCTATAATCTCCTCATTACAAATGGTCAGTTTGCCGACCCCGTTTTCTGTAACTACCCAAGAATTTTCAATGCCGACCGATCCTACTCCCGGCAATACGATTTTAGGTTCAAGGGCAAACACCATTCCTTCCTCCAACTCCCTCCGAATACGCGGAGCCAACACTGGTGCCTCATTGATCTCCAACCCGATGCCGTGCCCTATAAAACGTGCCTGCTGGGACACCCCCATAAAACGATCGGCAAATCCAGCTTTCGTCACGATCTCAATGGCCGCATTATAAAGATCCTCGCACACCACACCAGGCGCCGTCATAGAGGCAACCTTATCCTGCACTTCAAGACAGACTTGATGAGCTGCATAAGCCTCATCATTTAATTTTCCAATGGAGAACACACGACTCATATCACACATATATCCGTAAAAGTTTCCCCCTATATCCACCATTACACTATACCCCTCTTTCAACAAAGTTCCATTCATTCCTCCAGGCAAAGACGGGTCCAATCCCTTACCACCTAAGGCAAAATCATAAGGCGAAGGAGTAGCTGCATTATCTCCGGCCAACACACTTCCCATAAATATCTCCATACTCTGACCAAATACTCTGAATATTCCCAGACAACCTTCCAGTCGCATCAGGCGTTCCACCTCAACAGATAGTTCACGATCAGTCATCCCCGGATGGTATACATCGGGAATCTTACTATATGCTCGAGCATGTAAAGCAGCCGACCGACGAAAAAGTTCAATCTCCAGCGGAGTCTTTACGCTACGCGCTTCACGAATAATAGCAGTTCCATCCACTACCTCCGATCCAGGAAAAAGAGATGCAAGACGCATATAGTCCGCATAAGGCAGTTCCCCGCCTTCCAACATTATCTTTGAAGCTACAGGTATACCATTTTCTTTTAACAAGTCCACCATCTGCTCGGGTTTACGGATAGGGAATACAAATTCTCCCACAATATTATTAGGACGTTTTACAAAGAGAAGTGCCGGTGAATGAAGCGGTAAATAAAGATAGCCGTTCACTATCTCACCATACGTATAAAGCAAATTTACATTACAAGCTATCAGGGCAGCATCAATGCCTTGTTGAGCCATTAAATAGCGTATTTTATCTCGACGAAATTTCAATTCGGGTTGTAACATAAGTAATATTATCTGATTATTTAAAATACTGAGTACAAAAATAACAGATTTCAGTCAGTATAAAGGATAGTAGTTCCAAAAAAGAGAAAGGATATATTAAAACTCACTAATTTTGGATGATTAGTTTGAAAACAGTGTTCAATTATATTAAATTTGCAAACGAATTGACAAACAAAGTATCTTTCATGTTCAACGGTATCAAAAAATATGTGGTAAGAATAGTATGTGTAATTATGTTATTACTCGTACAATTTGATGTATGCGCTCCACTGATTGATGCCAATCTGGCTATGGTAGAAACGATGGAACAGCCCACCCTGCCTTCTGACAACAATGAAGAAAGCAGAGGAGAAGAAACTTATTATTTCCAGTCGGGACGTGCACAACTGCCAAACAGTCGTTTTTTACCCTGCACTATCGATATGCTGGTCAATCTTTTTGCTATTCCCCAAGTTCCGGTACAGAGTTATACACCTGTTAGTGAAAATCTGGGAAAAGTGGTACATCATCACATTATCTTTTGTGTATACCGCATTTAATATGTCACATTAAAGTATATTCATACATATTGGCCTTGTATTCTGAAAGATTTGAATGCAAGCCGGATCTTTTATTTACTCAAACTCAATTATTAATCTTTTTAAATTGTATTCGTAATTTCATGAAGAGTAATTTTCAGAAAATTGCGGTCCTGTGTACATGTACAGGATTGCTATGCTCTTGTGGTCAATCGGACAACAAGCAGGAACATCACAAAGAATTCATTCCCATCACCATTCTTCACCCCACAACCATTGAGTTTCCACGCTCATATGTAGCTGATGTGCAAGCTATACAGTTTGTAGAAATTAAGCCCAAAGTGGAAGGATTTGTTCAAAAAATATATGTAGACGAAGGACAGAAAGTCAAAAAAGGACAGCCCCTATTCCAACTTAGTTCCGACCAATATAGCGAAACGGTAAAAGAGGCGCAAGCCAATTACAAACAAGCACAGGCACAATATGAAATGGCAAATTATGAAGCCGAGAGAATAGGCCGGCTGGTTGACAAACAAATCTTATCAAAAATCCGACTCGACCAAGCCAATAAAGAAAAAGAAGTAGCCCAAATGAAAGTGGAACAGGCAAAAGCACAAATGCAACGTTCACAGATGGATTATTCTTACACCACTATCACTGCCCCTTTTGACGGCTACATAGACCGTATTCCCTATAAGACGGGAAGTCTGGTAAATCCGCAAAGCTTACTGACTACCGTAAGTGATATTTCCGAGATCTTTGCTTACTATAAAGTGAATGAAAGCGAGTATCTGGAATACAAGCGCCAACAACTTAGCGGACAAAAACAACACGAAGAAAATAATGTGGAACTGATTTTGCCAGACGGTTCCATCTACTCCCACAAAGGCACGTTGGAAACAGTAGAAGGTGATTTTGAACGAGGAACCGGCTCCATCGCCTTCCGTGTTCGTTTTCCGAACCCGGACGGACTGCTGAAACATGGAGTGACCGGAAAAGTGCGTATGATGACTCAAATGGACAACATCTGTCTAGTTCCCCAGAAATCAACATTCGAAATTCAAGATTTCACCTATGTGTATACCGTTGATAGTACCAGTGTAGTAAAAGTACGCAGTTTTCAACCGCTGGAACGCTATAATAATTACTACGTGACACAAGATTTCACTCCTAATACTGCCATCGTATACGAGGGAGTGCAAATGATGAAAGACGGCATTACCATCAAGACCGATACCATTGATATGGAAGCAATCAGAAAAGAAGTTGAATTAAAACAACCTATCGTAAAATAAAACGGACAGTTTATGTTTAAGCTATTTATAAAAAGACCGATACTTTCAGGAGTAATCTCCGTCATTATCGTCTGCTTGGGCGTGCTGTCTATCTTGACACTGCCCATCACTCAGTTTCCCGATATCGTACCCCCATCTGTAACGGTAACCGCCCGATACACTGGGGCTAGTGCCGATGTGATGTCTAAAACAGTCGCCACCCCGTTAGAGCGTGCCATCAACGGAGTACCCGGCATGACCTACATGACCACTGTTTGTACCAACGACGGTATGTCCCTTACTACTATCTATTTTAAAGTGGGAACCGATCCAGACGTAGCTGCCGTAAATGTACAGAACCGTGTGACTACCGTACTAGACGAATTGCCTGAAGAAGTAATCCGTGCCGGAGTTATTACAGAAAAAGAAGTAAACAGTATGTTGATGTACTTGAACATCATGAGTACGGACAGTGCACATACCGAAAAGTTTGTTTATAACTTTGCCGATATCAATATTTTGCGCGAATTAAAACGTATTGACGGTGTAGGCTTGGTAGAAATCATGGGTAGCCGTGATTATGCCATGCGTGTATGGTTGAATCCTAACCGGCTGGCCGCCTACAACATGGTACCTCAAGATGTAACTGAAGCCATCCGTAATCAAAATATAGAAGCAGCACCCGGCAAGACAGGTATCAGTTCAGACAAATTACCCCAACAACTGCAATATGTACTACAATATACCGGAAAGTTCAGCACAGCAGAAGAATATGGAGAGATCGTATTGAAAGCTCTTCCCGATGGTTCACTGCTACGTCTGAAAGACGTTGCCACTATCGAATTCGATTCTGAAGATTATAACATGACTTCTATGACCGACGGAAGACCATCGGCATCTATTATGATCAAACAACGCCCCGGTTCCAATGCAAGGGAAGTCATCCAAAATATTAAAACAAAAATGGCAGAAATCAAGGAAAGCAGTTTTGCGCCTGGCATGGATTACAATATCTCCTATGACGTATCACGCTTTCTTGACGCCTCCATACAATCAGTGCTGAAGACACTGCTCGAAGCATTCATACTGGTATTTATTGTGGTGTATATATTTTTACAAGATTTCCGTTCCACCTTAATTCCTGCTATCGCCGTACCAGTTTCATTGGTCGGTACATTTTTCTTTATGGAGATGCTGGGCTTTTCCATAAATATGTTGACCTTATTCGCCCTTGTGCTTGCAATAGGTATTGTAGTAGACAACGCAATAGTCGTCGTGGAGGCTGTCCATGTAAAGATGCATCATGAGAAACTCTCTCCTTATAAAGCATCTGTAGCAGCTATTAATGAAATCGGTGGAGCCATTATTGCCATCACGCTAGTCATGTCGGCAGTCTTTGTTCCGGTGGGCTTCATGCAGGGAACAGTAGGTATTTTCTATCGGCAATTCTCATTGACACTGGCGGTAGCCATTGTTATCTCAGGAGTAAACGCATTGACTCTCTCGCCTGCCCTATGTGCTTTGTTACTGAAACCCGCTGATGGAAAAAAGAAGAAAAAAGCAGGATGGCTACGTCGTTTCTTTATTTTTTTCAACCGCCGGTACGACCGCTTTGAAAAGAAATACAATATCGGATTACACAAGTATTTGAGCCGGAAAATAATCACTTATGCCACACTGATTATTTTCTTCCTTGCCACTTTCGGCATGAGTCAAGTACTTCCTTCAGGCTTTATTCCCAATGAAGACCAAGGTATGATTTATGTCAATGTAGATGCGCCTCCGGGAGCAACATTGGAACGCAGCGAAAAAGCCTTGAACGCTGTACAAGCTGCATTGCTTCCTTTCAAAGAAATTGAAAGCATCTCCACATTAGCAGGTTATAGTTTGATGACTGAAACGGAAGGCGCCAATTTCGGTATGGGTATGATTAATCTCACCCCGTGGAGTGAACGCGATCAAACAGCAGCCGAACTTATAGAGATATACAAAGACCGCACCTCGCATATCAAAGATGCGGATATTCAGTTCTTCCTGCCTCCTACAGTTCCGGGATTCGGTAATGCCAGCGGCTTCGAACTTCGTTTACAAGATAAAACAGCAGGCAGCTTTGCAGAATTTGCCGATGTTGCCAATACATTAGTAGAAAAACTGAATGAAGATCCGCGCATTGTGGGAGCAACCTCAGGATTCAATCCTAATTTTCCACAATATCTGCTGAAAGTGGATATTGCTAAAGCAGCTAAATTAGGAGTAAATTTAAATGAATCCATGGAAACACTCCAATCCTATATCGGCAGTTTCTACTCATCCAACTTTATTCGTTTCGGACAAATGTATAAGGTGATGTTACAGGCTTCTCCAGAGTATCGTATGAATCCTGAAGATCTGTATAAGTTCTATGCCAAGAACAAGGACGGAAATATGGTACCCTACTCTAACTTTATGACGATGGACCGTATATTCGGTCCTAACCAGATTACACGCTACAATATGTTTACCTCGGCCCTGATTACAGGTGAACCTGCCGAAGGAGTCAGTTCAGGAGAGGTTATCGAAGCTGTGGAACAAATTGCCAAAGGAACATTACCTCGCGGTTATGATATAGAATGGTCAGGGGTTACTCGTGAAGAAAAAGACTCGGGTGGACAAACTGTTTTTATTTTCGGTATCTGCCTGCTATTTGTTTATTTGTTGCTGGCAGCACAATACGAGAGTTTATTACTGCCTTTCCCCGTCATACTTTCATTGCCGGCAGGTATCTTCGGTTCTTATTTTTTCCTGCAACTGGCAGGCTTGGAGAATAATATTTATGCCCAAGTAGCCTTGGTAATGTTGATTGGTCTGCTAGGCAAAAATGCCATTCTTATTGTGGAAATGGCCAACCAGTACCGCAAACAGGGAATGAGCATCTTTGATGCTGCCGTTAGAGGTTCCGTAAGCCGTCTGCGTCCCATCCTGATGACCTCCTTTGCATTTATATGCGGACTCATTCCGTTGGTAATGGCAAGCGGAGCCGGTGCTTTGGGCAACCGTTCCATCGGAACAGCTGCCGCCGGAGGTATGTTTATCGGTACATTCGTAGGAATCTTCCTTGTACCTGGACTTTACCTTATTTTCGAGAGTTGGTCTGCACATCTTAACCGTAATAAAGTCAGCTATGATGAAGAAGATGAAAAATAACAATATAAACAAAACAGGTTTAATAATGGGGGCTTTCTGTCTGATTATGGTAAGTTGCAAAGCCCCTTCCCTTACTCCGACAGAAAAGATAGAGTTACCCGAGTTCTATATGGATAGGGAAACGGACAGCACTACTATCTCTTCCATGTCATGGAAAACATTTTTTCCAGATACGTTATTGCAAAGTTATATAGCCGAAGCGTTAAATAATAATCACACATTCCTTCAAACTATAGAACGGATATCCGTTGCCCGTTCACAAGTTCGAGTAGGAAAAGGAGCGCTGCTGCCCGATCTTTCATTAGGCATTGATGGTGGAGTACAACGTTTTGGCGAGTACACTATGGACGGAGTTGGTAACAGCACCACCAACACTCCCGATTTAGAAAAAGACAAACATATTCCAGATCCCTATCGGAATTTCAATCTAGGACTTAATTTTCAATGGGAAGCTGACATATGGGGTAAGCTAACCGATAAAAAACGATCGACCGTATCCCGCTGGATGCAGTCTGTAGAAGCTATGCGTCTGGCACGCACCTTATTGATATCAGAAGTAGGTACACACTATTTTGAATTAATAGGACTGGATAAACAGCGATATGTGCTACGCGAAGCCATCCTAACAGCCAGAGATGCTTATAATTTAACCAATGAACTGATGAAAGAAGGTGAAGTAACCCGACTTTCTGTAGACCAATTCCGGTCACGACGCCTTAAATTGGAAGAAATGCTGCTTGCAAACGAACAGCAAATAAGTGAAAAGGAACGTGCCATCGCCACCTTATTAGGACGACTGCCTTTCAAGGTGAAACGAGTGTCATTTGAAACTGCATGTAGTTATGAGTTTCCCACAGATGCAGGGATCCCGTCACAACTTTTGCAATATCGCCCGGATATAAAGGCTGCCGAACTGGAATTATTAGCTAGTAAATCCGACGTATCTGCAGCGCGAAAAGCTTTCTTCCCATCCATCGTGATTGGAGGAAACGGAGGTTTTAACGCATTTGATCTGGATAAATGGTTTACAGCTCCTGCATCCCTGGTTTACAATCTCGGCGCAGGTATCACAGCACCTATATTCAAACAAAATACTATACGTGCATTATGGAATGATGCGAAAAGCCAGCAACGCATCGCTTTGTTAGGATATCACGAAACGGTATTAAAAGCCTATGAAGAAGTATTAAACCTCATTACTGCATCATCCCAAATGCACCAGCGCAAAGAGTTGAAAGAAGAAGAAAGCCGTATCCATCATCGATCTATTTATAATGCAAATGAAATGTTTAAAGTAGGATTCGCAGGCTATCTGGATGTACTGTCGGCCGATGAACGTTTCCTGGATTGTGAATTGGAACGTATCGCTCTGAATGTGGAATCTTGTAAACTGCATATCATGCTTTACCGTGCCTTAGGAGGTGGAAGCAATTAGTTAATATACTTATATTTTTTGATTTGTTTGGTTTAGGAACCGTCCCCGACAAGCGTGTCGTCAGGACGGTTCCTTTTTACTACCAATTCAGGAAATATCAGACCTCTTGAGCAAAGAAACAATCCACAACAATAATATAGCTCCCACAATAGAGGTAACAAGACTGCCAATAATACCAGTTGCTGCAATACCAAACAAACTGAATACCCAGCCGCCCAGGACACCACCAACAATACCAACCAATAAATTAATAAAGAGACCGAACCCCCCTCCCCTCATCAACTTACCGGCAACAAAACCAGCAATAATTCCGATAATAATGTACCAAATAAAATACATACGCTTTATTCTTTAGAGTTTATAGTTAATCATCTTACTGATAAAAACAGCTATTCTGTATAAAAAGTTGCCTGAATAAATCTTTTTTTACTTCATTGATAAAATTATTCAGGATGCATTTTCCCTTTTTTCGATCTTCTTTTTCCGGCTTCAGCATTTTCTTCCCCATCTGTTCTCCCTTCAATCTTTATTTTTGTCTCAAACTTAAAAGACAAAATATGAAGATAAACGTACATTCCATGCTATTATTAAGCCTTGCCGCACTACTTTCTTCCTGTGCTGCCGAAGGCAATGATAAAAAACAAGACCTTATTGTAAAAACAACACAAGCTGTTCCAGTTTCACATCAGGGTGACAAAGAATTCTCTTTTATTGCCCGACCTTTTCGCACTTCCGAGTTATCTTTCCGAGTAGGCGGTCCCATCGACCGTTTCGATGTATACGCAGGTAACCGATACCAACAAGGCAGCATCATAGCCGAAATAGATCCGCGCGATTTCCGCATCCGTAAAGAACGTGCCGAAGCAATCTACCATCAGGCAAAAGCGGAATTCGAACGTATACAAAAGTTATACGGCAAAGGAAATGTTTCTGCAAGTACTTATGAAAAAGCAAAAGCAGACTATATCACTGCAAAAACAACTTTCAATACAGCTTCCTATGAACTGGAAGACACACACCTTATCGCTCCATTCAACAGATACGTGGGTGAAGTATATATAGAGAAATTTCAAGATGTGAAAGCAACCCAGCCCATCATTTCTTTTATTGATATAGACCAACTTAAACTGGAGATTTATGTCACTCAAGACATTGCCCGTGCAGTGCAAGCACTAGATACAATACAAGTACGATTTGACGCCCAACCCGATAAAGTATATAATGCTAAGATAATGGAAATTTCCAAAGGGACTACCCGCAATAACCTCTCTTATCTGCTGACCGCTCTACTTCCCAATAAAGAAGGGAAATTACTGGCAGGTATGTCTGGTAAAGCAAGCCTAAATACCCATTCCGTTTCAACTCTTTCCCAAGGAGCAGCCATCCCTCAAACAGCCCTTTGCCATCGCCCTACAGAAGGAGATTATTTATGGGTAGTAAATTCCAAAACCCAACAAGTAACTAAGAGAAAAGTAAAGAAAGGGGATCTATTGCCAAACGGTTATGTATCTATCACCGAAGGCTTGTATCCTGATGAAACTGTAGCAAACAGTGGGCTCCGCTTCCTATCGGATGGAATGAAAATAAGTGTAGAAAACGAATAATATCACAGAAATAAACAATCATGAAACTCGTAAAATATTTTCTACAAAAGAAAGCAGTCACTATCTTGCTGTTGGTATTGATATTGGCCGGTGGGCTGTTCTCCTATATCAAAATGGGAAAACTGGAAGACGCCCCCTTTACCATCAAACAAGCACTCGTACTGACTCCGTATCCCGGAGCATCCCCCTCCGAGGTACAATCTCAAGTAACAGATGTTCTGGAAGAATCCATCCAATCTCTTGGTGAACTTTATTATCTGAAAACAGAAAACCGAACAGGACTTTCAAAAATAACCGTTTATGTAAAAAAGGAAATCCGGGCAGACGAAATGCAACAACTTTGGGACAAATTACGCCGTAAAGTAAATGATGTACAAAGCAAACTTCCCGCCGGAGCAGGTCCATCTGTTGTTAACGATGATTTTGGAGATGTATTGGGAGTTTTCTATGGACTGACTGGAAAGAGCCATACCTATCGGGAACTGGAAGACGAAGCCAAGATTATCAAAAACGAACTATTGAAAATAAAAGATGTTGCTAAAATAGAAATCTACGGAATACAGACACCTACCATTGACGTGTCTGTCAGCCCATCCGTCATGGCACAAAGCGGAATTACGACCTCGGATATAGCCCGCGCTTTCGAAGCACAAAATAAAGTGGTGGATGCCGGAGGTATTGACACGGAAGTCAACAGAATACGTATCGAGTCTACCGGAAACTTCTATTCGTTGGATGATATTCGGAATTTGACTATTGTATCCCGTACAGGAGAACAT
>ERZ779851.2781-NODE-2781-length-12627-cov-7.958718_pt1 | contig 12627 bp, 10 predicted proteins | sample MGYA00511094_ERZ779851 | MGnify/ENA primary metagenome ERZ779851 (study PRJEB29588, sample SAMEA2155512) | human gut metagenome | biome: human gut; feature: human-associated habitat; material: faeces | place: Denmark | collected 2008/2010 ...
GTTGGGGCGTTGCCCCAAACCCCACAAGGGGCGCCGCCCCTTGACCCTGCAAGGGAGGAAGAAAATGGGACGAAGTCCCTCCCTTGACCCTTTTTTGGCTGCCCGGCTTGAGTGCTTTTCCCTTACTTGTCTATTCCCTGCGCTTTGAGGCGCTCTTGGCGCTGGTTCAGGCGGCGCGCCCTCTGCCCCATCGCTTCCACCTGCTCCATGAACGCTTTCACTTCTTCCTCACTCATGCCCTCAAACAGCGCATCCGCCAGGTCATCCGCCATCCGCCGTATCGCCGTGCGGTACTGCATCGCTTTCTCCGTCAGATACACCCGCCGAATCCGTCGGTCGAACGTATCCACTTCCCGCCGCACAAGCCCCTTCTTCTCCAAGCCCTGCAGGCTGCGGGTCGTCGCGGCGCGATCCACCGTGTACGCCTCCGCCATCTCGTCCTGCGTGCGCCCGTCCTGCTCATACAGCAGCGCCAGATACAGCACGTCCGACGAGGTCAGCTTCTCGTCCAGCAATTCCCGGTTCAGAAACAGGTTCATCTGCCGAAACAGCACAATCACGGATTTATCCACGCGCATGGATTGTTCCTCCTCTTCGTTGTCACAACCCATTGTAGCGCATTTTTATTGACGTGTCAACAATGTAAAAGGAATTTCCGTCATTTTTTCTTGTTCCACAGCGCAAATCCGGCGGCACACATCGCCAGCACGAAGCAGCCGCTGCTGTATATGGACAAGCCAAACACCTGCGGGCCGTTTCCTGCAACCGCGCCGCCGAAGATGAGCAGCCCCAGCGACAGCAGCATCAGGCAGAGCTTGCGCACCATGGCAATAACGAGCTTGCGGACGTCCTCGCCCGCGTGATGCTCAACGCCGAGATTCGCCTCGCCCTTTAAGCCTGTGCGCAGGATATCCGCCAGCAGCGCGGGGATTTCCAGCGACTTCCGGCTGCTCTCGTAGATGGCGCGGGCATCCTGCGTCAGGAGCGCACGCCAGTCCACGTTGTCAAACATCTGGTCGCCGATGCGCGCGGTGATGACGTTCATGATGTTTAGTTCGGGGCTGAGGTCAGCGACGACGCCCTCAATCGTCGCCAGACCGCGCGCAAGCATCGTCAGGCTGCTGGGCATGGCGATGCCGTTCGTCTTCATGACGCTGGTCATGTCCTCGAACACTTCCGCCAAGTCCATCGTGCCCAAATCCGCCGAGCCGTACTTATCCAGCATGGCCTCAATGTCGCGGTAGAGCTGCTTTTTGTCCGCCGTGCCGTGGAATTCGCCCAGCCCCAGCACCGCGTCGCGCACAAGGGCAATATCGCCGCGCGCCACGCCGACAATCGCGTTGCCGATGAGCTTGCGTTCCTTTTCGTTCAAGCTGCCCATCATGCCCATGTCGAGCCAGACGATTTTACCGTCGCGGATGCGGATGTTGCCCGGATGCGGGTCAGCGTGGAAGAAGCCGTCCTCCATAATCTGCCGGACGTAGTTGTCCGCCAGCTTCGCGCCGATTTCCGCGAGGTCGTAGCCCGCTTCCACCAGCTTGTCGTGTTCGTCGATGCCCATGCCGTCGATGCGCTCCATCACCAGCACGTTCGTTGTGGTGTACGCGCGGTAGAGAATCGGCGACGTGACGAACACGACGTCCTGATTCAGCGCGTGGAAGCGCTCCAGATTCGCCGCCTCGGTCTGGAAGTTCATTTCTTCCTGCGCAACAACCCACATTTCGTCCAGCACCTGATTGAAGTCCACCAGACTGCCGGCGGGGGTGTACTTCAGCACCTTGCACGCCTGTTTGAGCAGGATGATGTCGCGGCTCATGACCTCGTGGATGCCCTCGCGCTGCACCTTGACAACAACGCTCTCCCCGCTTTTGAGGATGGCGGCATGCGCCTGCGCGATGGACGCACTGCCCAGCGCCTTCTCGTCAAACGACGCGAAGACTTCCTCCATCGGGCAGCCGTAGGAGGTTTCCACCACGCGCTGCACCTGCTCAAAGGGCATGGGCGACACGTTCGAGCGCAGCTTTTTCAGCGCCTCGCAGTAGTCCCGCGGCAGAATATCCGACCGCATGGAGAGGATTTGCCCCAGCTTGATGAACGTCGGGCCAAGATCCTCGATGATGGCACAGAGTTTTTCCGGCGTGATGCCGTGCAGGATGTCATGCTTGCGCACCACGTCCACAATTTCGCGCAGGCGCTGGCGATTCTGGGCGATTGTCCGCTCCCGCTCCGCCTGATTCGCGCCGCGGCGGTTCTCGTTTTTCGGCGGATTGTCACTTTCGGGCTTGTCCGCCGCTTCCGTGGGGATTTCCGGCGTAACCGGCTGCTGTTCCTTCTCTGTCATATGCTGTCTGCCCTCAGTTCTCGGTCGGTGCATCGGATGCTGCCGATGCCACCGTCTTTTTCGTCGCCTCGCGCGCCGCAATGTGGGCTTTCAGCGCCTCCAGCTGCTCGTCGGAGAGCGAATCCACCGCCGAAATCACGTCATCCGGCGGCGTGACAATCGTCACATTCTCGCGGATGGCATCCTTAATATTGTGCTTGAGTTCCTCGTTGAGCACCTTGCCCTGTTCAATGGTCAGTTCGCCTTTTTTGACCAGTTCATTCAGCACATCCGCGCCCTTTTCCTTCGTCACCGCCGCGACCCCGACGCCCGCCAGAATCAGCTTCCGCAAATTTTCGCCCAAATCCAACATAGTCAGCGCTCCCTTCATTTCGCCGAAATCGGCGGATTGCTTGCATTTTGATTTTCGCGGCAGACAGCTGCCGTTTCTATGTTGATTCGCCGCGGAAAGGGCGCATTCCTGCATGGCGGGGGATTTTTCCGCCTGACAATTTGGGGGATTTGTTTAGGAAGTGAAAATGCGCCGCCGGTAAGGGGATACCGACGGCGCGGGGGATTAGTCCTCGATGTAGGTGTAGGGAATTTTGTTGGATTTGGCGTAGTTCTCGGCGTAGGAGTTCGGGAGGACGCGGAGGGTGAGGTTATCGCAATTGGAAAAAGCACTCTCGCCGATGCTGGTGACACTTCGGAGGTCGCCGATGGTTTCAAGGGTGCTGCACCCTGCAAATGCAATCGAAGCGATTTTCTCAAGTTTCGGCACATTCCCAATGCTCTTTAGAGATGTACAGTAAATAAATGTGCCAGTGCCACTTTCGCTGTTGTAGGAATAGTAGAATCCAAATGCGCGTTCTCCAATGCTTGTTAAGTTCGGCATGTCGCCAACGCTTTCTAAATGTTCGCACCCCACAAAAGCTCTATCTCCAATGCTCGTCAGATTAGGCAGACTATCTATGCTCTTCAAAGATCCGCAGTTCTCAAATGCATTATCTCCAATGGTCATCAGGCTACTCAGGTCGCCTACATTCACAAGTGCACTACACTCGCCGAACGCAGAGTAACCGATGTTTGTAACATTACAAAGGTCACCGACGTTTTCAAGAGAAGTACAATTATAGAAGGAAAGTTTCCCGATGCTTACTGCGCTACTCATGTCGCCCACCGACACCAGATTGCTCAAACCATAAAACAATCTATCTGGAATTGCCGGCAAGTTATCCAGATTCCCCACGTTTTTCATTGCCTTACAGTGTCCAAACACACCTTCACCGATTGTGTCCAACTTCGGCATGTCACCTATGCTTATAAGTGCACTGCATTCCTCAAATGCGCCATCTCCTATTGTCGTCACATTTGGCAAGTCGCCAATGCTTGCAAGCGAGCTACAATCGCTGAATGCACTTTCCCCAATGCTTGTTACACTGCTTAAGTTTCCTACGGATACGAGGTTGCTTAAACCTGCAAACAAGCTATCCGGAATTTCTATCAAACTGTTCAAGTCACCGATGCTGGCAAGCGAACTGCATCTACTAAATGCACTATTCCCGATGCTCGTCACATTCGGCAGGTCACCGATACTTGCAATCGCGCTGCAATTGTAGAACGCGCTGTTTCCGATGCTCGTCACATTAGGTAAGTCGCCAATGCTTGCAAGCGCACTGCATCCGCTGAAGGCACTGTTTCCTATACTTGTCACACTGCTCAAGTCACCTACCGACACCAGATTACTCAAACCCGTAAACATGTTTGCCGGCATTTCCGTTAAGCTGCTTAGGTCGCCAATGCTTTCTAACGCCTTGCAATTGCTAAACACACACAGACCAACTGATACAAGTTGTGGCATATTTCCAATTTTCTTAAGCGGTATACAATTTGTATTGATTTCATTGCCGTTAATGTCCATAAACATGTCACTGCCAAATGCAAAATCACCTATGCTCTTCAAATTTGGCAAGTCGCAAATGCTTGCAAGTGAACTGCATCCAAGAAATGCGTTTTCGCCTATTGTCTCCAGCTTCGGCATATCGCCAATGCTCTTGAGTGATGTGCAATATCTGAAATCAACGGCATTCCCATTTTCCCAATTGTAGCTAACACCAAATACATTATCGCCAATCGTTGTTACATTATTTAAGTCGCCGATGCTTTCTAATGAGGCGCATCCAGCAAACGCATTGTCGCCAATGCTTGTCACATTGTTCAAGTCACCAATGTTTTTAAGCGCACTGCAACCATAAAACGCCGCATCTTCAATCACTTTCAATTTTGGCATATCGCCAACGCTTTCGAGGGATGTGCAATACTGCCATCCAATAAAGTAGCCATTTTCGCTAAGCACACCTCCGCCAAATGCATGACTTCCTATTTTTGTTACACTTGTCAGTTCACCTACGCTTCTCAAAGATGCGCATCCTGCAAATGCAGTTTCACCAATGCTCGTTACATTGCTTAAGTTTCCTATTTTTTCAATTGCTCGACAGTTATAAAATGCGTTATTTTCAATGCTCGTCACTTTGTTCAATTCACCAACACTTGTCAACGCGCTGCAATCAGCAAATGCACAAAAGTTAATCTGTGTAGCATTATTCAGATTATCCACATATTCAAGCGACGTACAATTTGAAAAAGTGTACTGATTGACAACCGTCAGCTTCCCCATTCCTTCAACCTTTTTCAGTTTTTCGCAATTCTGAAACGCCCCGAACGCAATCCTCGTCACGTTCGGCAGTGCCCCAATGCTCTCCAGCTCCCTGCATCCCGAAAACGCTTCCGAGCCAATTCGCGTCACGCTGTCCAAATTGCCAACCGTTTTCAGGGACTTGCAGGAAACCGTCGTGCTTGTTCCGCTGTCCTCATCCGTAACCGTCAGTTCCGCAAACGCATAATTCCCGATAGTTTGCAGCTTCGGCATATCCCCAATACTCTCCAGCGCCTCACACCCACTGAACGCATACTCCCCGATGCTCTCCAGCTGGTTCATGTCCCCCAGCCGCACCAGCGCTGTGCACCCGTCAAACGCATGGTTGCCAATCTTCGTCAACCCATCCGGCAGCTCAATCTCCTGCAAATTCGTGCAGCCCGAAAAGGCGTAATCGCCGATTTCCGTCACGCCATCGGGAATCTTCACGCGCTCAAGGCTCGTGTCGCCCGCAAAGGCGTAGTCCTCAATCCGCTTCACTCTCGCCGGAATCGTGTATGTCGCCGGATTCCCGCTGCTCTGCCCGTCCGCATCCTCCGCCAGCGCGGGAACCATCAGGCAGCCGCCCGCCAAAAGCCCGGTCAGCGCAAGGGTCAACAGTTTCTTAGCCTCCATAATTGTCAGCTCCTTTCTGTATTTCCATTATACAACACTTGTGTCATTTGTCAATCATTTTTCATACTTTCTGCGCGCTTCTCCCGCGTTTTTTCTCCCGCGAAGCCCTTGCACAAATCCCCCGCGTGATGTACAATAAAACCGAAGCGTGATTCACGCAAGAGTAGGAGGAGGAACAACTATGGCGATTACCACCCGCGCGTTCGGCACGACCCAAGACGGCCAGAACGTGACGATGTATACCTTGACGAACCAGTCCGGCGCGTCCGTGTCCATGCTTGACCTTGGCGCGATTGTGACCAATATCCTCGTGCCGGACAAGAGCGGCAAGCTGGCGGACGTTGCCCTCGGCTTCGATACGCTGGCGCATTATGAGGGCGGCCACGGCGCGATGGGCGATACCATCGGGCGCTTCGCGAACCGCATCGGCGGCGGCTGCTTCACCCTTGACGGCACGGAATATCACCTCTACCAGAACGACGGCGAAAACACCCTGCACGGCGGCAAAATCGGCTTCCAGAAGAAGGTCTGGCAGGCGACGCCCGTCGCGGGGGATACGGTGGATTCCGTCAAGTTCCACTACGTTTCCGCGGACATGGAGGAGAACTTCCCCGGCAATCTGACGGCGGACGTGACCATCTCGTGGGACGACGACTGCAACCTGACGTTCCACTATCAGGCGACGACCGACAAGGCGACCGTCATCAACATGACGAATCACACCTATTTCAACCTCGCCGGCTATGACCACGGCACGGTGCGCGACCACGCCATCTACATCGACAGCGATGTGGTGACGGCGGTGGACAGCGGCCTGATTCCGACGGGCGGCTACATGCCTGTCAGCCAAACGCCGCTTGACCTGCGCGAGGAGATGCTCATCGGCGACGGGCTTGACTGCATGAACGAGTGCGTGCCGATGCGCTACGCCAAGGGCTACGACTGCAACTACGTCCTGCGCAAGGGCAGCGCGATGGGGCTGTGCGCGTGCGTACACCACGAGGAATCCGGCCGGACGATGGAGGTCATCACCGACCAGCCCGGCGTGCAGTTCTACACCGCCTGCACCACCGATTACGCGGATGGCAAGGGCGGAATGCACTATCTGCCCTACTCCGGTCTGTGCCTGGAAACGCAGCACTACCCGGACTCCCCGAATCACCCGAATTTCCCGACGACGACGCTGCGTCCCGGCGAAATCTACGACACGACGACCATCTACGCCTTCCGCGTCGATGCGTAATCCAAAGTGAACTGATTGCGGAGCGGCTTTTGCGGCTGCTCCGTTTTTTTGCACCCCAAACTGCCTTTTCGCATAGGCTGAATCGGGGTGAAAACATGACCATCGACGAATTTCTGACGAATGTACGGCGGATTCAGGCTGCTGATCCGCGCTACCGATTGGGGCGCGACGGCTCGGACGGCTACTGCGACTGCATCGGGCTGGTCATCGGCGCGATTCGCCGCAGCGGCGGACAATGGCGCGGCATCCACGGCACAAACTGGACGGCACGCAACGCCATGCACGACTTGAATCCCCTGCGCGGCGCGGGGCAGCTCCGGCGCGGCGAACTCGTTTTCCGCGCGCATGAACCGGGCGCAAAGGGATACGCCCTGCCGAGCCGATACGCCTCCTCCGCTGACCGCCGCGACTACTACCACGTCGGCGTTGTCATGCAGACGAACCCACTGCGGATTCTGCACTGCTCCGGCGGCGGCGTGAAGGCGGACACAAGCGCGACCCGCTGGCAATTCCACGGGATGCTGACGATGTTCGCGGGGCGGATGGGGCTGATGCAAATCGGCGATTCCGGCGACGCGGTGAAAGGCTTGCAAAGCGCACTGATGGCGGCGGGATTCCCCCTGCCCCTGCACGGCGCGGACGGCAATTTCGGTGCGGAAACCGAACAGGCGCTCCGCCAATTCCAGCAGAAAAGCGGACTGACCGCATCCGGCGCGGCAGACGCGGAAACGCTGGCGGCGCTTCGGCTTTTGAATGGATAAACAAGCAGGGCAGTCCGCTTTTTATGCCGACCGCCCTGTGTTTTCATGCAATTTTGCTGATTATGCCAGCTTGTCCGCCGCCGCCCGGCACGCCGCCAGCGCGTCGTCATCCGGCGCGTCTTGGCAGATAACCGTATCGACGATATTCAGCCCCGCGTTATCACGCTTCCAAATGTCCATCCACTCGCCGCCACCCCAGCCGTAGCTGCCGAACAGCACCACCTTCTTGCTGCCCAGCACGGGCGCAACCGCGTTCCACATCGGCTCGAACTCGTCCTCTTCCAGCTGCTCCGCGCCCATCGCGCTGCATCCGAAAGCGAACGCGTCGTAGTTCGCCGCTTTTTCGGGGGAGAACTCGCTCGCGGCGAAGAGATCCGCGTGCGCCTGATTCGCGATGGCTTCCGCCATCTGCTGCGTGTTGCCCGTGCCCGACCAGTAAATAACCGCAATCTTGCTCATGAGAATTTCCTTCCTTTCATGTTATGCGCGGACGGTCAGCCGTTCAAGCGGCCATCCGGCGCGGAAAAGCGTCTGGTATGCCGCGCGGCACGCCTTGTAGCGCTGGAAAACGCGCATCGCTTCGCACTCGTTCGTGTACGCCTTCCAGCATCCGCTGCTTCGGCAGCCGCGCCCGCCGTCGCGCATGAACGCGATGACGTCGCTCAAGGGGTAGCCGAGGAAGACGCCGATTTCGTGCGGAAAGCAGGGCGATTCCGCCAAGCGCTGCCGCAGGAACGCCAATGCGCCATCGGGTGATGTGTCCCCGTAGCCCATTGCCCGCAGGAACGCCTGAACATCCGCCTGTGCAAGCAGCGCCGCGAGCGCCTCCTGCCGGTAGACGTACACCAGCGCGCGCTCCTGCTGCACTCGCAGGATGGTCAGCGACACGCCGCGCGATTCAAGCGCTGCCTGCACGCGCTGAAATTCCGCGCGGAAGCCCGTCGCATCCGCGCAGGACGAGGTGAACAGGCTGCCGACCTTCATATTCGCCAGCGTCGGGGAGCCGTGGTCAATCAGCGCGCGTTCCAGCATGATGGTGTCCTCCTGTGTGTTAGTTTTGGCTAACACGGATATTTTACAGGATAATGGGTGGTTTGTCAAGTGGAAAAGTTAGCGAAAGCTAACTTTTTGACGAAAAAGTGCGCGATGGGCGGAATTCGCGACATTGAGCGGAAAAGGAAGACGAAAAAGTAAAGAAAAAGCTGCCTCCGATGCGTTCAGAGGCAGCCTGCTTATTTTTTTTGGGGGGATTACACCGTCCCGCACGCATCCGCGTAGAACGCGTTCATCGCGTCCTCCGTCGGGAAGTTCGCGACGTACATCATGTTGCCCATCGCACCCGACAAGGCGTCCGGCACACGGCCGACCATCTTCATCTGCGCGGCGTACTTCGTCATCAGCTGCTCGTGGGACAGACGGAAGTGCTTGCCGTCGCGGCGGCCCGCAAATGCGCAGAAGGCGTGCTCACCCTGCGGCATCAGCGTGCTGTCATAGGCAATCATATCCGCCCAAATCTTGTATACGTCGGTCGAGTTGGCAAAATTCATCATGTCCGGCGAGAAACCGCCGCACGGCCGCATGTTGACCTCCAGCGCAACCACGTCGCCCTTCTTGCCCATCGACGGCTGATCCTCGGTCAGGCGGAAGAACTCGAAGTGCACGAACCGGCTGCGCACGCCGAAGGACTTCACCGTCGCGCGACCTGCCTTGCGGACATCATCGTGCAAATCTTTGACGATGTAGTACACGGAGTTGTCGTCGTTGTTCACAATGTCCATGATAGAGACGGGACTGACGTTGCCCGTCTCGAAAATCGGTTCGCCCTTGCTGTTGATGATGGCGTCGTAGCTGTTGACTTCGGCGTGGATAAACTCCTCCATAATATAGGAAACTTCCGGCTCTTTGACGATGAGGAAGTGGCGGAGGTCATCATCGCTGGACAGCTTGTAGGTGTGGGACGCGCCCACGCCGTTATCCGGCTTGACAATGACGGGGTAGCCGACTTCGCTGATGAACGCTTTGCAGCCGTCGAAATTATCCACCATATGGTAGCGCGCCGTCGCGATGCCGGCCTTCTGATAGTATTCCTTCATCTTGGACTTGAACTTGATGCGCGGCATATCGCTGACTTGGAAGCCGCTGGTGATGTGGAAATCGGTGCGGAGCATGGCGTCGCGCTCCAGCCAGTATTCGTTGTTGCTCTCCAGCCAGTCGATACGGCCGTATTTGCTGATGAAGAACGCGACGGCACGGTACACCTCGTCGTAATTCTCCAAGCTGCCGACCTTGTAGTATTCGTGCAGGGCGCTCTTGAGTTCGGGCAGGAGGGTATCATAGGGCTGATCGCCGATGCCGAGGACGCGCAGCCCGTTATTGCGCAGCTGACGGCAGAACTGCCAGTAGTTGACGGGGAAATTGGGGGAAATGAAAACGAAATTCTTCATGGTTTGATTCATCCTTTTGAGATTTATTGCGGTTTATTTTTGCCCGTTTCTTGGCAGAAAACGCAAGGCACACAAACTGAAAGCAGCGATAAAAATCAACAAACTTTAGCGGGACGGCGAAGCAGTCCAGAGGGCGACCGCAAAGCCCTCTGGTCGCCTCCGCAGAGGCGAAACCCCTGCAAGGGTTCAAGGGGAATCCCCCTTGTCACAGGATATGCGGGACATGATAAGCCACTTGCTGATACCACCAGTCCCAGTCGTGCTTCACATCGTAGCCCCAAATGTCGAACCAGACGTGAATGTCCTTCTGCGCACAAATGTCGCGCAGGCGGAATGTGCTCTCCGGCACTTCCCACGCGCCCTGCCCGACGACGACCACCGCCTTGTGGTCGTTGTACAGGCGGATAAACGGGTGGTCAGGCGAAATTCCGGCGAGATAATCCACCGGAGAATTGGCGTACACCAGCTCATCCATGTAGCCGGGGAAGCCGTATTCGCTGGTGTAAATGCCGCTGAGCGCCAGCAGCCCGTCGAACGTCTCCGGGAAGCGGAAGTACAGGTTTGCCGCGTGCGTCGCGCCCAAGGAGCAGCCGAACGCAATGATGCCCGGCGTGCCGTCCCAGCCATTGCGGTCATTCGTCATGGACTGGATGAACGGCGCAACCTCGCGCACGATGTAGTTCATCCACGCTTCATGGCGGCGGATGCGGTCGTGCGGGTCGTAGGTCGCGGAGTACGTCTCCTTATCCAGCGTGTCGATGGAAAAGACCATGCACTGCCCGGATTCAATCCACGGCGCCCATGCGTCGGTCATGCGGTAGTTCTCGAAGTCGAAAAAGCGCCCGTCTTGGCAGGGGATGAACAGCACTGGGCGGCCGGCATGGCCGTACACCTTGATTTCCATCTCTCGCCCGACGGAGGGGCTGTACCATTTTGTGTAATATGTCTGCATGGGTTGCGCCTCCTATTATTCGCGATTGTAGAACAGAATGTGCATGAAGAAGGGAATCTGCTCTTCCCAGCAGGCTTCGCAGTGGTCACCGTTGGGGACGATGCGGCTCGTCAGCAGCACCTGCCTTTCCAGCAGACGGCTCGTCACGGCGGCGTACTGCTTGCGCATGTTGTCGTGGTGCGCCATCTCGCGCGAACCGTAGTCCATATAAATCACGGTGTCCGGGGCAAATTGCGCGTCGCGAATCAGGCGGTCAAGGCTGCGCGTGGCAAACCAGATGCTCGGCGAAAGGCACGCCGCGCGCGAATACACGTCGTTAAACGCCGTCACCGCGTACAGGCTCATCAGCCCGCCCATGCTCGACCCTGCAATCCACGTCGTTTCGCGCCCCGGCAGCGTCGGGTACTTTTCGTCAATCATGCCTTTCAGCGTATGCGCGAACCAGTCCATCGTCGTGCGCCCGCGCCCGCGGATGTAGCCGAGCTTCGGGTCTTCAAACGTGAAGGGGGAATATTCGCTCAGCCGCCCGTTATTCGGCGAATGGTTGCAGTCCACCGCGACGACAATCAGCGGCGTGTTTGTCGATTCAAGATATTCCTTCATCCCCCAGCACTTCCCGTAGGTCGCGTCGGAATCGAAGAAAACGTTGTGTCCGTCGAACATGTACAGCACAGGATAGCGCGCTTCGGGGTTTTCCTGCGCTTCGTCGGGGACGTACACATAGACTGTGCGTCCTTCGCGCCCGCTCAGTTTCGGGATGGGGGTTGTCCATTTTTCAATCATGATGCTTATTCCTCGGTGTTGGTGTCGGGAAATGAAATTTTCCCAACGATAGTGTAGCACAGCGCGAAACAGAACTCAACCGTTTACACCGGAAAAAACAAAAAAAGGGCATTTTCGGCGGACGCAAACGGGGCAACAGGCAGTTGCTTGCGCAGGAAAAGCGAATGTGATATAGTAAAGGCGAGGTGATGATAGCGATGGAAGCCAAGGATGTGCTTTTGAAGCTGCGGACAGAACACGGACTGTCGCAAGATGCACTTGCGGAGAAGCTGTTTGTGACGCGCCAAGCCGTGTCCCGCTGGGAAAGGGGCGATACCCTGCCGAACACGGAGACACTCAAGCTGCTCTCGAAGCTCTACGACGTCTCGATTAACACGCTGCTCGGTTCTCCGCGGACGCTGATTTGCCAGTGCTGCGGCATGCCGCTCGACGACACGACCATCAGCCGCGAGCCCGGCGGCGCATTCAACGAGGACTACTGCAAGTGGTGTTATACGGATGGAGAATTCGCGTATGGCTCACTGGAAGAATTGATGGCGTTTCTGGTGCCGCACATGTCAAATGATGCGTGGCCGCCGGAGCAGGTGCGCGCGTATTTGGCGGACATGCTACCGAAGCTGAAGCACTGGGCGAAGTGAATCAGGCAGATGAAGGCAGCAGGGCGGCGCGTTCTGCTGCTTTTTTGTGCTGCGTGGGATGGGCGGTCGCGCCCATTTGGCGCGACAATGTGCAGCAAGGTGGAAAGAGCAGCTTGGGGGCGCTCCTGCGGGAGCGCAAAGTTACTGGCAGGGAC
>ERZ779851.2785-NODE-2785-length-12606-cov-3.846944_pt1 | contig 12606 bp, 8 predicted proteins | sample MGYA00511094_ERZ779851 | MGnify/ENA primary metagenome ERZ779851 (study PRJEB29588, sample SAMEA2155512) | human gut metagenome | biome: human gut; feature: human-associated habitat; material: faeces | place: Denmark | collected 2008/2010 ...
AATGTCATGCATCGAAGATGCATGATGCAGCCTCGCTCATCTGCGAAGCAGATTTTGCATGAGCGAGGTCATTAACGAGCAAAAGGAAAGCATCGTAAGATGCGATTTTGCGAATGGAGTTCTGAATAGTTACGAATAAGAAATAAAATAATGATAAGGCCTCCGGTCATTTGGAACGCTATGCGCTATGACCGGAGGTATCTGTATTTTAACAGAAAGATTGAGGAAGATGTATGGAACCAATCATTGAACTTACGCATGTAAGCAAAACCTTTCATGCACAAAACGGAGAAGTAGAAGCTCTGAAAGATATCAGCCTTTCCATTGAAAAGGGTGATATTTTTGGCATTATCGGATTATCCGGCGCAGGAAAAAGTACACTGGTACGTTGTTTGAATCTGCTGGAAAAACCGACGGACGGAGAAGTTGTCGTAAACGGAAACAGTCTGATGTCTCTTTCCAATAAGCAGCTTCGCAAAGAAAGACAGCGGATCGGTATGATCTTTCAGCATTTCAACCTGCTGATGCAGAGAACCGTTCTCGATAATATCTGTTTTCCGCTTGAAATTGCCGGTGTTAAGAAGAGTGAAGCAAGAAAAAGAGCGTTGGAGCTTTTAGAGGTCGTTGATCTGTCTGAAAAGGCAAAGGCATATCCGGCGCAGCTTTCCGGCGGACAGAAGCAGCGTGTGGCGATCGCGAGAGTGCTTGCGACAGATCCTGAGATTTTGCTGTGTGACGAGGCGACCAGTGCGTTGGATCCGCAGACTACAAAGTCTATTTTATCGCTTTTGAAGGAAATCAATGAGAAGCGTGGTATTACGATCGTGGTTATCACACATGAAATGGCTGTTGTGCAGGAGATCTGCTCTCATGTCGCAGTGCTTGACCACGGTAATCTGATGGAAACAGGTACTGTAGAAGATCTGTTCCGTAAGCCGAAGACAGATGCGGCAAAACGGCTGGTGCTTTCCGGCTTTGCACATATCGGAGAGATGAAGGGCGACAGAAAGGTGCGTGTTACATTCGACGGACATACCGCTTTTGAGCCGATCATCGGCAATATCATTCTGGAATACAAGACACCGATCAATATTCTATATGCAGATACAAAGACGATCAATGGCAATGCAGAGGGCGAAATGATCCTGCAGCTTCCGCAGAATGGGGAGATCGCAGATAAGATCGTGACATATTTCAAAGAGAAGAATTTAGGTGTTGAGGAGGTAGACGATTATGCTAGATAGTACAACGATCCATATGCTTGTGGAAGGTACAGGCGCAACACTTTACATGACACTGCTCTCCACCTTTTTCGGATATGTACTCGGACTTCCGATCGGTATTATACTGACGATCACAGACAAGGAGGGTATCAAACCGAATGCGATAGTATACAAGATCCTTGATTTTATCGTAAATATACTGCGTAGTATTCCGTTCCTGATCCTGCTGATCCTGCTCATTCCGGTCACGAGATTTATTGTCGGCAAGAGCTATGGCGTGGCAGCAACGGTTGTACCGCTTGTTTTTGCAGCAGCTCCTTTTATCGGCCGTATGGTGGAATCTTCCTTAAAGGAAGTGGACAAGGGCGTGATCGAAGCCGCACAGAGTATGGGTGCAGGCACTATGACGATCATCTGGAAGGTGCTTCTGGCAGAGGCCCGTACCTCCCTTCTCGTCGGTCTGACGATCGCGATCGGAACGATCCTCGGTTACTCCGCAATGGCAGGTGTTGTCGGTGGTGGCGGACTTGGTGATATTGCGATCCGCTACGGTTATTACCGTTACCAGACAGACATCATGCTCGTTACGATCGTCATTCTGGTTCTGCTCGTACAGATTCTGCAGGGAATCGGTATGATGGTATCCAGGAAGCTGGACAGAAGACAGCACTAAGCACTAAAATAAACATGAAATCATAAAACAAGAAAGCACTGAAGTAAGGAACCTCAGCTCATGAAAATCGTCTCTGACGATGAGCTGAGGCTGTATAATGCTTCGTTTCACGAAGCATTATCTTACTCCGGTGCTTTCATACTTTCTACCATAGAAACCTTTTTCAGAGATCGTCCGATCACGAGGCTCACAATGATACTGAACAGAAGCGTCAACAGGACTGCATACAGGAAGCTGACCGGGCGGAGGCTTCTGCCGAACATGACCGCATCGACCTCAACGGTCGTAATGACAAACTTATGCAGGGCAATACCGCCGAAAATACCGAAGAAGATACCGATTCCTGTCAGGGCGTAGCTTTCCCGGTTGACGTAGCTGTCCACTTCGCGGTCATAGAAGCCGAGTACTTTGATCGTGGCGATCTCTTTGACACGTTCCGCCACATTGATATTGGACAGATTGTACAGTACAACAAAGGCAAGCCCTGCAGCACAGACAATGATAAGGACAACAACCGCATCAATGGAATTGAGCATATTCAGTACCTGCTTTACGTTATCGGCTGTAAAGGTCAGGCTGGCAACATGATCATTGTCAAGAAGCACAGCGGAAACCTGATCCCGCACAGTCTGGCTGTCATCCGGCATTTTGCTGAGGGCAGCGTTGTAAACCGGTGCTTTTTGAAAGCCTGCTTCATAGGTAGCAGCACTCATATAGACATAGTTGCTGACATAATGCTCACAGACACCGGTTACGGTAAAGGAGGCTTTTTCCTCGTCCTCATTTTGCAGTGTGATACTGTCGCCTGCCTGAATGCCCAGTGTTTTTGCCAGCTTTTCCGTTATGATGATGCCGTCCTCCTGCAGTGGCGTGGCCTTGCGGGAAACTCGTTCATGCAGATCCACAAAGCTTCCAAATGAAGAAAGATCCTTCGGAATCATCAGATAAACATCCGCCTCACCGTTCTTTATTTCCTGTCTGGTTGACTGGATCGAAACAGCAAGAGAATCAGAAAAAACAGACGGATTGTCAAATAAATATTCCTGTACGGCGCCTTGCGTGAGGGCATCCTCTTCCGTGACGACCGTCATCAGATCGTAATGGAAAATATCTTCATACTGCTTGGTAATGATCGCATTGAGCGAATCGGAAATACCGAAGCCGGCGATCAGCAGGGAGGTACAGCCTGCAACACCGATCACGGTCATCCAGAAACGTTTTTTATAGCGGAACAGATTACGACAGGTCACCTTCCAGGAGAACGGGAAGTGACGCCACAGTGGGGTGATTCGTTCCAGCAGGATCCGTTTTCCTGCCTTGGGTGCACGGGGCAGCATCAAAGCAGCAGGTGTTTCGGAGAGAGAGCTGCGACAGGTCAGTGCTGTTACAAGCAGGGAAAGCACGGTCAGTGTTCCGCCGGAGAAGAGTGCCTGGGAAAGCCGCCATGGGGTCGCAATGGCAGGCATATAATACATCATTTCATAAGCAGACCAGATAATGCTCGGGAATGCTTTAAATCCGACCGCAAGACCGACGAGCGTTCCGGAAACGGAAGCTGCGAGTGCATAAAGAATATACTTTTGCATGATCGTTTTGGCAGAGTAACCGAGCGCTTTCATTGTTCCGATCTGTAAACGTTCTTCTTCTACCATACGTGTCATGGTCGTGGAAACGACAAGGGCAGCCACTAGGAAAAAGAAGATCGGGAAAACGGTCGTAATGGCATTCAGCTTGTCAATGTTGGCGGTAAAGGAAGAGTAGCTGATATTTTTATCTCTGCCCCAGATATACCATTTGGGCATTTCCAGTGTATCCAGATCTGCCTGGCCATCTTCTATCTCCTGTCTGGCATCTGCCAGCTTTTCATCTGCCTCTTTTTTTGCATCTTCATAAGAAATTTTACCATCAGCTAACTTCTGGGCATTTTCCGCAATCGTTGCTTTGGCGTCATCCAGCCTGCTTCTGGCATCCTCCAGTGAGGATTTTGCATCGGAGATCTGGGAAAGTCCGTCTGTCAGCTCTGTCTGTCTGCCGGACAGGGTTGCCCAGCTTCCCGCCAGCATGGCTTTTGCGCTGCTGAGTTGTTTCTTACCGTTTTCAAGTTGCTTTTTACCGTCTTCATACTGTTTCTGCCCTTTTTGGAGCTTTTGTCTGGCTTTGGAAAGTTCTTCTTTGCTGTCTGCCAGCAGCTTTTTGTTTTCTTCCAGCTTGGCAGCATTTGCATCATAAGTACTCTGCCCTGCTGTAATAGATTCTCTGGCACTGTAGAGCTGGGAGATCGCAGGCAGAAGCTGGCTGATCCCCTGTTCCAGATAAGCAGCCTCTGCGGAATTGGCGGAAACTGTCGGAAGAGAAACACCGTATTCTGCCATATCCTGTAAAAAGGCGGTAGTTGTCTGCGGCGCACCATAGCCTTTGTCACTTAAAAAAGCAAGAAAACCATCCAGTCCGTCCGCTGTCATAGAGGGCAGAAGAGAAGTCATGCCCTGTGCGCAGCCTGCAAGCCCGGACTGATAGCTTTCTTTTGCGGTATCCAGCTGCTTTTTGGCAGCGTCCAGCTGCACCTGTCCGTCGTCTAACTGCTTTTTGCCGCTCTGATAGGCGTTCATGCCATTGTCATATTGTGCCTGTCCTTTGTCCAGCTCTGTTTTGGCTGCATTTAATTTGGCTTCGTTTTGCTCTAGGAGTGTTTCGTTATTGCTGATCCTGGCATCTGCTTCCTGCAGCTTTCTTCTGGCATCGCCAAGCTGTATTTCGCCATCTGCCAGCTTCTGCTCATTTTCGGCGATCTGTGAAAGCGCATCCGCATAATCGGCCTCGCCCTGTTCATATTCGGTCTGCCCGTCCGCCAGCTCTTTTTCACCGTCTGTCAGCTTTGCTTTGGCATCCGAAAGCTTCTGATTGGCTTCTTCTTTTGCTTCATGATAGGAATCCCATGCATCATCGATCTTCTGCTGTGCCTCATCGTAAATCTCGTCATATCTTGTCTGGCAGCGCAGCTCCTGTATTGCTTCAATTTTGTTTTTTACAGTATCAACGAGCGGATCGTAATCATCTCCCAGACTGTTGGATGCGAGAGCACCGTCCACGGTTAAGTAAATTTCTGTATAGGCTGTAAAAGCGTAATCTTCAGGCAGCAGATACATGAGAAGATTGACCCGTCCGTTTCCCACACTGGCAGGCTCTCTTTCAAAGCTGAAGTAGTTGGCACTGTGGACAATTCCGACAACTTCATACTCGGTTGTGGATAACTTACTGTCCAGATCCTCGTTTTCCGGACTGATCACCAGTTTGGAACCGATCGGATAAGCGGACGCCATATCGTTAGCCCCCGCTTCCACGACACACTCGCCCGATTTTTCCGGCATATGACCGTCAACGAGGAAAAGCTTGTTGATGGTATCCTGCGCATTCGTTGCGGTGTTGCCGTCTGTCGACAGGGAGGATGTGCTTTTTTCTGTCTCTTCTTTACCGGTAGTTATTGGCAGTGAATGTGCTCTTGCCACGACGGTATCGTCTCCGGTCTGTACAAGAAGATCCGCGTTGTAGGCGGGCTGGACGTCTTTGACGCCATCTATGGCAGACAGGGCAGAGACATCGTCATCGGTCAGACCGAGTGTGGAAACGATGCGGATATCATAAAAGTTGGCATCGTCCATATATGCCTCCATAGATTCCTTCATGTCGACCGGTGTTGCATTCAGACCGGCAAGAAAGCCGACACCAAGTGCAATGATGGAAAAAATGGCGATAAATCTGCTTTTCGTATGCTTAAAGGTTCGTCTTATATTTTTGCGGTAGCTTCGGGTCATTTTTATCTTATCCTTTCAAGAAAACTGTTACCATTCAATCTCTTCTACCGGTGTAGGATGTTCATTCAGTTTCTCCTCGACAACCTTTCCGCTGCCGATGCGGATCACGCGGTCAGCCATGGCGGCAAGTGCGCTGTTGTGGGTGATGACGATAACGGTACGTCCCTGTTTTCTGCATGTCTGCTGTAAAAGGGCAAGCACCTGTTTGCCTGTTTTATAATCAAGTGCACCTGTCGGCTCATCGCAGAGCAGGATCTTTGGATTTTTTGCAAGCGCTCTGGCAATCGAAACACGCTGCTGTTCCCCGCCGGAAAGCTGGGCAGGAAAGTTGTTTTTCCGGTCGGAAAGACCGACTTCGGCAAGAACGGTATCTGCATCAAGAGGATCCTTACAGATCTCGGAAGCAAGCTCTACATTTTCTCTGGCGGTCAGGTTCTGTACCAGATTGTAAAACTGGAATACAAAGCCGACGTCGTAGCGGCGATAAGTTGTCAGCCGCTTACTGTCAAAGGAGCTGACACACTCTCCGTCCAGAAGGATCGTGCCTTCATCGCACGTATCCATTCCGCCGAGCATGTTTAAAACGGTCGTTTTTCCCGCACCGGAAGGCCCTAATATCACGCAGAATTCTCCTTTTTCGATCGTAAAGGAAATGTGATCCGAGGCGGCAAAGCGGGTATCGCCGACCTGGTAATATTTACAGACATTCTGAAATTGTACAAAAGGTGTTTTTTGTTCCATGGGGACCTCCTGACGCTTCGCTTTTATGCTCATAATGAGAATTACGTGATATCATACGGATTGTTCCGTGCTTCGCACTCACACAATCCTGCCAAATATTCGCATAACGTGAAGCTGACGCTTCACTTTTATGCTCATAATGAGAATTATGTGATATCATACGGATTGTTCCGTGCTTCGCACTCTCACAATCCTGCCAAATATTCGCATAACGTGAAGCTGACGCTTCACTCTTATGCTCATAATGAGAATTACGTGATATCATACGGATTGTTCCGTGTTTCGCACTCTCACAATCCTGCCAAATATTCGCATAACGCAAAGCTGACGCTTCACTTTTATGCTCATATTTGGGCGGGTCAGGAAGTCAGGAAACCACTCCTGTGCAAGCACATCGTGGTTTCTGACCTCTGACCCTGATATCACTAATATTATATCATCATATATATGCATTTTTTGTAAAAATTTCGTGAAATATGATATCCGGAATATGGTATCTTGCGCCGGATAGGAGTAGAATGGTAAAATAATGTGGACATAAATCAAAAGGATGTGTCTGTGCAGATATCAGACAGAAAGAGGATGGCAGAAGTTGCATTTATTTCCAACGCTTAGAAATTATAAGAAAGAAAATCTGGGAAAAGATATTCTGGCGGGACTGATTATCATGGCGGTTTCCATACCGATCTCCATGGGATATGCGCAGATTGCGGGACTTCCTGCAGTCTATGGGCTGTATGGTTCTGTACTGCCGATCCTGTTTTTTGCGGTCTTTTCCACCTCGCCGCAGTTTATTTTCGGTGTAGATGCAGCGCCTGCAGCACTTGTCGGATCCGCACTGCTTTCTATTGGAATTGAGAGCGGTTCCGAAGAGGCAATGCGGGCAGTTCCGGTTCTGACGTTGTTTGTAGCACTCTGGCTGTTTGCCTTTTCTTATATGAAAGCCGGAAAGCTGGTCAATTATATTTCCGCGCCTGTGATGGGCGGTTTTATTACGGGCATCTGTACAACGATCATTCTGATGCAGATACCGAAGCTCTTCGGAGGCAGCGCAGGTGTGGGAGAATTTTTCGAGCTTGCTGTGCATATCGGAGAAAGTCTGGAAAAACTGAATCTGCCGTCCCTTTTGCTGGGGCTTTTTGCACTTTTTATATTGCTTCTTTCCAAAAAGCTGATCCCCAAATTCCCGATGGCGGTGCTTCTGATGGCAGCAGGAGCATGCATGACAAAGTTTCTGCCGCTTAAAAAATGGGGCGTTGTGACGCTTTCCGCTGTAGATCCGGGGCTGATGCCATTTGCTCTGCCTGATCTTTCCGTGATTCCGGTCAGGGAGGCAGTAACGATCAGCCTGTCAGTGGCGATCGTCATTATGGCGGAAACGTTACTGGCGGAGAACAGCTTTGCCCAGAAAAACGGCTATCGGATCAATGATAATCAGGAAATCTTTGCGTTTGCAATGGGTAACCTCATAGCAGCCCTGACAGGCTGCTGCCCCATTAACGGTTCCGTTTCCAGAACGGCAATGGGAGAGCAGTATCAGGCACGGACGCAGCTGACCGGTATTGTAGCAGGCATTTCAATGCTTGTGCTGCTGCTTGGCGGAACAGGCTTTATTGGTTACCTTCCGGTACCGATCCTGACGGCGATCGTCATCTCTGCACTTTTGGGTGCAACGGAATTTGATCTTGCTATCCGCCTGTGGAAGATCAGCCGGACAGAGTGCATGATCTTTGTCGGTGCTTTTATTGGTGTTTTATTCTTAGGTACGATCAACGGCGTTCTGATCGGTATTTTGCTGTCATTTGCCGAGGTTATCATCCGGACGGCAAAGCCTGCCAGATGCTTCCTGGGCATTCAGCCAGGGCACAGGCATTTTCGGGATTTAAAAGAAAGCAGCCAGATCCATGCAGTGTCAGGCGTTCTGATCTACCGGTTCAGCAGCAATCTGTTTTTTGCCAATATACAGGTGCTCAGACAGGATATCGAGGATCATGTTACACAGGAGACGAAAGCAGTCATTCTGGATGCAAGCGGGATCGGAAGCATTGATATCACTGCTGCGGATGGGCTGGATATCCTCTGTAAGTCTTTGCAGAAGCAGAATATCCGGTTTTACATCACGGAACACATTGCAGGACTGAACGAGCAGCTCCGCAAGCTGGGGCTTGTCTACCTGATCGAAGAGGGACATGTCAGACGCACGATCCACATTGCGCTCAAGGATATGGGCATCGGCAGACCATATCCGCTCGAAGGCGGTGTCGATAATACAGAACGCAGCGCTTCCAGAAAGCGTGCGGATAACAGAGTACAGGAATTTGTCTGGGCATTTGGACAGGATGCAGAGACTGTGATTGAGAAACAGATCGAAAAGCAGATCGAGCAGCTTAAGGAGACAGGTGACGTAGAGGCACTTCTGCATGGCCGCTGGGCACATATGGAAGAGCTTGATGAGGATGAATGGCTGGAGCATCTGGAGGAGCATCTGAAGGAAATCGTTAATATTTCCGGTAAGGATGAACAGACGCTGGCAGAAAAGATCGAAGCGCATCGAAAAGAAGTGCATGACCGGATCGCGCAGGAGCATCCGGAGCTGGCACAGAAATTCCGGGAAAGAAGACATATTCTGGATGCGCATCTGAAAGAAAGAAGACCGGAGGTCTATGAGCTGATCACAACCCTGCGCAGGAAACGGGAAGTAGGTGACAGCAGCGGAGACCGCGATATACAATAACAGAACAAACCAAAAGAAGGACAAAACATGAAAAACAGTATTTCCTTAGAGGAATTTAAACTGCTTCCCGCGGGAAGCTATCAGCTGATCGATATCAGAGGCGAAGAAGAGATCGCACATGGTGCGATCCCGGGCGCAGCTGCAATCCCGCAGGATGCACTTTTAGAAAATGGGCAGCTTGACCGGACGAAAAAGCAGGTCATTTGCTGCAGCAGAGGAAAATTCAGCGTAGAGGCGGCAGAAGAGCTGGCGGAAGCGGGATATGATGCGGTCAGTCTGGAGGGCGGTTATATTGCGTGGCTGTTAGATACTGTTAAGCAGCAGGAAGCAGAGGATTACTGCAAGGAAGTGGAAAAGAGCATCCGCAAGAAATTCCGCAAGACGATCTGGTGCAGATTTGTCAAGGCAGTGAAGGATTATGAGCTTGTAAAGCCGGGCGACCGCATAGCAGTCTGTATTTCCGGCGGAAAAGATTCCATGCTCATGGCAAAGCTGTTTCAGGAGCTTCTGCTGCATCATAAATTCGATTTTACAGTGAAATTTCTTGTGATGGATCCGGGATACAGCCCCGCCAACAGACAGGTGATCGAGGAAAATGCAAGAAGACTGCAGATTCCGATAAAGATTTATGAGTCAGATATCTTTGATTCTGTCTATACTATCGAAAAATCACCGTGCTATCTCTGTGCACGTATGCGGCGGGGACATTTATACAGCTTTGCAAAGGAAATGGGCTGTAATAAGATTGCACTCGGCCATCATTTCGACGATGTCATAGAAACGATTTTAATGGGAATGCTGTATGGTGGACAGGTGCAGACCATGATGCCAAAGCTGCACAGCACAAATTTTGAAGGCATGGAGCTGATCCGCCCGCTGTATCTGATCCGCGAGGATGATATCAAGGCATGGCGTGATTATAATGATCTGCATTTCATCCAGTGTGCATGCAAGTTTACGGATACATGTACAACATGCAATAACAATGAAAACCGTTCCAAACGCGTGGAGATCAAGGAACTGATCAAAACCTTGAAGCAGGTCAATCCGTTTGTGGAATCCAATATATTCCGCAGCGTGGAAAATGTGAATCTGAGCACTGTCGTGGCATATAAAAAGGATGGCGTGAAGCATCATTTTCTGGACACCTATGATGATGTAGTACAGACAGAGAACGAGCCCGGAATGCAGAATGGGGCGGAAATACAGATGCAGAGCGAAGAGACCAGATAGACGGGAACTGGAAAAGGTGCAAAATCCGGTGGGAGATCCGGATGCAGGAAGAACGGAAATGAATGATACAGGAAACACGGAATCGAAAAGAAAGTGTGAAAGGATAAAATGGAACAGGATTATTTAGAGGTAGATCGGGAAACAGAAGAAAAAAGACAGCTGCAGCGTCAGAGAAGGCGTGAGGAAATGCGGCGGAAAAAACAGCAGCAGATGCGGATCAGGAAAGCCTGCAGGATCGGAATTCCGGCTCTTTTCGTTCTGATTGTGGCAATCGGGATCGCGGTCACGCTGCATAAGCCAAAAGCAGCCCGGACAGAGCAGATGCAGTCCGGACAGGCAGCAGATGATAGCACGCAGATCCGGATGGAGGAAGCTGCGGATCCGGCGGGCGGAGAAAATATGATCGCCGGTGCGGATGACAGTGCGATAGCATCTGCTAACGTACAGCCGGCAGACGGACAGACAGCGCAGGATACGGAACCGGGCATTGTCTACAGCGCAGAGGCAACACCGGAAACAACAGATGTGCCTGCGGACGTTGTCAGCAGCTATGCCATTTTAGTAGATGTGGGAAATAAAACGATCCTGCAGCAGCGGAATGCTCAGACGGTCATCAATCCTGCTTCCATGACAAAAATCCTGACCGTGCTTGTGGCAGCAGAGCAGATCGATGAAAGCAGGCTGGATGATAAAGTAACGATCACGATAGAGGATACGGACTACAGTTATTCCAACGATTGCAGCAATGCAGGGTTTGAGCTGGATGAACAGGTGACGGTCAGAGATCTGTTTTACGGAACGATCCTGCCATCCGGTGCTGAGGCAGCAGTTGCACTTGCCAAATATGTGGCAGGCTCCGAAGAAGCATTTGTGGAACTGATGAATCAGAAAATGGAAGAAATGGGACTTTCCCAGACTGCACATTTTACAAACTGCGTCGGATTATATGATGAGGCGCATCACTGCAGCGTTTATGATATGGCAATGATCATGGAAGCCGCAATGGATAATCCGTTCTGCAGGGAGGTGTTATCCGCACATACTTATACAACATCCGTGACAGAGCAGCATCCGGAAGGGATGATTCTTTCTAACTGGTTTTTACGCCGGATCGAGGATAAAGATAATGGGAAACTGGTGCTCGGTGCCAAAACGGGTTATGTGGTGCAGTCAGGAAACTGTGCTGCCAGTTACGCACAGGATGTGGCGGGAAATGCATATGTCTGTGTCACGGGAAATGCAACAAGCAGCTGGAGATGTATTTATGATCATGTGGCGGTTTACGATACCGTACTTGGTATAGAGGACTTTCATGAATAGTTTTACCGCAAGGCTTGACAGCAGACTATAAAAAGTGTTACACAGATATAGGACAGGTCTTGTCTGCTGCCAGGTATCACAGGATATATGCGGTTTGGAATCTGCATAACGATCCGGAGCCATGCAGATTCGTGGTCCGTAATAAAATGACCTGACGGGTCATCAGAGAATAAGGAGAAAAAAGATGCAGGAATTAAAGCCGATCAAAGAAGGTAAAGTACGCGAGATTTATGACAATGGGGACAGCCTGATCATGGTAGCAACAGATCGTATCAGTTGCTTCGATGTGATTCTGGACAATGTGATTTCCAAAAAAGGAACAGTTCTTACACAGATGTCTAAATTCTGGTTCGATATGACAGAAGATATCATTCCGAACCACATGATTTCCGTTGATGTAAAAGATATGCCTGAATTTTTCCAGCAGGAAAAATTTGATGGTAACAGCATGATGTGCAGAAAACTGCAGATGATTCCGGTTGAGTGTATCGTGCGTGGATATATCACAGGCAGCGGATGGGCAAGCTATCAGAAAGATGGCACAGTCTGCGGGATTAAGCTTCCGGAAGGCCTGAAGGAATCCGATAAGCTGCCTGAGCCTATTTACACGCCTTCCACAAAAGCCGAGATCGGCGATCATGATGAAAATATATCTTATGAACAGAGTATCGTTCATCTGGAGAAATATTTCCCGGGTAAAGGGGAAGAATATGCAAAGAAGATCAAGGATTATACGATCGCTCTTTACAAAAAATGTGCAGAATATGCACTGACGAAAGGCATTATCATTGCAGACACCAAGTTTGAATTCGGTCTGGATGAGGATGGAAATATTGTAATCGGTGATGAAATGCTGACACCGGACAGCTC
>ERZ779851.2795-NODE-2795-length-12580-cov-9.379800_pt1 | contig 12580 bp, 13 predicted proteins | sample MGYA00511094_ERZ779851 | MGnify/ENA primary metagenome ERZ779851 (study PRJEB29588, sample SAMEA2155512) | human gut metagenome | biome: human gut; feature: human-associated habitat; material: faeces | place: Denmark | collected 2008/2010 ...
CGTTCGGAGACAAATTCCCGTGGCTCAACAGAATGATCGGCATGGGGCGCGACCTTTCTTCCGGCAAACGCTTCAATCCGCTGGAAGTCCTTCCCGGAGTGCGCGCGGGAATCTCGATCTGTTTTGAATCGGTATTTCCGTTCCTGTCGCGCGGGCACGCGGTCAACGGGGCAAACCTGCTTCTGACCATTGCCAACGACGCATGGTATCCGGCAAGCTGGGAATCCGATCAGCATTTTGCCAACGGTCTGTTCCGGGCAGTGGAATTGCGTCTGCCTCAGCTGCGCAGCGGAAATTCCAACTATTCCACGCTGGTCTCTCCGCGCGGAGAACTGCTCGACACCATCTCTCTCGGCAAACCGGAGCGGACTGCCAAAGTGTTCCGCGTGCCGGTCCCGCTTGATCCGCGACCAACATTCTACGCCCGGTTCGGAAATCTGTTCATCGCATTCTGCGGTTTCCTCGCATTCTGTGCGCTGACGGCCGCTTTCGTAAATTGGAAACTGTACCGGAACGCTCAGGCGGACGCCGGGGTCAACCGGAAGATCCGGGAAGGAGAAACCGTATGAAACACACCGGGACCGGCTGTTCGGAAAAGATCCTTGCCGCCGCATCCGCATTGCGCGACTGGAACGGCGGCTCGTTTACGCTTGACGACTGCGTGGAGCATCTCCGCATCTCCGGACCGGAGACCGCACGCTCCGCGACCTCGATCCTGTTTGAATATTTCCGTCATAAGGAATTCGTCGACACCCTGTTGGCAAACGCCGTTTCCCGCGGAATCAAGCCGGAGCTGAAAATGATCGCGTGCTGTGCATTGACTCAGGCGCTGTTTCAATCGGCAATCGCGGGGGAATCCGCCGTCAATATCGCGGTGGACGCCGTAAAACATTCCCGAAAGCACCGCATGGCGGCAGGCTTTATGAATGCGATCCTGCGGGCTTCCCTGCGCGCGGCGGGCAAAGGTCCGTTCCCCCCGTCGTTTCCCTCCGCCATGCGGACCCGGTGGACCGCAGAACTCGGAGCAGCGGAGTCAAATGCCACCATCGAAGCCTGTTCCGTCAACCCGCCATTGACATTCCGTCTGCGGCATGGCGCACTCCCCGAAGAACTCGCGGAAAGCACTCCGGTCGAACTGGATTTTGCCGGAGATTTCCGCTTTTTCGAGTGTTCCCAACCGGATGCGCTGTTTGCATCCGACGCGTTCCGCAGCGGCGGGATTTATATTCAGGATCCCGCAACCGCAATGAGCATTTCCCTCTGCCGTCCGGTCCTGCGCGGACGTATACTCGACAGCTGCGCCGCCCCCGGCGGCAAAACAGTAATGCTGTATGACGCATGCGGAGGAAATGCGGAATTCACAGCCGCTGACCGCTCCCCCGCACGGATCAAACCGATGGAAGCAAACTTCGGACGTCTCGGTCTGAACGCAGTCCGGATCGTGGAAGCGGATGCGGTCCACTCCCCGTTCGACGAGGAAAGTTTCGATCTTGTTTTTCTTGATGTTCCCTGCTCCAACACCGGAGTCCCCCGCCGTCGGCCCGATGCTCTCTGGCGGTTCAGCACCAGACGTCTGACGGAAATCGCGGCTCTTCAGAAGCAGATTCTCGACGCTCAAATCCGGCTGGTCCGTCCGGGCGGTCATCTGCTGTATTCCACCTGCAGCATCGAACCGGAAGAGGACCGGTTGCAAATCGACGCCTTTCTCGCCGCCCATCCCGGCTGTGAACTGGTTTCGCGCCGCCTTCTCGTCCCCTCCCGGAAACACGACGGAGCATTCGCCGCCCTGATCCGGAAAAATGCCTGATCTCAAACTTATCTGACGGTTCTCCGCAGCGCATCAGCAAAATATTTCTTGACAATGCCGGCATGCGTGATATATTATCAGTCAAGGATTTGCTGCTAAATTTCAGGTATTAATATGCGCAGATATTGGCAAAAGACGCGGAAGGGAAACAGGCTCAAAGCGGAAAGATGTTTTTCTTTCACTCTTTTGGAAATGCTGATGGTCGCGTCCATCACCGCTATGCTGATATCCATGCTTCTCCCCGTTGTGAATCTCGCGGGGGAAAAGGTCAGAAGCATCTCCTGCATCAATAATTTGAAACAGTCTTTGGCAATGCTTCAGATGTACAGCATCGACTATACGGAAATTCCAATCAAATATTATTCAAAAGCTCTGCAGGACTCCGGATACATCAATGAAAACGCGTTATCTCTGATCTGTCCGGATTGGAGTCCCCGCAAGGAACTGGGAGATCATCACCAAGTGTACGGAATGCGTCAGACTCAGGCCCCAACTCTTTCATTAGTCAAAGCCGAAAATCCATCCATACAGGTTTTGCTGGCGGATACAATCCGGCTTGATTCGGTTGATGCAAGAGACGGAATGAAACAATACTTCACATTCTACGGGTCTTTCGGACCATATAAGAACAGAGTACATTGCCGTCATAGCAGAAAAGCCAATATCGGTTTTATGGACGGTCATGTAAAACCGTGCTCCGGCAAGGAACTGGAAGAACTGAAATGTCCGAAATACTGCTACTGTCCCGATTTCTGTCCGGAACACGAACCGCTCTGAAAATGATTTTCACGATCAAGCACAATCTATGAAACAGGGAAAAAGCAGATCAATCAAAACGAAAATACGAACAGCGATCATTCTGTTGTCCATTTTCGGAACATCGTCTGCGGCAGAACCGGTCATTGTCATTCCGGAAACGCCATCCGCCCTTGTGTTTCCTCCGGGAGAGACGGTACGTTATGCGGCGGAATTTCTTCAACGCCATATCAAAGCCGCTACGGGGAAAAGCCCTGAAATTATTCCGGAGTCCAGGGCGGAACATCATTCAGAGCGAATTTGGATCGGCAACACCCGGTTTGCGATGAAAAATCTCAAAGGCATCGCATTCCGACCGGAGGAACTGCTGATCCGCTCCATGGGAAGTGATCTGATTTTATGCGGAGAAATCACTCCCGGCGGCATAGACCGGGGCACGCTGTTTGCGGTCTATGAATATCTGGAACAGGCTTTGGGCATTCGTTGGTTCTTCGCGGATATTCCGCAGTTCTACCGGAATGGGCTGGGAACGGAAATTCCCCAAAAAGAACATTTGCAGCTCGCTGGCTGGAATATCCGGAAATTCCCCCGCTGCCGTCAGCGGGAAGGCGGAATAAGCTACTATTACGAACCGGCGGAAACGCAAAAGCTCTGGCATCCGGTCCTGCGTTTCGGTTCTTCTCTTCCGTATCGCAACGCGAATCATACGCAGATTTACTGGTACAAGCTGTACCACGAAAAGCATCCGGAATATTTTGCAAAAAATGCACAGGGCAAAATATTGTTCAACACCCGGCTCCCGCATCGCAATTACATCTGCCCCGGTGAACCCGGCGTACTGGCGCAGATGATACAGAATATTGTCGACGCGGATGCGGGGAAATCTCCCGGAAAAGCATGGGGACCGTGTCCGCCGGAAAAAAATTATGTTTATTTTGCCTTTAACGACGGCATGACTCTGCAGAAGACCTGTCACTGCTCAAGATGCATTCGCCTGCTGCGTCCGAATGCGCCGAAGGTAAATCCGCCGGCGATTGTGGTGGAACGCATTGAACGCATGAAGAAGGAGCAGGCCGAACGAGAGGCAGCAGAAGCCTTGCAGAACGCGAAGAAAGGAGCCGCCGAAGCATGAAAATCGCAAAGGGAATCGCCTCGGTGCTGAAAACGATTGGGCTGGTGGTTATGGCCATCGCCATCGTAATGAGCATCTATGTTGTGGCGAATGACGGTGCGGGATGGTCTACGCTATCGGGGGCGCTGCGCTCTTATCAGCAGAACGCTTCCGTGGTTACGCGCGCTTGGTTCGACAAGCAGTATTTCTCCGCCATGATTGATGCCGCGTCCACCAAGACGCTGGGCGGGGACGTGCGCCAGAATCGCGCGCTGACGTTCTATACGACGTGGGTGAATGAACTGGCAGCGGGGCAGGACGCGCTGTCCAAGCAGAAGCTGGATACTTTCTGCGCTGATTTCGATCAGAATTTCGACGTGGATGCGTATCTGACGCTCTATGAGCAGCAGGAAAGCGGCAGCGACAGCCGCCTGCTGGCGGAATCGTTTGACTACCTCAACGAAGTCATGACGCCGGCGGCGCCCAAGGGCAAGCCGATTAAGATTGCCACCGCCAATACCGAACCGGATGTTGCAGCGTTCTACGAAACGTTTGCGCAGGAGCACGGCGAAGAAGCTGGCAGCTATCTGGAATTCGTGGAAACGCTGACGACGATGGTTCGTGCGTCGGTGGATGCAGGCAACAAGCCGGCTTCCATGAAGAAATATCTGAATGCACTGAGCTTTGAGGACTACGCCGCTGCACTGGCGGAGCAGCGCACGCTGGAGCGCGTCGACACGGAGGATATCCGCGACGAGTTTGCCGCGCTGGTGGAGCAGAAGAAGCAGGGCGAAGCGATTGACTTGGAAGCGTTCGTGCAGAGCAAGTACGAGGCGCTTCAGGCACGCTATCCGAGCGAAAACCTCGGCACGCTGGATGTGTTCGCGACGACGCTGCTGGAGCGGATGCAGAGCGAAGACTTTGACGGCTCGCTCAGCAGCCTGTTGAAGGCGGTGCAGGTGTCCGTGGCGGCAGCGCCGACTTACCAGACCGCGCTGAAGTCTCTGGCAGAAACGACCATCAAGAAGTCTGATGACAGCAACGCCATTTCGCTGGTGATTGCGCTGTGGTGGCTGGCGGCGCGCTGGGTGTGGCTGTGGCTGATTGGCATCGTGCTGCTGATAATCGCGCGTGTGATGAACGCCATCACGGACAAGGTGACGCTGGCTCGTCTGGAGCACGCGGGCATTGAGGAAGAAAGCGACGTCCTCCTGCGTGTCAATCACCTGAAGCAGTATTTCCGCAGCGGCGACTATATCAACAAGGCTGTCGACGACGTCAGCTTCTACATCAAGAAGGGCGAAGTCTTTGGTCTGGTGGGCGAGTCTGGCTGCGGCAAGACCACGACGGGCCGCACCATCATCAACCTGTACGACCCGACCGAGGGTGACGTGTACTTCCAGGGCCTGCGCATTTCGTCCACGCAGAACGGTCTGCCGGTGCTGATTCGCAGCCTGAAAAACGACTTCGAGGAAAAGCAGCGCCAGATGAAAGCCTCGCTGAAGGAGAAAACGGAGAAGAATCCGGCACAGGCGGCGGCGCTGAAGGCGGAATACGACCAGAAGATTAAGGAAATGCGCAAGGAACTGAAGGAGAAAATCCGTCAGGCCCGCACGAACGCATTGGAATCTTCTGTGGAAAAGAGCAAGTGCGTCGAGAAGTACCGCGAGAAGCGCAAGGCAGAGCTGACCGCGGCGTTTGAGGCAGACAGCAAGACGCTGTCCGGTCAGGCGCTGGAGGAACGGAAGGCGCGCTACGAGCAGGACATGAAGGTTGCCGCGAAGGACAACATCATGACCAAGATGCAGATGATTTTCCAAGACCCGATTGCCTCGATTAACCCGCGCATGACTGTGCGTGAGATTATCGCAGAAGGCCTGAAAATCCGCGGCATCAAGGACGAAAAGTACATCGACGAAAAGGTCTACGAGGTGCTGGATCTGGTTGGTCTGGTGCGCGAGCACGCTGACCGCTATCCGCATGAGTTCTCCGGCGGCCAGCGCCAGCGTATCGGCATTGCCCGCGCCATCGTGCTGGAGCCTGACCTCATCATCGCCGACGAACCCATTTCCGCGCTGGACGTGTCGATTCAGGCACAGGTTATCAACCTGCTGAACGACCTGCGCAACAAGATGGGCTTGACCATCATGTTTATTGCGCACAACCTGTCCGTCGTCAAGTACTTCTCCGACCGCATCGGTGTCATGTACTACGGCAAGCTGGTGGAGCTGGCGGATTCCGACGAGCTGTTCGAGCATCCGCTGCATCCGTACACCAAGTCGCTGCTGTCCGCGATTCCGTACCCGGATCCGCATCACGAGAAGCATCGTCAGCGCATTGAGTACAAGCCCTTGAAGGAGCATGACTACTCGGTGAACAAGCCGTCCCTGCGGGAAATCAAACCCGGACACTTCATCAACTGCAACGACGAAGAGTTTGAACGGTATAAGAAGGAGCTTGGGCTTTGAAAAAATCAAAGCGGGCGATGCCCTACTGGATTTGCATCGCCATCGGCGCGCTGATATTTGCTGGCGTTGCGTCGATGCGCAGTATCTGGACGCTGAGCGAGCGGGAGGAAATCCTGAGCGGTTTGTGCGACGCACTTTTTGTGCCGGGCGCGCTGCTGACCTGTGTGGGTCTGCTGACGTTCACGGCGCGCGAAGGTGTGCTGGACATCATTACCTACGGTTTCCGAAACCTGCTGGTGCTTTTCGCGCCCGGAAAGCATAAGCATCAGCACTACTACGACTACAAGATGGCGAAGGAAGCCAACCGCGGCAAGGGCACGCATGCGCCGCTGGTGGTCGGGCTGGCGTTCATCCTGCTGGCCGGCGTGTGCCTCATCTTCTATTACTACGGGATTTAATACGAACCGCCTTCGAGAAATCGGAGGCGGTTTTTTGATGCGGTTGTATAGCTGCCTTGACAAAATTCATTTTTGACAATATAATGTAAAGGAAATCCGTGCAGAAATACAGAAACACGACTGCGTGAAACAATGATGGTGAATAGAATGGAGGCAAGCAATGGATAAAAAGAGAGTCAGTCAAATTAAGGCACAGTTTGACCTTGCAATTCATAGCAATCAGGAAGCGCATATTGAATTTTGGTATGCGCGTGACCTCATGCCGCTTCTTGGCTATGAGCGCTGGGAGAACTTTGCAAAAGCAATCGGACGCGCGGTCGAATCCTGCGAAACCAGCGGAATAGAGGTATCAAACCATTTTCGTGAGGTCACGAAAATGGTCAAATTGGGGAGCGGCTCACAACGAGAAATCAAGGACTATATGCTTACCCGCTACGCTTGCTATCTGATTGCTCAAAATGGCGACCCCAAAAAAGAAGAAATTGCATTTGCACAGAGCTACTTTGCCGTTCAGACCCGCAAGCAGGAATTGATTGAAGAGCGCATTTCGCTGATTGAACGCACGGAAGCGCGCGGCAGACTGCGGGAATCCGAAAAACGACTTTCGCAGAACATCTATGAGCGTGGTGTGGATGATGACGGTTTCAGCCGCATTCGCTCAAAGGGAGATCAGGCGCTGTTTGGCGGCTACACGACGCAGCAAATGAAGGAGCGGCTCGGCGTAAAGGAGTATCGCCCGCTGGCTGACTTTCTGCCGACGCTCTCGATTGCGGCAAAAAACCTTGCAACGGAAATGACCAACTACAATGTGGAGGAAAAAGACTTGCAGGGCGAACCAGCCATTACCGAAGAGCATGTGCAGAACAATCAATCTGTGCGGGATATGCTTGGGCAGCGCGGTATTCAGCCGGAGAGCCTGCCGCCTGCGGAGGATATTAAGAAGCTGGAGCGTCGCGTAAAATCGCAGGAAAAGAAACTGGCTTCGCAGTCTGGAAAACTTCCCTGCGAGGACAAGAAAAACACATAACGGGCGGCATATCTGCTTGAAAAGAGAGAAACGTGTTCTGGAAATCGGGGGCGGTTTTCTCTACCTCCGGTGTTGTTTTCGACGCATAATCATGGTATAATGCAGACAGCGTTTCTGACGCACTAAGATGAAGGGGGATTCTCTTCCATGAACAAGATTCTTTCGACGAAAAACGCACCCGCCGCGATTGGCCCGTATTCGCAGGGCGTTCAGGCGGGCAATACGGTGTATGTGTCCGGACAGCTGTATTTTGTGCCGGAAACGGGCGAGCTGCTGGAAGGCACGATTGGTGAGATGACTGAGCAGTGCATGAAGAACATTGCCGCGATTCTGGCGGAAGCGGACTGCACGTTGGCGGACATCGTGAAAACGACGATTTTCCTGAAGAATTTGAACGACTTTGCCGCGGTGAACGAAGCCTACGGGAAGTTCTTCCCGCAGAATCCGCCGGCGCGTGCGTGTGTGCAGGTGGCGAAACTGCCGCGGGATGCGAAGGTGGAGATTGAGGCGATTGCCGTCAAGGGGTAAGTGCCTTTGGGGCAGCTGACTGCTGTGGAGCAGGGGATTTCACCGCTGCGGAGGCAAGAAGGAGAAACGACATGGACCTTAAGAATCAATTGGTAAAGCACAAAATGTTGGGGAGAGGAACAATTGTTGCGCAGGATGACAAGTACATCACGGTAGCATTTGCTTCAAAAACGAGCAACTTTGTGTATACCAATCCGGACACATTTGGGAAATTCTTGACATTGGTGGATGAAGATCTTCACAATGCCGTGGTTCATGAAGTCGAAGAGACACGTCTTGCAGATCAGCAACGTAATGCAGCAAAAATGGTAGCAGCTGTCCCACCAATTGTAGAAAGCGAACCTATACAGGAAAAATCTGAGCGGATTCCCGGTAAGCCTATGACGTTTTATGTTTTTCAAGGTGAAACTTTCGATATTGAGTATCGCGGCGGCTTTATTTGGGCACCGCAGCATAGCCAAAACGGAAGCAAAATTTTTCACTGGGAAAACATGGCGCATGTTAAAACAGGCGACATTGTGCTTCACGGATGCAACGGGCGCGTTGTAGCGGTGAGCAGTGCCGTTTCGGACTGCTATGACTGCGATAGGCCGGCAGAACGGGCTTTTGAGAACGCATGGAATAACCAGGGTCGCCGCGTAGACCTCAGATATACCCGTTTTGCAATGCCGATTAAAACGTCGGATTTCCTTAGCGATATTTTGCGATATTGCAAAGCGAAGTACAGCCCGTTTGATAAGGCTGGAAATGGGAATATGGGCTACTTGTATGAACTGAATCGCGAACTCGCACGGATTTTTCTGGCTGCGGCGATTCGAGAGAATCCAGAGCTTTCGGACATTGACTATATTCGAGAGTTTATGGCAGAGAAAACGGTGTAAGCGAACAAGAATATCACAGGGGATTTGCTCTTTGAGTTATTCCGCTACTTTCTACGGATAACCACGCGAAAACTGCATGAGAGTGTTACCAATCCAATCGCGCGAAAGGGTCAAGGGACGAAGTCCCTTGCAGGGTGCAGGGGCAGCGCCCCTGCCGGAGTCCAGAGGCAGAGCCTTTGGCGTTCCCCCAAAATAAGGAGAAGATAGATGAGTAAGCATATACTGCTGGTGCATGATCTGGCGGGCTATGGGAAGGTGTCGCTGAGCGCAATGATGCCGGTGCTGTCGCATATGGGGCATCACCTGTACACGCTGCCGACGGCGCTGGTGAGCAACACGCTGGATTACGGGAAATTCTACATTCAGGAAACGACGGAATACATGCGCCAGTCGCTGAAAGTCTGGGCGGAACTGGGATTCTCGTTTGATGTGGTGTCCACAGGCATGATTCTGTCAGCGGAACAGGCGGCACTGGTGTCTGACTTCTGTGAACAGTCCGCGAAGAAAGGCGCGCTGGTCTTTGTTGACCCCATCATGGGCGACGAGGGCAAGCTGTACAACGGCGTAGGGGAGGAAACCATCGCCCACATGCGCAAGATGGTCGCCGTGGCGGACTGCATCGTGCCGAACTACACCGAGGCGGCGTATCTGGCGGACATGCCCTATCACGAGGACATGACCGAGGAAGAAGCGCGCGCGCTGACGATTCGCCTGCACGAAATGGGCGCGAAATCCGTCGTCGTGACGAGCGCGAAGGTGGACGGCGAGAACTGCGTCGTCGGCTATGATGGCACGGAGGGCGAATTTTTCCGCATCCCGTTCGACCTCATTCCAGTGCGCTTCGTCGGCACGGGCGATATTTTCGCCGCAGTGATGCTGGGGCGGCTGGTGGACGGCGTGCCGCTTCAAGAATCGACGCACCGCGCAATGGACGCCGTGCGCACAATGATTGACCGCAACCGCGACAAGGAGGACAAGTACCTCGGCATCCCGATTGAAACGTGCTTGGAGGTGCTGGACGAATGAAGCGCCCGCGCCTGCGCATCACGCTGATTGACCGCAAGGGCAGCTGTCCCTGCCATCATGGGCATAAAATCGGTGATTCATGGGATTTTGACACCGAGCGCGGTCAACTCTGCCCGATGGCGATGCACGTTGCGTTCCTGTATGCGGACATCATCCGCTACGGCGGCAGCATCCCCGGTCAGCCGGACGGCACAGCGGTGTTCTCCTGCCCGGATGCGGACACGCTGAACATCTTCCGCGTGGAGCGGATAGAGGAATAACGCCCGAACGCGGGGCATATCCTCCTTACCGAATCGGAAGGAGGGGAATTGCCCTATGACAGGAACACAAACCGTGCGCCGGACGACGACGCGCGCGCGCCGCGGCGGCTCGATGCAGCTGCTGCGCGGGCTGGGTGCGGCGATGCTGACGACCATCATCGTCGTGGCGTTTTTTGCGCTGCTGATGCAGTGGGTGAAGCCGACGGAGGACACTGTGCGCATCTTCAACCAGCTGCTGAAGATCGTTTCCGTCGCTATCGGGACGTACATCGCCGTCGGGCGCGGTCAGGAAGGCGGACTGCTGCGCGGTTCGTTGATTGGGCTGCTGTACATGGCGTTGGGCGTGGCGGCCTATGCGCTGCTGAGCGGTCAGGGCGCGCCGTGGACGGCATATTTGGCTGATCTTGCCATGGGAACGGCGACCGGCGGGATAATCGGCGCGATTGTGTCGAATATTTCCGGAAAGTGATTGCAATTAGAACCCGAATCGTGTATAATGCCCATATACCCCTTTTTAAGAAATGGAGGATTACAACTATGAAGCATATCGAAACCATCCAGAAGCCCTGCCTGAAGAACTCTCTGGCCCACGGCGGCTGCGGCGAATGCCAGGCATCCTGCCCGTCCGCTTGCAAGACCAGCTGCACTGTCGCCAACCAGTCCTGCGCCAACAAGGAAAACAGCGACGTGCTCGCGGGCAACGAGGGCAAGCTCAACCGTCTGTATAACCGGAAGTAATGATACGCTTTCCAGATTCGTCTGGCAATCGTATCCGGTTTGCAACAGGCAAAGGCGGAGGCGGCATCATGCGCCTTCGCTTTTTTCGGGTGCAAGGGTGCAAAAAGTATCCTTGCGGTTTATCTAACTCAGGAGGAATAATAGCAATGATTCATACCTTCAAGGCGGTTGGTCAGCCGATGCTGCTGGACGTAGGCAGCGGCGCTGTTCACGCCATCGACGACATGGCGTTTGACGTGCTGGAAATGTGGAATGACCACACGCCGGAAGAGATTCGGGATGCGCTGAAAGAGAAGTATACGGCGCAGGAGCTGGACGAAGTTATCGGTGAACTGAAGCAGCTCGAAGAACTCGGCGCGCTCAACGCCCCGGATAATTATGATGACGTGAAGCAGGTAACCGAGCCGGGCGTGGTGAAGTCCATGTGCCTGCACGCGGCGCATGACTGCAACCTGCGCTGCAAGTATTGCTTCGCGGCGACGGGCGACTTCTGCATGGGCGAGCGCAAGCTGCTGCCCTACGAGGTCGGCAAGGCGGCGATTGACTGGCTGGTGGCGCACTCCGGCAAGCGCGTCAATCTGGAACTGGACTTCTTCGGCGGCGAACCGCTGATGAACTTCCCCGTCGTCAAGCGGCTGGTGGAATACGGCCGCTCCATCGAGAAGGAGAAGAACAAGCACTTCAAGTTCACAATGACGACGAACTGTGTGCTGATGAACGACGAAATCATGGACTTCCTGAACAAGGAAATGAGCAACGTCGTCATCTCCATCGACGGCCGCCGCGAAGTGCATGACCGGATGCGCCCGACCATCAACGGCAAGGGCAGCTATGACATCATCATGAACAAGGCGCAGGAGTTCGTCCGCCGCCGCAATGCCTGCGACAAGGAATATTACGTCCGTGGCACGTTTACCGGCTTTAACAAGGATTTTGGCAACGACGTGCTTCATTTGGCGGATCAGGGCTTTGACCAGATCAGCGTCGAGCCGGTTGTGACCGACCCGAAGTGCGAATACGCCCTGCGCGAGGAAGATTTGCCCGAAATCCGCGAGGAATACGAGCGCTTGGCGCAGATTTATATGGATCGCCGCGCGAACGGCAAGTGGTTCAACTTCTTCCACTTCATGGTGGACTTGGAGGGCGGACCGTGCCTGCGCAAGCGTCTGACCGGCTGCGGCGCGGGCAACGAGTATGTTGCGGTAACGCCCGACGGCGATATTTACCCCTGCCACCAGTTTGTCGGCCGCGACGGCTACCGCATGGGCAGTGTGCTGGACGGCACGTTCGACCGCGACATTCAGGCGAAGTTCGCGCACAACACGGTGCTGAACAAGGAGAAGTGCCGGGACTGCTGGGCGCGTTTCTTCTGCTCCGGCGGCTGCGCTGCGAATGCCGAAGCCTTCCATGGCGACATCTCCCAGCCCTACGACATGGAGTGCCAGATGGAGCGGAAGCGCCTTGAATGCGCAATGGCGATTTACGCGAAGGAGCGCGCCGCCCGCATGGCGAAGGAAGAAGCGGCGAAGGAGTGACCCAAGGGGCTTTGCCCCTTGACCCCACCAGAGGCTCTGCCTCTG
>ERZ779851.2798-NODE-2798-length-12574-cov-3.770509_pt1 | contig 12574 bp, 9 predicted proteins | sample MGYA00511094_ERZ779851 | MGnify/ENA primary metagenome ERZ779851 (study PRJEB29588, sample SAMEA2155512) | human gut metagenome | biome: human gut; feature: human-associated habitat; material: faeces | place: Denmark | collected 2008/2010 ...
CACTTTTTTCGGGTTTGATAGCCCTTCAGTGGGAACTTTTTTTCAGGGAAAGTCCCCTCACCCTGTATTCCACACTTTTTTGTGGTTTGAGCGAAAAGTTTTTTGAAAAAACTTCCTCACCCTGTATTCCACACTTTTTTCAGATTTTACAACCTGTCGGCGGAAACTTTTTTTCAGGGAAAGTCCCCTCACCCTGTATTCCACACTTTTTTCGCGTTTGGACGAAAAAAATGTCAAACTTTTTTGCGGAAAGACGGTCGGCACTCTCTCGAGTTTGATAATCGAATCAAAAAACATCTTTCACGAAATCTTTTTTCGGACAAATAAAAAGCAGAAAAAGAAAACCGGATCGGCTGATTCCCGTCGGTGCACTCGGGAAACGATTCGCGGCGCAACGGAAATATAAGCATCCTCTTTGTTGTTCTTTTTCTGTTTCTCTATATATTCTTTCTCTTGTATAGTTCACATTGGGGGTTCATGGTGAACCCACCCATGGTTCACCTGATACAAACACTACCCCCTTGGTTGCAGAGATATTGATTTTTTTCGGTGTGTACGCCTGACACACGGGAAATGCCCGCAAACAGGCGAAAAATCCGCCTGTTTTGCGGAATCTTGCGTATGGCTGACACACCGATTCCGCAAATATACGCATGCTTGACACACTGCCTTTTTCCAACCGATATGCGCGAAAAAACGAGCAAATGCGGTCAAAACGCGAGGAAATGCGGTCGGCTCTGCCGTCCGCTGTGAATCCGGCAGGGCGTTTGACGCACTGCCTTTCTCCCGCTTGAAAATCGACCCTCGCAAATACCTGCTGAACCCCTCAATATGACCAACGGAACTGCCGATAATCGATTCAATTCTGAGGCGCAACACATTGAAATCATACTTCGTGCCGCATCCCCCTCGCACGCACGCCGGAATCGCCTGTGTCCGCTTTGAATGGCTCGGAGGAGCGCTTTCCCGCACGCAAATCAGAAAGCCGTCACTCGCCCGAATTTGGGGCGTGTGGCGAGACAGCAATAGCCCCTTGATTCAGAAAAGAATCAAGGGGCTGTGTGGCATTATCGTTAGTTATTTAATTTGTTTCGGGTGGTGATGGGATAAACACTTTCTTTAACGGAATCATTTTTCTGTATTTATCACTTAATTGATCATAATACTTGAGTACGAGATCCACTAATTCTGTACCGTTGATTCCACGAATAATCGGTGTGCTTTCCAAATATTTTTTTGCGTTTTTAGTATAGTTGGAAAGCGTAACAAACAAACCGTAATCACCTTCACGCATTGCACCTTTAAGTGATTGAATAGTTGTTTCTTTAATATCTCCGTCCTGACTTTTGACTTGAACAAGGATTCTTGGCGGAAGCTCATCCTTATACGCAGTGATATCAATGCCGCTATCACCTCCATGAGAGGAAAGCGAAGTGCGATATCCCATTGCGCAAAGTAAATCAGCCACAAATTCTTCCAGGTCATATCCCTTGAGATTTTTGCTCAATTCTTTCAAAATAAAATCCCGAGTGGTCTCAATAATGTCTTCAGCTGTTGCAGCAACTGTATCATCTTCCTGTTCAATCGCCGATTTCTGAAAGTTTTTGTCCAATGCCGCAAGATACTCATCGGCATAGTTCTTCAGCGAAAAAAATGACATTGCCGAACCAACTTCATATAATGCGCCTTGTGAAAAAGCCGTCCTTGGCAGATGCTTCAACCACTTCACCTTGCGTTGCTGACTATACTCTACTGCGTCAGGAACATATTGATAATCGCCTTCAATTACGCCAATATTAATCTCTCTGTTTGTTTTTGAAGGAAAAACGACATAGTCTCCGATTTGTACTTCATGAATAAAACGGTACAGCATCCCGGCGCCGTTTGCAACGGCTCCTTTTTTGCTGGCTGGGTATGTATTTATATATGATTCCTTGAAAGCTTCTCGGGAATTGTTAATCAAAGATAAATCGCCCATCTGTTTCCACCCAATTGCAATAACACTATGTTGAAGAAAAAGCGAATCATCCTGTGTGTGTATTCCCCATACTCTTTTTTCGTCCATTACTCCCACTCCTTCTGCCATTTCAAGCCGCGACATTTACGCTGTCATGAAGAACATTGACAATTGTCAGTACCGTTGTTATGTTCTCGCCGAACAACGTCAAGATGTCATAGTTATCAAACGGGGACTTTTCAATCAAATCCTCACGACGGATATCTCCGTTTTCCCTGACATAGTTAATAATTGCTTTGACAAACTCTTGTTGCTGAGCATTTAGCGTATTGCCATTTAGAAAGTCACCGAACTTTTCATTGATCGCGTCCTGGCTGAGCCCTATTAAACTGCGCACAAACACAGCCAAATTGTCAATGTTGGTTGACTTTTCGTAGTCTTCTTTTGTTCCAAGTTCGTCCCACAGGATGTGTTCAAGCTCTTTGAGATCCGATGCATTAATCTGTTCCATACGCTGAATTTTCCGCAGGACGGGACTGTCGGAATGTGCCGCAAGATAATCAAGCACCTTTTCTCGATATGTTCTTATATCAAAACCACCGCCATCATCTTGATAACCACTTGATTCGGTTTCATCCTGAATATCCACATCAATCTGAACTTTCTTTCCGCTTTCAAGATATTTCATGAGGTCTCGAACTTCTTCGCGGATTACCTCCATTCGTTCGACAGAGGGAGAAGACCAGAACTGATCACTAACCAAAGCCTTGAGCTGTTCGGCTTTCTCAAAAATCTGCGGCACTGAAGCTTTGGTCAACAGATATTGTGCAACTTCACGAATAACCTTGACATCACGGTTCGCTTTCGCCACATTCCCTTGCAAAAGCACAGACAATTCAACATCAAGCATTCGGATATCAAAAGCAATGACAAGATCTTTGTCTTTGATTCCACTATCAAGAAGCGGAGCAAGGTGCAATTTTATCTCTTTTACCATGACAGGCGAGAGGCAAGTCCATACATCAAAATCACTGTACTTATCTACCCATTCCATCGCCGCTCGAACTTGCAAGCGAGCGCTGTTTTTCTTAATATTGCAGATTTCGGAATGTAGTGTTTCTTTGAGTTTTTGATAATAACTTCTCCCGAACTCCGTACTCTGATATTCGATCCTTTGAAGTTCGTACAGAATATCAAGTCTGATTTCAAAGAACCTTTGGGAAAGCGAAAGTGCCGACGAGCCATCAGTTCCGTCCGGATTCTGATCAAAGTATTCAAAATTCCCGCAATAATCGAAAATAATAAAATGAGTTTTATCTTTGCCTTTGCCAAACAGATCAGGACACAAGCGCGTACCGCGACCGATCATCTGAACAAATTTAATTTTGGATTTTACAGGCTTGAAAAATACAAGATTGACGACTGCCGGCACATCAATGCCGGTATCCAACATATCAACCGAAACGGCGACTCTGAATTCCTCGTCTTCCTCAAACCTGGTGATCAGGTCATCTGCATACTTGACATAGTTATCCACCAACTGACAGTAGTTTGCCGGATAGTTCGGGTACATCTCATGGAAGCATTCCACAATCATTTCTGCGTGGTGATGGTTGTAGGCGAACACGATTGTTTTTCCGATCAACTCACCGCCATTTGTTTTGATACCGTTAGTCATGAATTCTTCGATGATTCGCTTGCAGGTATCTTTGTTATAAATGATTTTGAAAAAACTTTTCTCGGAAATCGTAAAATCAGGTGTCGGCGGTTCTTCAATCAGATATTGGTCGACTTTTAGCTTGTCCTCATCGCTTAACTGATTGTATTTTGCTCCGCGTGAAAGGATTTTTGTGGTCCTGTTGAACGATTTGTAATTCACGAGATAGTGATCCTTGACCGCTTCTTCAAGTGAATAGTCGAAGTTTGGCATTCCCGATTCGCAGCCAAAAACACGGTAGGTATTGGCATCCACCTCGCTTTTCGGCGTAGCGGTTAATCCGACAAGCAAGCTATCAAAGTATGAGAAGATAGAACCGTATTTATTGAAAATCGAGCGGTGCGCCTCGTCGATAATGATCAGATCAAATCTTCCCGATGTAAATCTCTTATCTTCTGCATCTATGTAATTGATCATGGTCTGATAGGTACAGAACATCAATCGCGCATTGTAGTCCTTCTCGTCACTGCTCGAAAGTTCGCAAATACTCATATTGGGAAGCAGTTTGTTGAAATTCACCTTTGCCTGATGAACAAGCGAGGTTCTGTCTGCAAGGAACAGGACATTTTTCACCCAGTTGTTGCGGGTGAGTACATCCACCAATGCAATGGAAACACGGGTCTTGCCTGTGCCTGTAGCCATAACAAGTAGACCGCGACGGTGCTTTTGATTGAACCACTCGCAAAGATTCGTGATCGCCATGCTTTGATACGGACGACCGGCAACTCTCGGATCAACTTTCGTGTCAGTGATGTCGCTACGATTTCTTCTCTGCAGCATGAGCTCCAATTCATCAATCGTATGGAACGCCATGACCGTTCTGTCAGGATACAGACCGTCAATGATTTTTGTCGTGTAGCCGTTCGTATAATACAGTATGGGCTTATATCCGTAAACCGCTTTCATGCAGTCGCCGTAAAGATCCACTTGATGGCGTCCTTTTTCAGGGGATACACTTGTCTTTTTGGCTTCAACTATGGCAAGTGGTTTGCCGTCTCTGCCATAGAGGACATAGTCGCAGAATCCGATCCCCTGACTGTTGGGCATACCGTTGACTTGAATTTCAATTCCTGCTTTGCCTGCGACACAGACATTTTCGGTTTCAAGCACATCCCATCCGGCTTCGCGCAGATAAAGATCAATATACAACTTACGGGTTGTTGCCTCGCTCATGTAAGGCGGTTTTTGATATTCGGCGCGAGTACCACTTTTTTGCGCTTCAAGCAATCCGATCAAATACAGCAGATTGCTTTGCGCCAGTTTGTCCTCTGCTTTTTTGATCTTCTGTTCATGTTCCGCATTGATGCCAAGGATGCGGATGTAATGCAGAGAATTGATGAGATCACTATCACCAATAAACGCGGACACCGTTTCGCTGTCTATCAACTCCAAAAGAGAGGCAGTCTCCGGCTTTTTCACCTTACTTTGCTCAAAGATATAGTTAATTGCCGACGACAAAACAACGCGGTACGCTTTGGCTCTATCCTGCGGCGTATCGAGTTCTGTGGCTTTTCGTGCTTCCTTTCGGATGTTATCTAATTCTGTCATGTGAAACCTCCTTGGCAATGGCTTCTTTAATGAGTTTTAGTACATGGATTGACTCGACAAACTTTGATTTGTCGACTTGTTCGACGAATGAAGCGAATTCGTCTTGTGATTCCATTGGGGGAAGAATAAAGTGCTTTTCCTCCAACTTCGATTTCGAAAGTATTCCTTTCAAAGCCATGTTAATTTCTTCAACCAAATAGTCCTTAGAAATCTGTAAGAGCGTATAAAGAAACAAAACATTGTATTTTTGCGGTACAATGGCGTTTATCTGCTGATTAAACGCTACTTTACGATCTGTCACACAAACGCGACCAATACTTGCAATACTTCCAGCAATGCAAGCCATAAGAATGGTCCCCGCATCGACCGTTCGCCCAACATCGACGCCTGATCTTGACAGCTTCTCTACGGCTGCTGTTGGATTCAGTACGCCCGAAACAATATTATCCGTTTTAATCCACTCTAAGCAATCTCCATAATACTCACGAATCGCTCTTGATGGCGTATTTCCCGTAATAACTTTACATGTTTCTTTTAACTGTGGCTTTTCATACTCATGCGGATTACTTTTTGGATCTCCAAACATCTCGACAAATCGGGCTTTGACGAGATCGTCGAGTTTTTGAAGCTCCGACCGTCGCATTTGAATGACGGACGATATTTTATCCAGCTGATCCGCAATTGCTTCTTGCAATTGATAGTCCGGAATAGACACGCGAATCTTTTTTAAGCCAGCGTTAGTAATAGCTTTTTGAGTAGCTCCAGAGCAGTTCTTATCTTTTTGGGTTAAAAACGATGTGCTCCCAAGCATATGATATAAGCACCGTGTGCTAATTACCCCGGATTTCGCTTTTAATGCAAAGAATCCGGTTGAATAAATATTTTCGGCTTTTTCTTTGTCAACATAAAGGGTTTTCTTTGTGCCTTGCATCTTGGCAAATAGCAAAGTACCCGGTTCGACAATTAAATCTGCCCTTGATGGACGAGATTTATAATCGACGATTTCCACATCGCTCTCGTCTATATGATCAGTTGCAACTGCGCCTGTGCTGATATATCTCCGATTTCCTTCGAATGGTTTGCAAGAAGATCCCACAATATCGACACAATCTGTAAATTGTCTTTCTCTCATCCTTCATCCCTACAAATATAAATTTATTTAATCAAATCTGTCGTCCCCTGATAAAAGTGAGCCGACAAAAAGCAGTCCTATGATGACTGCCACCAAGGCAATAACCATCAACGCCACCCACCACCATGCAAAGGCAAACAGACCACATAACCACAGAAATCCGATGCAGGCGGCATACACAGCCAAATATGCCAGACTACCGAGTGCCGGCGCAGAGCCTTTAACATAGAACAATCCAACGATCAGGTAAGCGATTCCTTGGATAATCGGTTCCGCAATCCAGTTGATTAACACGGCTTTTTCGCCAAAGCACTCAAACGGATTGGGAAGCATGAATTGCCGAACGATAACGCTGATCAGAGACATTACTCCATACAGAGATAGTTTTTTCAAAGCATTTTCTCCAATTCGTCCATTGCCTCACTAATTTGCTTTTCCAACATCCGCAAGTCTGCCATAATCTCTTGCGAGGATGGATATTCCGCCGCAACATACTCGGTCTTCTTGTATTTATTGATGGACAGGTCGTAATCATTGCCGATGATTTCCTCTTTCGGCACAAAGAAAGACTTGTCCGTGCGTTCGCGGGCTTCCTCTCCCGTAAAGTTTTCATAACGCGCAATGATATCAGGAATATCATTGTCTGCGATGGGACTGCGCTTGTCATCAAGCGAATAGCCGTCGGCGGTCATGTCATAGAACCAAACTTTATCTGTGCCGCCGGCATTGGTTTTTGTGAAAATCAGAATCGCCGTTGATACACCGGCATACGGCTTAAACACACCGGAAGGCATAGAAATGACCGCAGTCAATTTCTGATTGTCAACCAACTCCTTGCGGATTGCTTTATGAGCAGCGGAAGAACCAAACAATACACCATCGGGAACAATGCAGGCACATCTGCCGCCCACTTCAAGCATTTTGGTAAACAGCGCAAGGAAAAGCAATTCGGTCTTACGAGTCTTGCAAAGCGCAAGCAGGTCTTTGCTGATTTCCTCCTGGAACACACTGCCTGTAAACGGCGGGTTCGCCATAATCAACGAGTAGCAGTTGCGCTCGTTGTTATCGCCTGAAAGTGAATCCTGATACTTGATGTTCGGGTCTTCCACCCCGTGAAGCATCATGTTCATTGCTCCGATGCGAAGCATAGATTGGTCGGTGTCAAAACCGGAGAACATCTCGGTTTTGAACTTATTCGCATTCTCAGCCCGCATCAACTCTTTGCTGTAATGCTTGGTAACATAGTTGGAGGATTCCAACAGGAAGCCCGCCGATCCCATGGCAGGATCGAGAATATGGTCTTCCAGTGTGGGCTTCATCAGTTCTACCATCATCCGGATGATGTGACGAGGGGTACGAAACTGACCATTTTCACCCGCTGCCGCAATCTTGCCGAGAAGATACTCGTAAACATCGCCCATAATGTCTTTATTGTTCATATCCATGGCGTCGATACCATCAACAACCTTGGCAAGCACCTTCGGCGTGGGGATCAGAAAAACCGTGTCCTTCATATAGCGGCTGAAAGCCGTATCTTTGCCGTCCCCGATTTGTTTTATAAACGGGAACACATAGTTCTGCACATTCGTGAACATTGCTCCCGGCTCAAAATTGTGAAAGACATTCCAACGAAGATTTCTGTATTCAGTTTCCACATGGGGATTCTCACTGATGACACAGATACCATCTCCGAACACCTTCTTTTTCAGCTGAATACCGAGCGCATTTGCACCTGCCTCTGCTTTCAGCTGATTGTCATCCAGTAATTTCATAAACATCAGGTATGTAATCTGCTCCAGAACAGTGATCGGACTTGTAATGCCACCGGTCCAAATTGTGTCCCAGATAGAGTCAACTTTATTTTTCAGTTCACCTGTTATCATTTTTATTCTCCGTATTTTAGTTTGTTTCCGTTTCCTTTTTCAACTCAACAATATCTGAAAGGTCAACATCGAGAGCCGTGCAGATCTTAACAAGGATTTCCGTATTGACATTTTCGTCTTTTGTGAGCTTATACAACGCGGCTTTACTGATCCCCGAAAGCTCCAATAATTCTTTTTTCTTCATTTTCCGGTCGATCAAAAGCTTCCAGAGTTTATTATAACAAACAGCCATCGCTACACCTCGTTATGTGAATTAGTAATAGTATATCATATTATTGGGCAAAAAGCAAGATGCCTTTGCTTAAAATCGAGCCAAAAAGTTTTTATAAAACAAAAAAAGTCATCAATTTAATGACTTTTTCTATCAGAAAAAGTCCGATAGCTTTTCGCTCTCGGACGATCTCGTGATTATTATTTTTTATTATACCATTTTTGCCTTGAAATCGCAAGGAGAATGATGCGAATTTATCGCCATATCAAACTCATCGACAGCAAAGGATATGACCATGTCCTTGCGCTGAACGATCCCTTGGTTCATCTTATTTCCGTTGAAGATATGGCATAATAAAATTGGGTGTAAAAACTCATTTTGAGTTTTTTACACCCATATTTCAAAAGAAATTTGTTTTATAAGTTTATAAGTGGTACTTTTCATACCTGCGGATGCCCGTGATGATTTTTACACGACCGTTGTGCATTTTTTGATAAGCTGATTCAAGTATTGTGAGCGCATGATTTTCATGGTCAAAGCACTTCCTGCGAGATATAAATGCGGCGTGCCGCAAAAATTTCGTATACCAATTATAGCATAAAAAACGAAGGTTGTCAATGTGTATCTGAAATTTTTGCGGCAAACCGCAAAAAATTCGGGAATGTTATAAAGTGCTTTGTATTTATAAGTTTTTAAGGTTAAAGCCAAAAAAACGCTTGATTATTTTTATTTTTTATGGTATACTATAAAAGAAAGGGGGCGATTTTATGATATTCAGACCCGATTATGTGGAAGCGGTAAGACCTTTTATCGATCAGCCGCTTGTGAAAATCCTTGCGGGAGTGCGCCGCAGCGGGAAATCCACGATTTTTGAGATGATCCGAGAAGAGCTTAAACGGCACGGTGTCGGTGACGACCGCATCATTTTGAAAAAATACACCGAAATGGATGTCCCCGAAAATATCACGGCAAAGCAGATGTACGACGAGCTGACTTCCGCGATGACTGGCGAGGGGCGTTATTACCTGCTGCTTGACGAGATTCAGGAGGTTCTCGGCTGGGAGAAGGCGGTCAATAGTCTATTGGAGGGCGGACGCGCCGATATTTATGTGACCGGTTCCAACTCCAAGCTGATGTCAAGCGAGATCTCCACCTATCTGACCGGGCGGTATATTCTGATTCCGGTCTATACCTTGTCATTCCGCGAATATCTTGATTTTAAGACAGACAGTAAGCTGTCACAGAATGAGTTATTGGACGAATATATCCGCTTCGGCGGATTCCCGATTGTTGCTCTCGGCAACTACGATGCACAGTCTGCCTATCAGATTGTGGACGGCATTTATCATACGGTGGTGTCACGCGATATTGTCAAACGCCATCGTATCAACCGACAGGACTTGTTTGACCGCGTGGTGAAATTTGTTGTGGAAAACATGGGCAAGACCTTTTCCGCAAACTCCATCTCGACCTTTCTGAAAAGCGAGCATCGCACGATTTCGGTGGAGAGCATTTATAACTATCTGCGCTGGCTGGAGCAGGCGTTTATCATCTATCCGTGCGAACGGTATGATCTGCAGGGAAAAAGCATTCTGAAAACGCAGGAAAAATATTACCTTTCGGATGTGTCCCTCAAATACGCTCTGCTCGGATACAACAGAAAAATGCTGGACGGGGTGTTGGAGAACATTGTTTATCTGGAGCTGAAACGGCGTGGATATGAGGTGTTCATCGGGAAGAACAACACGAAAGAGATCGACTTTGTTGCCAACCGCCGCGACGAGCGGGTGTATGTGCAGGTATGCGTGCAGTTGCCTGATAATTCCGACCGCGAGGTCGGGAATCTGATGGAGATCAAGGATCATTATCCGAAATATGTGGTGACGCTGAACGAAATGGACACGGGAATTGAGAACGGTATCCGGATTGTTCATCTGGCGGATTTTCTGCTTTCGGAGCAGCTGTAATTCGCAAAAAAACAGTTCTAACTTCGGACTGTATGCACAGAGATACAGATGATTTTTGCTTTTGTATCACTCCGTGCAGACACAGTCGGCGGACTGCCGAATCGCAATCCAAAAAGGCTTTTTTAACGGACTTCTAATGAAATTTCTAAAAAAGCCGTTAGATTTTCGTTAGAAGTCGGTCGATGCCGAAAAGCACCGCGACATCAGCTTTTTTCGTAATTTTTCGCAAAAGCAATCAAAATGCCCGGTCAATTCGTCTATGGCGGGGGATTTCAGGTTCTCTTATCTTCTCATAAAATACCGCAAGGTATCGGGAAGCGATGACACTCGAAATCAGTTGTACCTCACGGTACCGTGGGTTCGAATCCCACTCGCTCCGCCATCAAGAGCCTGTAATCAAGCCGATTACAGGCTCTTTCCTTTTTCCGAAACGGGCAATTCCGTGCTCTTTCACTTTTTCGGAGAGAAAATCATCCGTTCTCCCCAACATCAATCGATCCCCACCGACTTCCGAAGTCGCCGCCCTCCGGTAGAGCAAGCCCTGTCTCCATCGCCTGTGCCGAGGTGATTTTAGACTTGTAATCCAAGTGGGCGTAGATGTTCGCCGTGGTGGTGAAGTCGCTATGGCCCAGCCACTCCTGAATGTGCTTGAGGGGAACGCCGTTGGCCAGCAGCAAGCTGGCGCAGCTGTGGCGCAGATCGTGAAAGCGCATCCGGCGCAGGCCGTGGTCCTCCAAAAATTTCGGAAATGCCGAGGTCAAATAATTGGCCCGCATCCGCTCGCCCAGCTCGTCCACAAACACAAAGCCATCATACTCGTGATTGTAACAGTTGCCGCAGATCTGCTTATTGAGTTCCTGCGCCTCTTTCACCTGCAAAAAGTATTCCCGAAAGCTGCCGATCAGCGGCAGGGTGCGCAGACTGGACTTGGTCTTGGCGGACTGCTGTTCAATTTCCGTCTGCTTGCCATCAACGGTAATCGTTGTAACGGTTCGTATGACCGAAATCGTTCCACGCTCAAAGTCGATGGCGTCCCACTTCAGTCCCAACACTTCGCCCCGACGGAATCCGTAAAAAGCGGCCACCAGCACCGGCAGCTCCAGCTTGGTGCCCCGGAGAGCTTCAAACATCTTCTGCATCTCCTCTGCCGAAAGGAAAACCGGCTGAAAGCTGTTTTTCTTTGGCCTATCCACCTTGTCCGCCACATTCTGCACCAGCATATCGGTCTTGACTGCATATTTCAGCGCCGAGTGGATAATCGCGTGATAGTGGATGACCGTGTTCGGCTTTACCTTTCTGAGCATTTCGGAATAAAACATCTGCAAGTGTCGGGCTTCCAGCTCCCGCAAGGTCAGATTCCTTTGGCGGAAGTACGGCCCGACTGGCCTCTTGATCATTGCGGCGTAAGAACTGTATGTTGCCACAGCCAGCCGCCCCTTGGCGATCTCCAGCCATTCCAGCAGATAATCGGCAAACAGCATATCGCTGCTCAGGACGCCTACCTCTTTGGGCGGCTCAAACTCTGCCCGAAGCCTCGCCAGCTCCGCTTCCGCCTTGCGCTTGTTGCCCTTTTCGGGAAGCCCCAGCGAGATCCATTTCGTTTTCCGCTGCCCTCCGGCGTTTCTATAGTTCAGCACGGCGTAATACTTGCCGTCGTCCTTTTTGAATACGTCGGAATAGCCGTCGAGCATAGTATCCTCGATGGACTGCGTGGCGGTCTTGCCGGTATCTTTTGCAATCTCGCCGTTCTCGTCGAGGTATTTCTCGGTCATGACGTCGGATACGTCCGTGAAAAGTTCGGCGGAAGTGAACGCTTCGTAGTCGCCGGTATTGAGGAGGTACAGCACGGGCTGGTAGTCCTTCATGGAAGTCAGAAGCTGAGCCGGGTTGAACTCGGTGTTCTTCTTGGTGGGGCGAAGAACGACGCCGGTTTTGCCGTCCTCGAAACTCTCGTTTGCGTAGTACGCCTCGAAGTCCTTTTTCATTTCGTCGAAGTAGACGGTGCCTAGTCCTGCGTCGAACACGCCCACGTCGAGATAGGTTTTCGTCGAATCCTCTTTGTCGCCGCCGCAAGCGCAAACGCTCATGCAGGTCACCGCCGCCACAGCCGCGGCTATAACGGACTTAAATCTTTTCATCATTTAGTTAATGCCTCCTGT
>ERZ779851.2806-NODE-2806-length-12545-cov-3.114492_pt1 | contig 12545 bp, 14 predicted proteins | sample MGYA00511094_ERZ779851 | MGnify/ENA primary metagenome ERZ779851 (study PRJEB29588, sample SAMEA2155512) | human gut metagenome | biome: human gut; feature: human-associated habitat; material: faeces | place: Denmark | collected 2008/2010 ...
TATAAATGTAAAATTCTTTATGTGTTTTAAAAAAATCTTCATTCTCAAATCTTCGTAAAGTACCAAACATAGAACCATTAATCATGTTATGTCCGTATAACACGGTTAAACGGTCCGATAAATCTTTTCTGTTTGCTCTTCTGGTATAGATACAACCGGCAAACGAATAGTTTTTCTTAATATCATGGTGCAGATAAAAGTCATCATCTTTTCCAGTCGATGCTTGTAATATGGGATAATCAATATTGGTCCCAGGCACCCGAATCCATGCATATACATCTGCATTTGTTGCCAACAATTTGTCCCAATCAACCGGGGTCATTATTTTTTCTTTTTTGGGGCTTTTGTTCTCCGGTACAGTCTTAATAAAAGAGCTCATATCGCCTCCGGTGTCCGTTACGATAACGGCTAATATTCCGAAACATACTAATGCAGTTACTATCAGTAACATCCCGGTTATTTTCCATCCTTTCATCCGTTTCATCTTCGCATCCCCTTTATAACAGTCTCAAAACCCCCTGCCACACCTGCAGTCCTTGCCGTATTAACAGACTTCTGGAGTCTGGATAAATCAGCGCAGTTAATCCAATCAATGCCAGGATAAAAACCAGAATTGCTATAATTAGTCGTGCGCCACCAATCATTGTTTTCAATAGAAATTTGATTGTGTTATTTTTCTCGACCACAACAACATCCTCTTCAATGTCATAGCGTTCCTTCAGGCTTTCCTGATGTTCTTTTTCCCTTTCCTCCTGTTTCATCTGCTCTACCAGTTGATTTTTGAATTTTCTTTTTGCCATAGTAGCGTTGATTCCTTTCTTTGTATTTATTAATCCAGTTGGTCTTAAAATCATCTTCGTATTTCTGCCAGAAGGCATAACTGTTCTCGCATTGAAAATATTCAATAGCCTTACTATATTGGCACATTTGCTCCGTCACATAACACCATATCTCGTCTGCCCTTATAAAGTACAATGTCCGCTTTCCTCGTACTTCTGCGACCGCATGAAACACATCTTTGGATATCAGGTATCGTACATTGTAAGCAGATAATCCTAGCAAATAAGCTGTCTGCTGCAGCGTCAGATATTCAATCATACTGTCTTCCACAATACGATTTGTCGTATTAAATTTTTTAGGCTGCAGTTTCCAAAAAGCCCATTTACTGTCTGCCTCAAAATACTGTTTGGCTAAATCATATTTTTTCAATTGCTCATTCACAAAAAGAGCCAATGCGGACACTTTTACCATCCGGTTGCCACGGTTCATTTCTGTCTGAATCTTTTCTGTCTTTATGTAATACTCAAATGTTTGTTTGGTTACCCCAATCAAATACGCAGCTTGTTTTAGTAGTAAATATTCGTCTCTCATTGCATTGCTCCTTGCTGTTTTATCGTTCCAACCCAGGCATCATTTTTATTGGTTGCCTGACCTTTGGTGCATCTTTCCAGATACCAGTATCCTTTGTCTTATCCTTTACCATGGAAAAAATATCAGTCTTGTCTTTTCCATGGTTTTCAAAAATATTAATGTTTTGCGCCTCCGGCGAATCCGCTTCCTTTGTTGGTTCTAAGTTCTTTTGTACGTCTTCTTTGCCCTTTTCATCTTTTTGTAAGCGCCTAAAATTAGCAATGGCGTTTTGTACAACCACATCAACTGTTTCATGATCGTACGTGCCGTAGTACACCTTGTGCTTCTTTAACAGCGATTTTATTTCCTTATCCTTTTGCTTGCTTTCCTGTAAATCATGGATTCTTCCCTCTGTCTGAAATTGGCTATCATCTCTTTTCATGAAAAATGAAAAATTCTGATATTGTCCGCTTAATTCAGACACCATTCTTTCATATTCCGGTGTTAGCTGCCGGTTATAAACCGTGTTCAAAAGAATGGGGGAATCCGTAACAATAAAGTCGGTTTTACCTATCAGCCTGTCCATCCGATGGACTTGCTCTTTTAAAATTTCAAATTGATGTTCTTTTGAACCATCTAGCAGTTCAAAATTTTTATCATATACCAACTCTTTTGCATATTCTTGCACGTACTCTGCATTGAATCCCTGCTTTTTTAACTCAGCACATACATTCATACAGGAAGTTGTTTTTCCAGACCCCGGACCACCAAACGCATTAATAACAATGGTTGTCCTGTCTGCTTTTAAATCATGCAGACTTTCTTTATGCTGCTTAGCATACGCCATATACTCAATGGCTTCCTGTTGTTTACCACCGGCCGCAGAACAAAGCATATCATTCCAGTCATAACCGCTCTTATCCGGCATATCTCTTTTCAGTAATATGTCTCTGTCGGAAAGCGTCTCTTCCAATTTGGTAACTGCTTTAAATCCTCCGGTATCATTATCCATACCCAGAAAGATTTCTTTAATCTGCTGGTTACTATCCAAAACATACTCAATCGCTTCCTGCTTTTGTGTACCAGCCATTGCCAGATAGTTATAATCGTGATAATCCACTCCATCTTTTTGTAAAAGTGTCATCTTACTCATAATGTCAATGACTGACTCTCCAACAAATAATTTATCTGCCTGATTATCTACATAAAATCCTTTGCTGTAGTCACTGCCTTTCACATCTGCCACAAAACGCTTGTATGTGTTTGTGCCGCGCATACAAGCAAAGACCGGCTCCCCTTCCTTGTTTCGTGATACAAATACACAATTGTTTCTGTCATCCTGATAAAGCATCTGTCTTTTAACAAACTCATTAATAACACTACCATCAATCTGCCTTGTTTTACCCAAATAGGCATATACATTCCGCATATGAGCCGCTTTCTTTGGCAGCTCATCCTTAAGGTTCTCTTTTTCTTTTTTTTCAGGATGTTTTTGCTTTGCTGCTGCAACTGGTTTAACTTCTAATTCTTGATTTCCAACAGCTGCTTCAAATACTGCTTCTCTTCCACCAGCCATATGATATAAATGGTTATAAGCATCTGCTTTCTCCATATCTCCAAACGCTATGCAGGCATCAATGACACTTCCATTTCTCCCGCGAGAGTTCCAATAAAAACAGTTCTTCTGTAAGTCTATTCTCACTGAATCATGCTCTTTCAGAGAATAGTATTTTTGACCAACTCGTACCGGAGAATATCCCAATGACTGGCACACATCCACAACCGATATGTGTTCTTTCAGCCAATCTGTCATCCGTTCCGACTCTTCATTTGTATAATATCTCTTTTTCGCTACTGCTCTTCCTGCAGTTTTAGTTTCTTCTTTCTCCGGCTTTTTTACTTCCTTTTTTTCTTCTCGCACATAATGATGTAAAATTTCCTTTTCCTTCAGGCTTTCCAAGGCTTTATCAAATGCCTGGTTGATTGCCTCTCGCTCTTTGTCCTGCGGACTGGTTGGAATCTGTACGGTATTACCATCTTGAACATCCAGTGCAATCATTTCTGAATGTCCGACCAAATAATCGGAAGTATTTGCCGGCAGCTTGTCATGAACATAGGAAGCAAATGCTCTGGCAAAAAGTTCCACATCACTTCGCCAATAGCCTTGGTCTGTTTTACTAAACGCAGTGTCCAGTTTTTCTGCGTTTTTATAATATTCCGTTCGTTCATTATTCTTATATTTAATCGTATCCATAAGTTCTTTAAATGGAGCCTTTCCCTGCCGGATTTCTGAGTAAGAAGCACCGGTAGCCATAGACGAATCCATATTATATGCCCGTGCTACATATAAATCCAACGCATGTCCCCATTCATGAGCCAAAGAACCGGCACCACGCATCTTAGTTAGATTAATCACATTTGCACTAGGTTCAAAATGAGCCAGTGCAGAACCACTTCCACGTGCGCCATAAGCAATTGCTAATTTGCCGCCCAGCGCAATATCTTCATCTTTTATATTTAGTGCCTTCGCTAAATCCTTAAAAGCGTCAAATGACATATTCAGATTTGTCTGTCTGTCATTATTATTGTTCCAATTTCCAAATTCACCGGCGCGGAAACCGAAAGTATGCATCATATCATCACCGGTTATATCCATACCACCACGGTAATCCTCTGCAGTCGGTCTTATATTCTCTAACTGAGGTGGCTTTAAGCGTGTTTTACGCTTTGTTTTTTTCTTTTTTTCTGGATTCTGTTCTTTACCGATTTTCAATGCTTCTTCCACCGCCGCATCACGGTCCTGTAAATTTACAGCCACTATCTCACGATCATTTTTCTGCAGCACAAAATAAGTGTCATTTTGCCATGCTGACAAGTCCGTCATTCCTGCCTCTTGAAAATTGTAAATATAAGTTGAGCAACCACTCTCATGAATGACCAAACGCTCCTTACCTTCTCTGTATTCCTCTTTCGTAACATTCTGTCCATCATAGCGATAAAAAGAAAAATTGGAAAGTATCTTTTCATCCTCAGAGAACAAAAACTGCTTGTTTTCCAACTCTCGCCGGAACTGATATAGTCCAAGTCTGCCTCCTAAATCTGTTGCTTTTATCAGTTTACGATTAAAGCAATTTGTATCCGGCAAATTCTCACTTTTAATTTCATCGTAAAACCGTGCGCATTCACTCAGCGATGTTAGTGACATAGCCTTTTCATAAAAACGATTCACAGTTAGTAAATAATCCCGCTGCGCTGTATCAATAATATCTTTCCTTTGTTCTGCAGAAGCCAAATAAGGTATCGCTGCCAAAGGCTTAGTAGGAAGCGAATCTCTTACCTTTTTTATAAAAAATATAACTTCTCTGTCTTTTCCTTCTTCCAGCATTTTTTTATAATCCGGAAGCGGAAATGCTTCTTTTTTAGTAATGTATTTTTCTTTCTCCATATCGTTCCAATCAAGAATATCTCCATAACGAAGTTCTCTATTTAGAGCATACAAATCTTTCCTTGCACCGCCAATTTTTTCTCCAAAATCTTCAATTTTCTTCTCAGCCATACTCATACCCCTTTCTAATCCAACAAACGAAATACCCAACTTCCGGTTCCATCTATAATTTCAATCAAATTCTTTTTTTCTTCATCCATAATTATGGATTCTGATTCCAGATGCCAGCGAAAATCCGGGTCAAAACATACAAAGTCGGCCGCAATCCAATCATTTTTTTCTGTAACATACAGATTCCCAACCATTAAATCTGACATTGTTTCAAGTAAATTTTGAACTTGTATATCCGGTGATGTAACCAGATATACATTTTCGTATTTTCTCTCCATCCGATTTATCTCCTTTTCCCAAATAGTCTTTTTTTCTTTTTTGCAGGCTTACTATCTCTGTCTTTTTCTTCCTCCAGAGATAGAATACTTCCATAGGTTTTCATGTCACCGGAAAAAACAAAAGGGTCTCTGGCTTCTTCAGCAAAAAATGTAACTCCTGCTTTTTCGCCCATAAGCTCTTTTATATCTTCCTGCTCCCCTTCCGCAACAAAGTTATAAATATAAAACACATTGTTGTAAAAGTTGTTTTTAATCACATCATAAGTTTTTTCAAACTCACCACCCGGTTTACTGCCAACCACAAAAATCTGTTGTTCTTTTTCCAGAAAAGAAATTTTGTTAAAACCATTCTCGCCCGCCACACCATAATCAAACACCAGGTAATCGTAATCTAAATTAAGAACTTCCTGCAGTCTATCGGTTCTGCAGAACATATCTACCTTTGCATAGCTTACAAGACCAATTTCATCATCCACTGTCACCTGCTCGTACGCATCTTTAACGGCTTCTACAAAGTTACTGGCGTTCATTTGAAAATAAGCTGCCTTGAATCCAACAAACTGCAGGTATTTAACAAGCTGCAATGCCTGCGTAGTCGTTCCCATTCTTTTAATACAACCGGCCACTCCAATTCCAATCGTTCTGGTCTTTTTCTTTTCCTCGGACTCCTCTTTTTCCTCTTCTTCTTCAAATGAAAATCCACGTTTTTCTTCATAGCCAAAATTTTCATAATATCCAGTAAGACAGTATTCTAAATCTTCCTTTTGGTCTCCCAGATAAATGGAAAATATAAAATTTTTTACTCCGGCATCCCAAAGCATACGACAAACGGTACTTTTGGGTGAATACCCGGCCGCGAATATGATTGTTTTAATTTTCAAAGCATCTTCAATCCGATTAATCCAGTGAACCAATTCCTTTGCTTCGTCCGCATATTGTTCAATATCATAAATAACTACCGTTGCCTCTTCATTAAATCTCAATATTGCTTCTGCCTGGTCTTTGATATGTAATGCCTCGTCAATATATTCAACCTTTTCTTTGGTTTCTTCAGTAAAAAAACCTTTTTCCTTTTTCCCGACAAACAACAGCATAATTAGCACCTCCAATTCTTATTGCGTCATCTGTTTCTTAATCAATTCAATCCTCGCTCTTTTTTCTTGCAGCTGAACTTCATAGGACTGTAGTTCATCCTGATTTGATGTGATTTCAGATTGAATTTCTGTAATCTTATCTGTCTGCTCTGCTTTCATCTCGTCTGTTTGAAAACTTTCTTCACTTTGCAAACGATTAATTTCCTCCTGCATTCGCTGATTTTTTTCTGTAAGCGATTTCTTTTTCTGTTCCAGCGTTCTGATTTCTTCCTGATAGGTTTCTGTATCCCGCTCTAAGCGTAACAGTTGATATCCTTTTCTATCCCTTTTTTTTAAATCATTCACTCGCTTTACAGCATTTACATTTGTATATAGCCTCAAAGTATTGTCGTCATCCTGTTCTCCCATCATATCGAGTCTCAAAGAGATTTCTCCAAAATCATCTGCCACATTTTCAATTCGCAGGATTATCCAGTCGCTATCCTCAATCATCTTTACAACCTTTAACTGGTCGTTATTTCGAGTTATCGCAGTATAACGATAATGATTTTTTCCATCGAATGACTGATTATCTATGTCGATTTCCACCTCCATTATCTTCTCAGCCTCACAATATTCCCATCTTCTGATCTGGAGTGTTCGCTCGCTCCACTGCACATTTTCTCTAAGCGGTGTTAGCAGGCTGGCCGACAGATTTGCCGGCATCCATGAAGAGGAAGAAAAGAAAAATATATACCCAGCGATGAAAAAAAACACAACCCCAAACAAGGCAAGATTTCCTTTTCTTTTTGTCATTTCATAATTCTTTTTCAAAATTTACCGCTCCCTTCCAAAGTCTTTTTCCTTAACATGGACTTTTCCTTTCAAAACCTGTTCATACAATTCTTCATTAATGAAATCTTCGTTTACCTTTACTGTGCGAAGATTTTTTTGTTCTAACGCCCTCATCTCTTGCTGCATATCCGGAGTAACTTTTCCTACGACATATGCCATATCTGCCCGGTTCATATCTTCTACAACTGCCACTGAGTGGCCAAATGCTGTTTTTGCTCTCTCTACCACTCGTTCTCTTGCCTCTCTATCACAACATATAAATAATTTTTTCATCGTATCAATCTCCCTTCTCTCGTATTACCATGGCTCAAATCGCCATGTTTTTTTGTTCATGTTATAAATCACATCAAATTTTACAACTTTTTTATTCACCGTCATGTAACAGGGTATCGTCATAGTATGTTCCGTATAACTAATCGTAATCTCTCCCATATCTTTGACTTGCTTTGCTGCTGCATAACCAAAAGAATTTTTAAATATCTGAATTTGCTTTTCAAATTCCGTAGCACTTACTTGTAATTGCTGTAATATCTCGGCTCGTATTTCGACCAAAGCAGTGCTTTTTTTATCTTCTTCGGTTTCTGCATCTGCCGGTGGTTTCGGAGTAATCGTTACCACACTGGTTGGAATCGGTGTTGCAGACGGAATTGCTGCCGTAGCAGATGTTTGTGCCGGTTCTTTTTTTTCTTTTTTACCGAAAAATTCCACCCCTGCAAACACACCGAAAATCAATATTGCAATAAGAATAAGGACAATTCCCTTTTTTCTTCGTTCCATTATTTCCTGCCTCCCTTAATTATTTGTATAAGTAAAATGCATCGGATCAAAGTAAGCTGCCGACCAGTCTCCGCCCCAGTAAAAGCCATGTTTTTTCCATACAGCAACTACCTTTTTGGTTACTGCCATTTTGTCTTTCCCGGGCTTATACGGCCATCCGGTATAAGTAGCTCCATTATGCTCCCAGTTCACATCAATTACCGAACCATACGAATGGTACGATTGTTTATTTTTATTGGATGCCATATTGCGCCAGTTATAACCGGCAGTACAAGCCGGATTAATTGGAAACTTCATTTTTGCCATTTCCTCAAAGACTGCTGTAATTTCTTGTGCCAGCTTTTTGTGCACTGTCAAAGTCATTTTGCTTTTTTGTTTTTTTCTCGTATAAATTGACACTTCAATCTGAGTTAAATATGGCTGCATATCAAGTTCCGTTTTCGGTGTTCCTTTCGGAAACAGCCACTTCATACGCTCCCGGTATCTTCACTGGGTCTCCTGCACTTTCATCACTGCTGCTACCAGATGCCATGCTGTAGTACCTAAGCACGTGCGCCGTGTAATACTGGTCTCCATATCGCCATGGACCTAACTGCTCTGCCCGGATACCGGAATTGCGTTTTCCTCCACTTTTCTGTTTTGCAAAGGAAAAGGTATTTTGTTGTGTCCATTTCCCGTCTTTTTTTATGGCATAATCAATATATCCACCGCCAAAGTTATATCCCTGCAGTGCCAATTTTATATGTAATATATCACTGGGTGAGGTGCACCCGGCTTTTTTTATCATCGCGCTTAAATATGCAACTCCCTGCTTAATACTTTCTGCCGTGGATAAGGTATTTGGTGGCAACCCCTTACTTTCCGAGGCCTGAAACACATCGTTGCCATTCCCCCCGCTCTCCTGCTGCATGACAGCAAGAAACAAATCAATATAAGCCTCCATCTTATGTTTTTCAGTTTCTTTTAATACTTGATTACGATATGCTTCTACTTCCTCTGATAGGAGCAACGAGACCGAAACGCTTACGCTGTCATCTCCACTGTTTCCGCCCTCTTCTTCCTCTCCACCTCCTAAAACTACTGTCACTACACTTGTAACAGTCACTGGGAGGATTAAAATCACGGAAAGCAATAAAATACCAATACTTAAGATGGTATATAATGTTTTTTTCATCACATACCTCCTTGAAATATAGCCTCTTCATCTGCCGGAAGATGAACTTTAAATTCAATATTGCGGTCTGATGCTATCGCTAAGATGTTTTCACCAACATCAAGTTTGGATATTCTTGCTATCTGCGATGATGTTAATTCGCCATCAAAAATTTTTCCAAGCAATCCGGAAACATTGGAGTCCTGATGAAAAATAAATTTATATTGAGTAAGTTCAAATACTGTTTTCATCTTGTCTACATCTTTATCCGCCGTTCCCTCTGGAACATAATCTCGCACCGATTGGCTTGCCAATCCGATTCCTCCGAAGTATTTTCTTGCTTCACGGAGATAAACGGTAATCATTTCCAAGGCATGAGGTTTTTTAGTATTAACCCAGCGATGACTCTCATCAATCAAAATCAGCGTATGTATAATATCCCAGTCATCCAGTGTTTTATCATAAAGACCTTTCATCATTAATTTGCCGTTAGTGACACAGTTGTCCCAACAGAGGGAAACCATATCAAACAGTAAAGCATCAAAAACTTCCGGCTTCATATCCTTTATTGTGGATATATCGAAAGTTACTATTTGCTCGTCAACAATATTATTAATCGTCGTATAACCATTAAAAAGATTTCCATAAGTATAAACAATACTACTAATCACCTTACGAATCTTATCCAGTAATATTAAGTTATTCTCCACGAGCACCAGTTCAACATCTTTGTATGTACCGGCTTGTATTTTATCAATTCTATCGTTAATAAAATTAAGCATATCTTCAAATATTGGATATTCCTTCGCTGGAAGTCCTGTAACCGGACGAGTCAGTTTCCCCTTCTTTAATTCCCATCCCCACTTTTTATATAGCTGCCTGAGCAATTCTTCAAACTCAATAATTTCCTGTGTGGTGTAATCACCCCCGCCACTAGAAATTTATAAATCGTGCTTACTTTTGAGATATGCATGGTAAAGGACACCACATCATCATCCCCGCCTCGAAGGATTTCCAATGGATTTAAAATACCATTCGAGCCATCCAGTTTCAGCACCTTTCCGCCCAACACATTAGTCAGCGTAGTAAACTCTCCGGAAATGTCGAATGTGCGAACGAAGTCTCCAACAATACCGGTGTGTAACAATAACTTTTTAAGAAGCGTAGATTTACCGCTTCCCATTGTTCCGCAGCACAGGAAGTTGTAGTAAAGTCTGCTTTGTGACTTAAGAAACAAATTAAAAAGCACATCACCACCACAAGGTGTTTTGCCTAAAAACAAACCGTTCTCATCCGATAAATGAGAATAGTGAAACGGATTACCGGTTGCTATCGCACTACTGGTCAGCGGTTGTCCATATACAAAAAATCTTTCGTTCTCCTGCCTTGCATACGATTTAAACATGCTTGTCCATTCAGATTTTGTTTCATTCATAAAAATTGCACCAAGGTAACCATTGCTCTCCAGTTGTGCTTTTATGTCTTTAATTTTTTCTTCTAATTCAGTCCAGGATGAATCCGAAATAAAAATCCTCGAATGAATCAATTTAACCACTTCGCCCAAATTACTTATTTCATCGTACAGCGTTTCTAATTCCTGAAAGCGTTTCTTTGCGTCATAACTTTCCTGAAAATTTTTAGATTCATTGTAACGATAAGTTTGTTCTTTCATGGAACGATTAATATTTTTCTTAACTGTAATAACATCATCCGTTGCTATGTCAATAAAAACCGCGGTATTCGGTATATTACAAATATTAGCCAGCCAATAATCATCTAGTGTCTTCGGATATTCAAAAATATGTAAGCAGGCTTCATAGCCGCCACCAGTGGATATGTATTTGGCATCCATAAAGGTTATTCCACCCTGTGGCTGTATTTTCTCCAACAAATAGGTATCAATCTGTTGTTCTTTTTTCTTATCCCTAGCCATCGTTTTATCCCCTTTCTTTATGCATTTGTCATAACGCACTTATTCAGTACACGGAAAAGAATTTCTTTCTTTTTTTCATATGAAATCTTTTCAACCAAACCTCCCCTTCCTCTTCCCAAGACGCTGAACATGGTACGAATGTTTTTTTCTAATCCTTCTTCTGTCTCAGAAAAAATCATATAGTAGTATTCTCTGGTTGTATTATGTTTTTCCAACCACTCCAACTCATCTAACTTTTTCTGTAACTGCTCCTTAAAAATTGTATTTTTCGTGCTTTTAATTTTGTATTCCAGAAACCTTTTCTGTTTGGAATAATCACACGGAAAATTAATACATACAATCTTAACTGGTTCTGCATACAATCTATACAACTTAGCAAACTTCAGACAATCATACTCCACTTCATCTTCCGAAGAATTAATCAGGTCTTTTGATTGTATTTGCAGCAAATCCATGTAACTGCCATCATCCATGTTGTAGTACCCTTTTTCTGAAATACTACGAATCGGTACAATATCTAATATGGTTTTTCTAACCGATGGCTTTTTTTTCTTTGTTGTCTTCTTCATAGCCGCCAGCCTCCTTTCTTCGTTTCTTGTCCAATTCCGTTGCTACATTTTCATTCACAAGGGGATAATAAACCCCCTTGTCTCTTCTAATATACAAGAGCAAGCTCTCCCAATTTCTTCTCTTTTTATTCCAATTACTTTTCATCGTAAGAAAAATGGCACAAACAGCAGAGAAAATGTAAAATGGGATGCGAAGCATCTCATGTACTGTGCTACCAAACAAAAAAGATACAGCACCATAAGTCACTAAAAAGAAAAAATCAAAAAGATACACACTCTTTCCCACTTTGGTTTCACTTTTAATGTCCTGAACTACAATGTGCTTCATTAATTTTTCCTCCCTGCATTATCTCCAAATATATCCTTACTTCCCGGTTTCTTTGGCTCATTATTTTTACTTGATGTATCGCTTCCCGATACCCGGTCAAACATATGTCCTCCCGCTTCAATCGGTTTATTGCCGGCAATATTATTCGTTGAATCCATTGACATTCCTGTTCTTGTGCTGCTTAAGTCTTTTTCCATTTGTTTCATACTGTCGGAACCTATGCCGGCATTTCCTCCTGAAGGAACACCATTGAGCGCATCATTTCTGGTTTGATTATGTCCAATCTGCCCCATTTGGTAACCACCATTCTTCTTACCCTGCTCAGCGGACATAGCCGATGTCGAATTTGGAGATGGACTTCCTGCTCTGGCAAATTCTGCATTTTCTTTTTGTTTTTCAAAGCGCGGCACAGTTGTTTTTAAATAAATGATAAGTTTGCTTTTTTCTATTGATTATCCCCGCACAATAGACTATACTGTAGCTGTCATATCATGCAATTTCTGTTGCTATTGCTCAAAAAAGACAATCAGGAGGACACCAACAATGAAGTACAATCGCACCTACAACTTCTCTGCCGGTCCCGCTATGATGCCGGAGCCCGTGCTGGAGGAAATCCGTGACGAGATGATGAACTACCGCGGCAGCGGCATGTGCGTCATGGAAATGAGCCACC
>ERZ779851.2809-NODE-2809-length-12532-cov-6.522401_pt1 | contig 12532 bp, 10 predicted proteins | sample MGYA00511094_ERZ779851 | MGnify/ENA primary metagenome ERZ779851 (study PRJEB29588, sample SAMEA2155512) | human gut metagenome | biome: human gut; feature: human-associated habitat; material: faeces | place: Denmark | collected 2008/2010 ...
AACGTATGTGCAAGGCATTTTGATTTATAATAAACGCTTTGCGTTTATTATATCATATATTGATGTTTTTGCCAACCCCCTTGTATTATTTTAATTAGACGTAAAAAATCAAAATTTTTGTTTTTTATTCTGGAATTTCATGAAAAATGGAAGCTGGGACTTTCAGGAACAGCCTGATTTATTTCACAAATGATACAAAACTACTCCCCGGAGTAGCGATATACGGAAAAACGACGGGGCAAAAGCAACGTTATCCGTGATATCTGGCAGGCAAGTACGGTGCCGGACGAATAGCGTATGCTGAGCAGGGTCGTAACAAAAGAGCTGATCTACAAAAAGGGCAATATGGACGCTATTTCGAGAATAGCGGAGAACTATCCCACAGCGGTTATGCACGCCGGGAAAACCGTGAACAATCTGTAGTCGCAGGAGCTTCCCGGACTTGACGATACAGACGAGAGGAATGAATTACTCTGTTCACAGTGCCTGACATTCTCAACGGTTTATGAGGCAATTGAGTTCCTGGAGAGCCATAAATCATAAAAGAAACCGCAGCGCAAAAAAAGTGCTGCTGTTATGCGTTTTATAGAGAAATTCAATCGTGAAGCAGAAATTTAGAAATTCCCTGAAATTATAAGAATATTCGTCATCGTCAGCAAACGTTTGCTGAAAATCAAAGGAGCGGCTCTGCACCTGCAAACCCGCTCTGTAAGTCAATAAAAACAAAGAACCGCTCCTCTTTCGAGAAGCGGTCATTTGGTCTGAGTGACAGGATTTGAACCTGCGGCCTCTACCACCCCAATAAATCAAGGACTTGATTTAATCCCTGTTTTGCTAATTTTGACCTTTTTTATGATATAATAGTATTAAGCTGTTAATAACGGCTTTTATTTTTTTATCAAAAAGGAGTAATAGCGTGAATAAGAAAATCAGGTTTAAAGAATGGGCGGAATTATGGCTGCAAATGAAGTCAGGGATGGTCAAGTCGAACACCTTTGAAGCTACATATCGTAATAGTATAGAAAATCACCTTATTCCAGAGTTTGGCGATGAATATATAGATGAGATAATACCAATAAAACTACAACTATATATAAATCGTGAAGCAATCAAGTACAGTACCGATACCATAAAAAAATTTAAATCTTGCTTATTTCAATTGTTTGATGAAGCAGTTTGGAACGGTTATTGTGAAAAAAATCCGTGTTCTAAATTAAAAATTCCTAAAAAGCAATATGACCTATCAATCAAACAAACGCACGATAGGATTTATACTATTGAACAGATGAATTTAATAAAAGAATACGCTTATAGCCATCGTTTTGGTTTTGAAATAAGGCTTTTGATAGAAACTGGAATAAGACGCGGGGAGCTTTTGGGGTTGCCGTGGAAATATGTTGATTTCAAAAGTAATGTTATCTATATAAGGCAGGCTGCTGCACTTGTTAAGGAGAACGGCAAAATTAAAGTAATGATTGGACTTCCGAAAACAGCAACAAGTATTCGAGACATTCCAATAAGCTGTGAACTTGCTCAAATCCTATATGAGCAACAGAAAAAGTCTAGGGGAAATTATGTTGTATCATCATCGTTAGGAGAGGTTTGCAATCCAAGAACATGGCAACGACGACATTATGATATTTTTATGCTAGATATGCAACAATATTACAAAAATCTTGGTATTAATATTCCTATATATACTCCACATCGTCTTAGACACAGCCGCACAAGCGAATGGGTAAATGCAAATTGTAATTTATTTGCTATAGCACAAACGTTAGGGCATTCTGACCTTGAAATGCTCCGTAAGGTATATGCTCATAGCGATATAGAAAAAACACGTCAGTTACTTAACATAAGCTGACTTATTTCTTCTTATTCCTGAAAATAAAGAAATGAGGTATATTATGAAAAGTGAAAGATGGCAAAGCTCAAAGTCGATTTTATTATCTTTTCAGGATTTTAAAGACGAACTGAAAACCGAACGCCAGTGGGCAAAAGCAGGATATCTTCCGGTGTCCGCGGACTGTGGCAAGAAACTCCGTCCCTCTCGATTTTCTACTGGCTCGGTAAATACTCTTCCCCGCTATCTTCTGCCAGAGGAAGTCAGAGCTGCAAGTTCTGATGAGCTGGCGGAATATTTTAAGCCAGAATGCGAACGTAAGGCAGCCCAAGCCGCCAAACGCAGAGCAAAGCTCAGACGTGAACGAGAACAAGAAAAGGAACAGGCTCGACTGCTCCTTGCATTGGACGAGCAGCGAGAAAAAGTTCTTACTATTACCCAGTCTGTTGAGCTCCCTGCTGAAACATCGGGCGGTATCGTGATAGATACAGAAACAACAGGCTTGTGCGATGGAGAAGATGAAATCTTGCAGCTTTCTATAATCAGCGAAAGCGGTGAGAAGTTGTTCGACAGCTATTTCCGTCCACTGCACAAGTCGTGGAGCGCAGCGCAGGCTGTAAATAACATTTCCCCAGACATGGTTGCGAACGCACCGCGCATTGCTGATAAAGCAGCCGAAATCCAGCGGATACTAAACTCAGCAGATACGATTATTGGCTACAATACATCTTTTGACGAGGACTTCATAGCGGCTGCTGGATTGATTATCCCCAAAAGAGCTGAAATCGTCGATATAATGCCGATTTTCGCAGAAATTTACGGCGAGTGGAGTGACTACTTCGGTGAATATAAATGGCAGAAGCTCACGACCTGTGCCGCGTACTACCATTTCGATTGGAACAGTATAACAATGTCTGCTCACAATAGCCTTGCAGACTGTTTTGCAACACTGCACTGCTTCAAATGCATATTTGGCAAATCACAGTAAACATATCCACCTATTATAATAATGAAAGGAATATAAAAAATGTTTGAAAACCGTACAGAATCCGGAAGAAATAATATTGCTGGCATTGCAATTTATAATCGGCGCAAATCGCTTGGAATAAGCCAGCGTGAAGTAGCCGACAGGCTCCGCAGTCATGGGCTTGTCATTGACAAGAATGCAGTGCAGCGAATGGAAAGCGGCGAACGCTTCATAATCGACACCGAACTTCATGCAATAGCAAAAGTGTTTGGAATTTCCATAAATGAGCTGCTTAAGGAAACAGATTGATTGGGATTCCATTTTCAATATACCAAATAGGCGCATTATTTCTGAAATGTGCCTGTTTTTATATGCTGTTTAACGGGTAACTCCCTGCGAACGGCACCAACGGCATAGCGGGAACCGCGAACCATCGGGACGGTAGCGTTCTCCACCGTCCCTTGCTATGCTTGTATTCCATTGGAGAACAGAAAACGGAGGACACCATGAAGTATAACTCCCCGAAGCAAAGGAGGTAGCGCATGAAAGCTATCTTCAAGCTTCTTAACCCTGACAACACAATGTCGATAAATCGTCAGCTTGCTCATGCAATCGGACTGGCGGAAGCCGTAGTATACGGAGCTTTGCTTTCCAAGTATGCCTATTATGATCAGCATGGACTGCTCACTGACGGTGACTGGTTCTACTCCACTGTAGAGGACCTGGAGGAATCCACCGCTCTGACAGCCAGACAGCAGCGCCGCTGCATTGATACGCTTACCAAATCCGGGCTTATTCAGTGCAAGGTACAGGGTATGCCTGCAAAGCGTTACTTCTGTATCAACGATGACACGGAGCTGCTTGCTGGGATCCTTTCAAACGGCAGTAAATCCAGTTGTGACAAAAGCGCACAACTTGTTTTACCCAAACGTTACAACTTGTTCTAACGAAAAGGAAGAACAAGATTTAACCAAACCGCCGAACTGCTCTATATATAAAACTAAAGAAATAAAACCTAAGTTAATCAATCCTATCAATCAATCCGAAGATATCGACAAACGTTCGGACTACTATAGGATTATCCGTGATAACACTGAATGTGATTTTCTTATTCAGCAAAATCCCGAAAAGAAAGAAACCATCCTCGAATTGATAGACATTATCGTTGATACAGTGTGCTCCGCAAAGCCAACAATACGGGTAAACGGCGAGGACGTACCACATGACATTGTGAAAAGCACATTTCTGAAACTCAACACCAGCCACATTGAGTATGTTCTTGACGCAATGGACAACAACATCAGCGATGTCCGGAATATCCGCAGCTACCTGATAACGGCGCTGTATAATTCCCGGCTGACGCTCAACAGTTACTGGAAGTCCCGGGTCAATCACGATATGAACAAGCGTTGACCTCCGAAAGGAGTTGACGGGCATAGCGGGGTAGCTCCCCGATGGGCGGTAAGTCCTTCCGCCCTGCCTATGCCTTATATATTCAAGGACGGAAATAAAATGTTGCCGAAATGGCAGGAGGACTACATTATGACAAGAAAAATCATCGCAATCGCAAACCAGAAAGGCGGCGTAGGTAAGACCACGACCGTAGTAAACATCGCAGCAGGACTGGCTGAACAGGGTAAGAGAGTACTCTGTATCGACCTCGATCCGCAGGGCAACCTGAGCGACTATCTCGGCTATGACTTCACCGGCTCCAAGACAATGGTGGACGTACTCAAGGGGCAGGCAAAAATTTCAGAGTGCATTGTGACCGCGAAAAGCGAGAACATAGATTACATACCGGCTGATATTTCTCTTGCGACTGCCGATATGTTCCTGGCTCAGACAATGTGCAGGGAGCAGATACTCCGCAAGGCACTGTTATCTGATGAAAAAACAGCCGAGTATGACTACATACTTATTGACTGCCTCCCTTCGCTGGGAATACTGGTAACGAATGCGCTTGCAGCAGCGGACGGTGTAATCATTCCGGTGCAGGTGCAGAAATTTGCGCTCAACGGCATAGTCCAGTTTGAGGATATCTTCAATCTGGTAAAGGATAACATAAATCCCAACCTTGAAATATGCGGCATACTTGAAACTATGACCGACAACACCCAGATGGCACAGGCAGTGGATAAAGCCTTAAAGGAACGCTATGGAGTTCTGGTTTATGAAACTACTATCAGCAAGCGTATCGAGGCTGCAAACAGCACCGCTGAGCAGAAATCGCTTATATCCAAGAAAAACAGCGTACTTGGCGGACAATACAGAGAGCTTGTTACTGAGATACTCGGCAAGGAGGCTATATAATGGGCTTTAATTTAGGAACATCAAGCAACACCGGCAAACTTCACATGACGGACTTTCTCAAATCTGACAATGCCGTTCAGAATACCGAAAAAGAAATACCTATAAATCAGCTCGTCCCATGGGAAAATCAGCCGTTCAAGATGTACAGCGAATTCAAGCTGCATGAACTAGCTGAGTCCATAAAGGAAAACGGACTGCTTTCGCCTATCATTGTTTGCCCGCTTGATAACGGAAAATACCGTATCATCGCCGGACACAACCGCGTTGAAGCCTGCAAAATCGCTGGTATAACCAATATTCCGAGCGTCGTCAAGAACGTCGATGAGAACCGCGCCAAACTCATGATGGCTGACACGAACCTCTGCCAGAGGACTGAACTGCTCCCCTCTGAACGTGCATATGCTTACAAGGCACAGCACGAAGCACTGATAGCACTGGGAAGCCCGCGTTCAACGGCTGCCATCGCTGAGAAGTACGGCGAGGGGCGTGCGACAGTTCAGCGGTACATAGCCTGCTCAAGGCTTGTCCCGGAACTTATGGATTTGCTGGATTCCGGCAGGATCAATCTCCTGCCGGCTGTTTCTTTTTCGGGAATGCCTGACGAAAGTCAGAGAGGCATAGCGTCCTATCTCAATCGCTTTCCTGATCGGAAAATAACCGCTGAGCAGGCAGAAGAGCTTGCATATCTCAAATTTGTATCTGAAAGTGATATCATCGAACTATACGATGAAACTCCTAAACCTGCTGAAAAGAGTGATAAAAAATCTGCGCAGGAGCCGGTTAAGCAGAATACCGAAAAGAAGAAATCCTCGCCTAATCAGTATGCGAAGAAAATCACGCTGAAGCGTAAGGAAGTCACCGAGATAATCGGCGATGAACTTACCAATGACGAAATATCCGAGTTCTTCTACTTCTGCCTGCAGAAATCTGATTTTCTTTCGGAATGGCGTAAGATGTATCTTGAAAGTCAGGACGAAATAAACGCGGGAACGGCTGACGGCGAGGAATATTCAGAATAAGCAATACAGACGCTTGATTTTTCAGCAATAATATGTTATAATTCAAGAAAGGACGGTGATCCCGATGGCAGACGAAAATAAGCTGCTTGACGACCGCAAAGTCAAGGAAGAAGCGATAAAGCAGTTCCGGCTCATGGACGACACATTCATGAGCAAGGTTTTCGAAGACAAGGAGTGCGCCGAACTGCTGCTCCGGGTAATACTGAACAAGAACGACCTTACAGTTCAGAACACGCAGACGCAGTTTGAAATAAAGAATTTGCAGGGACGTTCCGCTAGACTGGATATCTACGCTGTTGATTCCGATGGAGTGAAATACGATGTCGAGGTCCAGCGCCGTGACAGCGGTGCGGTTCCGAAACGAGGACGATACAACAGCAGCCTGCTGGACGTTAATGCGACCGATCCCGGCGATGATTTCGAAAACCTTCCCAGAACTTATGTCATATTTATTACCGAGAGGGATTATTTCAGAGGCGGACAGGAACTGTACGAAATAACCCGATGTGTAAAAAACATGGGACACATTGATTATGGGGACGAATCCTGCATAATCTATGTAAACGGGCAGAATCGTGATGATACGGCGATAGGTCATCTTATGCACGACTTCTTCTGCACGAATCCGCATGAAATGTACTACGACATTCTGTCTGAACGGACACAGTATTTCAAGGAAAGCAAGGAGGGTGTTGATACTATGTGCAAGATTATGGAAGATTACGCTGAGAAAAGGGCTAAGATAGCGGCTGATGAACGTTCAATAAGCATGGCTAATAAACTCTGGAACAGCGGAATAAAAGATTTACAGCAGATTTCAGACCTGACTGAGCTTCCTCTGGATGAGGTTAAAAAGCTCTTTGAGGGAAAGACAGCCTGATTTCGCAATCACAATTGAATAATTCAGAAAAGCGGAGATGCAATATTCTCCGCTTTTTATTTTATAACTCTCCCTAGCCACAGGGGTTTATATACACTTCTCCTTACGGGGCATGGCTGACAGCTGTGCCCCACACTATGCGCATAGGCGGTAAACCACGCGGCTGCGCTCCAAAATCAATAATGAGGTAGTTCAAAAATGATAGACATACAGTGTAGTCCTCTTGAAGATGATAGCCTGAGTCTGAATGCACAGTATGTGTTCTGCTGCTTGGTCCTCAACGATGGAAGTCTTGTTGTAGATCACCCAATTATTGCAGCTGGACTGGATGAGCTTATAAGACACGGATACTTATCAAATGAAGGGGACATAGATGCTGCTAAAGATATTCAGCAAACGTTTAGCCGATTCAATGGAACTGAATTGCAAGAAACAGATTGATGTTGCTCGTGAACTTGGGATACCCAAAAGTACACTGAGCAGATATCTGAAAGGAAGTTATGAACCTAAAACAGAGAGAGTCTATCAGCTTTCGGAATATTTTGGGGTTACTCCCGAATGGTTGATGGGTTACACAAATGACCCACAGGGTCATGTTATGGTAAATAATACCGATATGGGTAAACAAGTTTATTCCAGCGACGATGACACGTTTCTCATTACTGAAAAAGAAATCATGCTCGTGCAAGCATACCGCCAGCATGAACAATTGCAGCGTGTTATTGATAAGATTCTTGATTTATCAGGCGAAACAAGGAAAGGCTTTAAGGTGGCTAGAGTTGAGAAGAAGTAAATATGTAACGGAGGATATCACATGGATCTGAACGCACTTAGAAAAATGGCAAGGAAACAGCGCGAAGCAGAAGAAGCGGAAGATAACACCGCACCGGAACCCACAGTCAAGCGTGTTATTCCTGTTGAAGAACCAACCGCTGACACTGCAATTTATGTTCCTCTTGAAGATGATGTTGTGAATCCGCTGCCGTTGCCTGATGACGGCTACTCCGTTTCCTCCTCAGTTGCCGAAGATGAACCGAAAGAAGAAATGGCAGAGGAACGTCACGATGAAACGCTCGACGAAATAATCCAAAAGTGTTTTACTGATGAAAAGGCGTACAATATTGAACTGGAAAGGCTTCTTCCTTTCCGCCGCCCGATATTCACCAATACCGGCGATTTAACAGAGCTCAAATCTGATATTTCAAGAATGGGGATTACCGAGCCGCTTCTAGTTCGCTCTGCCGGCAACGGAGAATACGAAATCCTCTCTGGTAGCCGGCGAAGAGCTGCCGCTGAGCAGCTCATGTGGACTAAGGTACCCTGCCGAATCGGAAGCAACGACCTGATAACCGATGAATACGCTGAGCGTATCGTTGCCGAAAGTAATCGCAGCCGGTTTTCATCACTTCTTTTGTCAGAGCAGATAAGAACGGCTGCAGTTCTCGGAGAAAAAGCTGAAGCGGAGCTTCACCTGTCACATGAACAGACTCAGAAATACGCACATCTCAACTCACTTCAGCAGGATTTCCTGGTCATGCTCGATAATGCCGTAATTAATATAGCTGCGGCTGAAATGCTTGCAGACCTCAGCTCAGACGTACAGAGTACGATCATAAATGTTCTGACACAACACCCGGAGATGAAGCTCACCGGAGCCAATGTAAAAGAACTGCATGACGAATCCAGCTTAACTACCACAGCAATCACCAAGATCCTTAAGCCCAAGCCGCCCGTTAAAATTGCTGTGCCGGCTGAAATCGTATCGGAATTTATGGAAGGTAAAACGCCTGAAGAACTTACAGAAATAGTGTCTGCTGCTATCCGCAGATATTTCACGGAGGAACATGATGTCAAGATTTAACGATATCGCACAGATATACGATTACAAGCTCTCACAGCTTCGTGACCCACAGGTGTGGCAGAACACACTGCGGCTTACTTCAAACTTCTGGCGTCTGAACTTCTGCGCCGCTATGCTCCTTACTGAGCAGAATCCCAAAGCAGTTATGTGCGGTACTCTTGCCCAGTGGAACAATGTGGGAAGATATGTCAGACACGGCGAACGTTCTACTGCTATTTTCATGGATCGCAATAACACAGAACTGATGTACCTCTTTGACGTGACCCAGACCTATGGCACGGCTTACAATGCAAAATGGAAGCTTTCAGAACGTATGGCTGATGGTATCGTTGGAAAGTTCAACGCCGAAAATGCTGAAAACGCTGTATCTTTTGAAGATTTTTTAAAGAAAAGCCTTGACAAAAACATAGATATAGTGTATAATTATGATAGCAAACTAAATAATTCAATGGTAATCGACCCTCGCATAGCAAATTTCATACGCCTGAGTGCGGAGTGCATTTGCATGACAAGATGTGGCATAGAAGCTGATTACGACTTTTCGGACGCTGCAAAGTTAAACAGCGACCTGTCCATTGTCGAAGTCGGAAATGCTGCAACCGCATTGGCGCAGGAAGTGCTGCGGGACGTTGACCTGACTGTTAGGAGGAAAGAATATGAGCATTATGAAGCTGGAGTATGCGGAAGACATCTACGATATCCCTTACGAGGCAGACAGGAACGGACTGCTGAATCCGACATTCCAGAATTACGGCAGGAAGGACATGACACCGCTGGAGCGCAAGGCAGTAGATCTGATGAACGAAATGGATCCGACGGCGCTCGATCTGGTGAATATGAGTGGGCTGTATCTCAGAATTTGGAAAGAGATTGGACGGAAAGCAGAGAGCGCACGGAACCGTACAACAAAAATACTGATGAAGAAGTCGCAGCTCAGTCAGAATTACACGGAGAGCGCACAGCAGAGGACGGAAATAGATATAGCAGCTCAGGAAGCGGCATGGGAATCAATCCGGACGACCGTGACCTGGCTGGCGGAGGAAGTCCGGAGCCGTGGGCAGCTGATGAAGATCAAGGATATTCGGCTGAGTATGATGACGAAGAGTTAAATGAAGATAACGAGATGGTATCTGATGAAACAGATGCCATTTCTGTTTTTTCAGACAGACCCGAAGAAATCGACTCAAAAAGTGAATATGCGCAGAAGCTGCTTGAAGATGAGATCCTGCACGGAAATCACTCAGCAGGAGGAAAATTTCGCATAACAGAGTACATTTCGGATAACTCCCCTACCAATGACGAGCTTGCGAAGTTTCTGAAAAATGAATACGGAATCGGCGGCGGTTCTCGCAGCGGAATCGTCAAGTTCTCAAATCATGACGGTAAGGGACTTGCGTTGATCCTCGGAAATAACGGCAATGAACAAACTGTCAGATTTGGCTGGAAGGTCGTTGCAAAGGCAATCCGAAAGGCTGTTGACGAGGGACGATACATTACCGAAAAGGATATTGAATCAGCCCGCCGTTATACGCAGTTTGACGCAGAGCATTTTGCAATTCACTATGAGTATCCGCACTGTTTTGAAAATAGCCGGCTTCAATCTATCCGCAAGGATATTAAGCGCACCGGACTGGATATTCAGATCAGGCTCACACCTGAACTGTTCGCCACTTATGCGGAAGAGTATATTCGTGCTCAGCCGCACGTCAAGGAGGAATATCAGAAAATCGAGCGCAGTTCCGTGAATGCTCCCTATTGTTTCAACGACTGGAGCACCGCAGCGGAAGCCGCACGAACTCTCACAGCTGAATCCGGCTATCCGAAGTTTCGCAGCCTCTGCCGGGATTCAGTTTCGGAACTGGTAACTCAGCTTACGAACCATACCGGGCATAACCCCGGACTGGGATTCCCGGAAGAAGAAATCACGGAGTTTCTCAATTCTGGTGAAATCTCCGAGGATAAGTGGACGGACGAAATCACGGCGCAGGTTTTCGGGTATCTTTTCAATATAGAACAACGTGATCACCTATATGACAATAATGTAGCAGCTTTTTCAGAAGAAACCAGCGCTCAGCTGACCTTTGATAATTTTGAAGAAGAAAAATCTGATATGTCAATAGGAATAGTTGAACCTACAGAAAAGGACATCTCGGAAAAGCAGCCTACTATCACCTGCGAGTGGAGCGAAAGTCCAGCATTTGAGGAAGGTAAAACTTACTCCGTCCTCGAATTTGATACTATAATGAAGCGCGAGGATACAGATTGGGTGTCCAAACGTCAGCAGGAACTTGAAGCATATGGTGGTAACTCTGATAAACTATACGCTGCCATTGACAGCGGAGAACTGAAAGACGATCATCAGGGATATGCTAAAACAAAATTCACTATAAATATGCCGGACGGCACAACTTACAGTGAACGTCAGGATATCGGCGATGGATACGGCGGCGTGGTTGACTATCTCTCCAGTTTCAAAGCCTATTATTCTGTTGCCGAGAAACTAAAGAAGGCTATCTCAGATGAACTTGAACAGCATACCGATGAACTGCCTCATGATGAGGCAGCTTCTTCTGGAGCATTGGAAGCAGCCATTGAATATATCAATGATTTCTGCGAAACAGAATACGGCAGCACTGCCGATTTCGACGACCTGAACCACGTTGATCTTGCATATACTACTGATGAGGATACTGACACTATTATCGGTGTATATGCGGATCTTGTGAATTACCGCATAATAACTGAGTACGGCAATGCAAATGCCCGTGAGGAACAGTATGATTCTTTAGATGAGATGAATGAGGTTGCCTTGAAAAATCTCGCTTTTGACGATCTGGTCTATCTCTCTGAAGAAGAAAAGGTACTGCCTCACGATGAGGCAGCTGATTTTTCAGTCAATGATAATTCAGACATTCCCGATTTCTTTATTCGGGATATTGAAGAACACAAGGAAATAAGAATTTCTGAAAAAGAAAAGACTGCGCTGCTCTACCCGGTAGATAATGCGTCTGACCTAAAACTCGGCAATTACAGATTATCGTATATTGGTGACGAAAGTGCTTATGCACTCATCGCAGACAGCGCTAAAGCCGGTTCAGATGTGTTTGTTAATCAGTTTTCGCCGAACGATACAGCCGGCACGATCTACTCATATCTTCGCGAAAGAGATATGCAGCCGCTTCATGATGAAACAGAGGTGCCTCACCGTGATGCACCTGTTTCACAGGATACGATTGACCGAAATTTTGTTTTTCAGAAATTACCGCCGGTTGGCAATTACCGCTTCCCCGAAAATTTCGCATACCCCACTGGTCCGAAAGCAAAGTACTCTGCAAATGTAACAGCCATAAAAACGCTGAAACAAATCGAATCAGAACACCGCCATGCGACCGCCGAGGAGCAGGACATACTTGCTCATTACAGCGGCTGGGGCGGCATAGCAGACGCATTCGACAGCACTAAAGAAAATTGGAGCCGCGAATACGCAGAGCTGAAAGACCTGCTCACGGACAAGGAATATTCCGCCGCCCGCGAAAGTACGCTCACCGCATTTTACACTGAGCCGTACATAATAAAGAGCATTTACACGGCGCTTGAAAACATGGGATTTACCGGCGGCGAGATACTCGACCCGGCAATGGGAACAGGTAAT
>ERZ779851.2810-NODE-2810-length-12529-cov-3.295895_pt1 | contig 12529 bp, 9 predicted proteins | sample MGYA00511094_ERZ779851 | MGnify/ENA primary metagenome ERZ779851 (study PRJEB29588, sample SAMEA2155512) | human gut metagenome | biome: human gut; feature: human-associated habitat; material: faeces | place: Denmark | collected 2008/2010 ...
CCGGTGTCTTTTACCACGAGATTGGTATGTCCTTCTCTGGAGTAGGTCTGTACATCCACGCTTCCTCCCGGGTTATTATACCGGATCGCATTATCGCACAGATTGTATAGCAATTCCTCCATCATCTGCCGGTTCGCCGTTACGTAGCACTCCGTACCGGAGAGGGCAATAGTCACATTATGTTTCTCGGCACTCATGGAGAGCATTTCCACACAATTCTGTGCCATCTCATGAAGATTCAAAAGTTCCGTATCCGCTTCCCCTTCCGTGCCATCCAGCTCTGACAGGCGGATAATATCATTGATCAGTGTAAGCAGACGATTCGCGCTGTTATGAATCCCGTGAGCAAAACGCACCGTATCCTGTTCGGAAGCCATTCCGGTCTCAATCAGCTCCGCATATCCTGAAATAGATGTCAGCGGAGTCTTCAGTTCGTGAGATACATTTGCACTGAATTCCTGACGCATTCTGGCATTTTTCATAATGTCCTCATGCTGTTTGCGGATCATGACCATGAACGGTGTCAGCTCCTCATAGGTCTGCATTTCCGTACACTCACCTATGTTCTCTGCCAGTTTTTCAATAGGGGCGATCAGCTTCGCGGTCAGCACTTTTGCCGCCACCATGCACAAGATCAGCAGCACTATGAAAATACCAGCCATCATAGGCAGTGCCTGGCTGAAAATGCTGTAAATACTCCTGGCATCTTTGGACAGACGTAAGATACTGCCATCTGCAAGCCGGATGGCATAATAAAAAGTGGACCGGGATAACGTCTCGGAAGTACGGACCGCCTCGCCCTCTCCGTCCTGCATGGCTTCCCGGATCTCGGGTCTGGAAGAGTGGTTTCCCATGGCCACGGAATCCGCTTCATTATCATACAATACCCGGCCGTCACTGCCAATGATGGTCAGTCGAAGATCCGATTCCACCGGCACACCGCTTTGCTCAATTTCCTCTACGGAAGAGCAGTTGCTCAGCAACAATCCGTAGCTTTTCAGATCCTCCAGTACCTGTCTGCGAAACAGATCATAATAGACCACTGTGATCAATACCATCGTCAGCAGAATCGTCACCGTGGCAATGAGGATCATCATTTTGTTAATCTTTTTCTTCATCTTCTGTTACGCTTTCTCACCATTCATAATGTATCCCACATTACGTACCGTCTTGATCAGGCTGCCTTCTTCCTTCAGCTTCTGGCGCAGAGTCTTGATATGCATATCCAGCGTTCTGGACTCTCCCTCGAAATCAATCCCCCACACCCGGTCTAAGATCAGTTCCCTGGTAGTCACGATACCGGCATTCGTCATCAGAAGCTTTAACAGTTCATATTCCTTGTAAGTCAGTTCCACCGGCTCCTTACCTACCATCACGGAATGTTTCTCTCTATCCAGCACAATATTGCCAATCTTCAAAATCTTATCTTTGTCCTGAGTCTTCTGACTTCTCCGAAGCATTGCTTTGACCCTGGAGATCAGTTCCATGACACCGAAAGGTTTCGTAATATAATCATCCGCTCCCAGATCCAGACCTTTCACTTTATCGATCTCCGTGGTCTTGGCCGTCACCATGATCACCGGCACCAGTACTGTATCCTGTCTGGTACGTAGCTTTTTCACGATACTCAGTCCATCCTCATCCGGCAGCATAATGTCTAACAGGATCAGATCCGGTGCTGTCTCGTTCAATGCCGCATAGAAATCTGTGGCGGAGTCAAATCCTTTTACCTCGTACCCTACATTGGCCAACGCAAAGGTCTCAATCTCCTGAATGTTTTTATCATCTTCTACTACATAGATCAATGCCATCTCACAGCACTCCTCTCTGACTGTGCTTTCTCTTCTTAACTTAACTATACCTCTGTAAATCCTTACTCCGCAAGTAATTTTGCATTCTTTTCCATAACACGATCCTGCTTTGTGGGAGGTAACTGGTATTTTTCACGGCATGCCATCACTTTACCCTGAAAATCCAGATTATCCTCCTGGCGCAGTTCGTCCAGATAAGCATGCGTATCGAATTCATCTTCATTCACCTGTACCAGGCAGACCGCAATGTTGGAGCAGTGATCACTGACACGTTCAAAGTTCGTGATCACATCGGATAAAATAAATCCCAGTTCAATGGTACATTTTCCCTTACGGAGTCTGCGCACATGACGCTGTTTCACATCCAGGCTCAATCCGTCAATAACCTCTTCCATGGGTTCTACCTGTCTTGCCAGGTTCAGGTCTCCCTTTATAAAGCTGTTCATGGTAATATCCAGAATGTCATGTACCGCTCTTTCGAATACCTTCAGTTCTTCCTGTGCTTTATCGGAAAAATCCAGCTTTTTGTCATACATTTCCTGCGCAGCTTCTTTCACATTGCGGGCATGGTCGGAAATCCTCTCAAAATCACCGATGCAATGTAAAATAGTGTTCAGTGTCTCGCTGTCTTTACCGGACAGCTGTCTGGAGCTGAGCTTCACCAGATAAGTGCCAAGCTCATCCTCAAAGCGGTCCACATCTGTCTCCATCTGTGCTACCTGCTCTGCTTTTGCCTCGTCATACCCCTGCAGTAATTCCATGGCGAGGTCCATTGCCTTGCGGGATTTGTCTGCCATAACAGACGCTACCTGTCTGCTCTGTTCTACCGCATAGGCAGGTGTATCCAGGAATCGGGGATCCAAAAGGCTCAGTGTCTTGTCTGTCTCAGACATTTCCTTCACATCTTCATGCGTAGGCAGTGTCAGGCAGGCAAGCTTTACCAGTCCATTGGAAAATGGCAGCAATACCAGCGTGGCAGCAACATTAAAGCAGCTGTGGACCACTGCAATGCCGAAGGGGGTTGCCACTTCTCCCAAAAAAGCAAAGGGATGAATGGCATTTGCAGTATAAAAGATTCCAAGGAACAATATCGTTCCGATAATATTGAAATACAAGTGGATCAGTGCCGCACGCTTTGCGTTGCGGGAAGCACCGATACCGGAGATCATAGCGGTAACACAGGTACCGATATTCTGTCCCATGATAATGGGAACTGCTGCGCCGAAGCTTACCGCTCCGGTCATACACAGTGCCTGCAAAATACCTACAGATGCGGAAGAAGACTGGATCACCGCTGTGAGAACGAGTCCTGCCAGCACACCGAATACGGGATTTTGGAACTTGATCAGCAGATTGGTAAACTCCGGTACCTCTGCCAGAGGTGAAACTGCTGCGCTCATGGAATCCATGCCAAACATCAGAATTGCAAAGCCCACCAGGATGGTTGCCGCATTTTTTAATTTATCTTTATGGGAAAACAGTAAAATACCCACACCCACGATTGCCAGAATCGGCGAAAAAGAACTGGGTTTGAGCATACGGATCCAGAAGGCATCACTCTCAATGCCTGCAAGGCTTAAGATCCAGGAGGTCACCGTGGTACCGATATTGGCGCCCATGATGATGCCCACTGCCTGTTTCAGGCTCATAATGCCGGAATTGACAAATCCGACTACCATTACAGTGGTAGCGGAGGAGGACTGGATCACGCCGGTGACCACCGCACCCATCAAGACTGCCTTGATCGGGTTGCTGGTCAGTTTCTCCAGGATACGCTCCAGACGTCCGCCGGATGCCTGGGACAATCCATCACCCAACAGATTCATTCCGTATAAAAACAGTGCAAGTCCTCCTACCATCTTCAGTAAATCAAAAAAGTCCATACTCTAATCCTCTCATTTTACATAACATACTTTACATTTTCGGTTTCTATCTACACTTTATCTTGCTTATGTAAAATGCAATATCTTCGAATGTAAAATTTATGTAAAATTGCAACGATGCAGAGCCATGAACCTTGCCGGATACTCGTCGAATGCTGGCATTCGTAAGAGTATATGGCAAAGGTTCTTTGGCGAGCACGCCTCAATGAGCAAAAGCAAAGCCTCGCAGAGGCGATTTTGCGAATTGGGCTCTGCATCGTTGACGGGATTTTGCGAATTGGGGCTTAGCATCGTTGCCGGGGTCATCGAATTCTAGTATAATTTTACCCCTTCCATATCTCCGGTCATACGGAAGATCGCCCACTGGGCAATATTTACTGCATGGTCGCCTACCTTTTCCAGGTACTTTGCCATCATCAGATAATCCACCACACGATCAGCATCCAGATTCTGTTCCCGGATAGCCTGCATCATCTCTTTCTTCATATCGTTAAAGAGGTCGTCCACCACATCGTCATGCTCCACAACTTTTTGGGCATTCGCTTCATCTCCCTCCACGAAAGCCTCCACAGAATTATGGATCATATCCTTTGCCTCTTCCATCATTTTCAGAAGCAGCTTTTCCTGTTTTCCCTCAGAATTCATATTCCCCATCCGCAGATACAGCTCCACCATATCTGCCACATGATCACCGATCCGCTCAATGTCTGTTACAACCTTCAGTGCTGCACTCACCAGCCGCATATCTCTCGCCACCGGCTGTTGTCTGGTCAGCAGACTTAAGCACATAGCTTCAATGCTTCTCTGCATATCCACCATCTTGTGATCCGTATCCACCAGAGTCTTTAAAATATCCTCTTTGTTCTCCCGGATTCCATATAACATATGATCATAACTGATCTCCGCATGTTCTCCCATCTCCGATACTTTGTTTTTCAAAGTCTCAAGATCCTGTTCAAATAATACTCTGGGTGACATCTCCCATTCCTCCTATCTTTTCATTCAAAATCAACCAAACCGTCCGGTGATGTAGTCTTCTGTCCGTTTATCCCGGGGTCTTGCAAAGATCTCAGAGGTTGCATTCTTCTCGACCACTTCTCCTACCAGGAAAAATGCGGTATCATCCGACACTCGGGCTGCCTGCTGCATATTGTGGGTTACGATGACCACAGTGTACTTTTTCTTCAGGGTCTCCATCAATTCCTCGATCTTTAATGTAGAGATCGGGTCCAGGGCGGAAGTAGGTTCATCCATCAGAAGCACCTCCGGGGATACTGCCAGTGCCCTGGCAATACACAGTCTCTGCTGCTGCCCGCCGGACAGACCCAGTGCAGATTTATGCAGACGGTCCTTTACTTCTTCGAAGATAGCGGCACCCTGCAGGGAACGCTCCACGATCTCATCCAGTTCCTTTTTATTCTTGATGCCATGCAGTCTTGGACCATAGGCAATATTGTCATAGATAGACATGGGAAAAGGATTGGGCTGTTGGAATACCATACCCACCTTTTTACGAAGCAATGTGGTATCCACCCGCTTATCGTAAATGTCCTCTCCGTCCAGGATCACTTTTCCTTCGACTCTGCAGCCATCCACCAGATCATTCATCCGGTTCAGGCAGCGCAGAAAAGTGGATTTGCCGCAGCCACTGGGACCGATAAATGCGGTGATGGCATGATCTGCGATCTCCATATTTACATTTTTCAGTGCGTGGTTCTCTCCGTAATGGAGATTTAAGCTTTCCACGGTTATTTTACTGTTAGCCATAAAGGTCTCTCCTTTTTGTGATTTCTCTTACTCTCGTCTCAATTTATTTGCTGCCAGTTTGGTCAGCAGATTCAGGATCAATACAATAACAATGAGAACACATCCGATTCCAAATGCGTTGTCATATTGTCCCTTCTGCATCTGCAGATACAGTTCGATCGTCAGGGTTCCGCCGGACTCCACTGCCTTGTGGGCCAGCTTCGCCAGATTGTCCCCGAAAGCTCCGGTGAACTTTGGCAGCTTATAGTCGCTTCCTGCAGTAAATAGAAGTGCTGCGGATTCTCCTACAATTCGTCCCAGTGCCAGGATGATACCGGTCACGATACCCGGCATGGAGGACGGCAGAAGGATGGTACGGATCATATGCCATTTTGTGGATCCCATTCCCAGAGCACCGGTACGATAGCTGTCCGGTACGGTTCGCAGAGCTTCCTGCGTATTTCTGGTGATCAGCGGCAGCACCATCAGGGTCAGGGTAAAAGAACCGGTGAGCAGCGAGTAACCGAATCCCAAAGTCTCTCCGAAGAAGATCATACCGAACAGACCGAAAATGATAGATGGAATACCGGACAGGATCTCGGTGGTAAATTCAATGAGGGAGACCAGCTTGCCGGGTTTGGCATATTCGTTCAGGTAAATAGCGCTTCCCACACCAATGGGGGTTGCGATCAGCAGAGTGATCACGATGATGTACAGAGTATTTAACAAGTTACCGGCAATACCCGTGGTCTGTTTTCTGGCACTGGTCACAGTCGTTAAAAATGCCCAGTTCACGGTGTGAATGCCTTTCACAAAGACATACAGGATAATTCCCAGCAAAAGTGCCACCGCCAGTGTGGCGGAGATGTAAATAGCTGCCAATAGCAGCATGTCAGTGGGGCGTTTTCTTTTTACATATAAGGTGTCTTTATTCATTGTCGTCCGCCCCCTTTTTCAGTATTTTATTCAGCACTACATTAATGATCATAATGAATACAAACAACACCAGTCCGATGGTAAACAACACCTGTCTGTGCAGTCCGGAAGAATATCCCATCTCGCTGACAATGGCTGTGGTCAGGAATCGCACGGAGTTAAAGGGCAGGGGCACATTCACGCTGCTGCCGGATACCAGTGTGATAGCCATAGCCTCTCCGATAGCTCGTCCCACTCCCAGAACGATAGCGGTCACAATTCCGGATTTGGCTGCCGGAAGGATGGACCGGAAAATGGTCTGCACATGGGAAGCACCCAGTGCCAGGGAGGACGATTTTATTCCGGCGGGAACGGCGCGTATGGAAGTCTCGCTGATATTGATCACCGTGGGCAGGATCATGATCGCCAGTACGATCACGGCAGACAACAGGTTCGCACCTCCGGTGAACTGGTGTGTCGTGGATCCCCGGAAGATCAGTCTTTCTAATTTATACATGAGAGGATTCAGTAAGTAGATTCCTAACAGTCCGTAGATAACGGAAGGGATTCCGGCTAACAGCTCTACCGCAGGCTTTACAATGGCAGCTAAGGGCTTAGGTGCCACCTCTGCCAGAAATACCGCTGTCAGTACGCCGATGGGTACACCCAGTAAAATTGCCAGAGTCGTACCGACGATGGAGGTCAGAATAACCCACAGAATACCGAATTCCGGATCTGCTGCCGTCGGCATCCATTCGGTGCCGAACAGGATCTCTCCCAGACCTACTTTCATAATAGCGGGGGTACCGCTGATGATCATATATAAGGTGATAGAAACTACCGCCAGTACGGCGAAGAAGGCACAAATGGTAAATACTATTTGTGCCACAGTTTCCACGACCGCTTTATTTTTTCTGTTTCCCATTACGGAAGCGTGTGTTTGACTATTCATCGCTTTTTCCTTTTCTCGATTCCGAAACTTACTTTACAGTGATCAGACCAACTTCGGAAGCGATCTGCTGTCCTTCGTCACCCAGTACAAAATCGAACCATGCCTGTACCAGATCGTTCTGCTCGGAGATCTCACCTTTGGTAGCCATTACGAAGGGTCTGCTTAAGAAGTAGTTACCAGCCTTGATGTTCTCTGCGGTAGCCTCTACGCCTTCCAGGGAAAGTGCCTTAACACTATCATCCAGTGCATCCAGGGAAGCGTATCCGATAGCTCCGGGAGTGGATGCTACTTTAGCGATCACAGCACCGGTGCTGTCCAGTTCGTTTGCATATTTGCAGGCATCCTTCAGGTCAACCAGCTCTTCAAAAGCACCTCTGGTACCGGAACCTGCCTCACGGCCGATCACGATGATAGGCTCATCTGCGCCGCCGACTTCTTTCCAGTTGGTAACTGTGCCATTGTAGATGTTCGTCAGCTGCTCTTTGGTCAGATTTGCTACTTCGTTAGCGGGATCTACACATACGGCAATACCGTCGATTGCTACTACGTTCTCTACAACACCTGCGGCCTTTTCCTCATCCTTTAAGCTTCTGGAAGAGTTACCGATATCTGCGGTTCCGTTGGTAACAGCTTCGATACCTGCACCGGATCCTACGAACTCAGCAGTTACGGTTACATCAGGATATTCTTCCATGAAAGCTTCGCTCAATGCATTTGCCAATTTCTCCATAGAAGTACTTCCTACCATGGAAATGCTGCCGGACAGACCTGCGGTGGTTTCAGTAGAAGCTACTTCACTGCTTGCTGCTACAGTGCTTTCTGCTGCGCTGCTCTCTGCTACGGAAAGCTGCGCTGTGGTTGCATCACTGTTACCGCATGCAACCAATGTAGTTACTGCTAATATTCCTGCTCCGATCAGAGCTAATAATTTGCTGTGTCTTACTCTCATAATAATGTCCTCCATGTGTTTGTTTTTCTTTCTCTTGATTACGCAATCATACTAACATGAAGGAAATTCACATAATATCACAGTCCGGTAATTTATTTGTAAGATTTAGGTAAAAAGGTGAGCCGTGAAAATGGCGACGGATGCGTAGCAGACGCTTTTATGAATGCAGCGTGGGCTGAACGTAAATCAGATGCTCTCCAGAATGCCGTCAGCAATTGCCCGGGCAATCTCATCAAACCGGCTGTCAAAGAGTTCATTGTCCGCGTCCGTATTGATAAATCCCACTTCTACCAGTACCGCCGGCATATTTGTGCTGTTCAGCACCACCAGATTCGGTCTTTCATTCACTCCCAGATTCACGAACCCCACCTGCTCCAGTCCGGCATTGATGTTGTACGCCATCCTGGCTGCCGCTCCATAGCGGTTGTAGACCAGACTCTCCACTCCGCTGTACTGGTTCGGATAAGGACTGGAATTGCGATGGATCGAGACAAAATAATCTCCTCCCACCTCATTTCCCTCCTGCGCCTTCTGATAAGGAGACTCGTAGATATCTGTGGTCCTGGTGTAATACACATCCACTCCGTTTTCTTCTAAGATGCTTCCCACCGCCAGTGTCAGCGCCAGCGCATCCTCACTTTCTTTTCTTCCCTTATACGTGGCCCCGGGGTTTGCACCACCGTGCCCCGCATCCAATACGATCAATGGCATAAAAAAACTCCCGCATATCCTTTTGTTTCATGATATGCGGGAGTTTCCCCATTTAGATATTTATTTTAAAAGTGCTGCCGTCACTTCCTGAGGGATTACAAATTCCGGTGCTCCCATAGAACCGGGCGCCACTTCGTATTCATCAAAGGCAATGACTAGTTCGTTTTTTTCATTAAAATAGAAGTTCGTCTGCTCCGTGATCCCCTGAAAATTGAATTCCGGCATATCGTCATTATCCAGGAAATAGATCACGCCTTCGTCCGCCGCCATCTGTTCCTTCATCTGGGTCTTAATGTTCTCGCTGATCGCGGAAATATAGTCGCTCCCTTCTGCAAACAGATCTTCCAGTGTCACCACATTTCCCGTCTGTTTAGCAATCGTATAAAATTGATTATGTTCATAGCCGCTGGCCTCCGTCTCCAGGGCACTCAGCTTCACTGTATAATACAGTGCATTATCTGTAACAACCTCCTGTGTTACATGCAGTCCATGATACCCTTCCTCGGATAAGGTATCCTCGAACTGACGGATCAGTTCCTCTACCGTAGCCTCCATATCCTGGTTGACCGCTTCCACACCGTCTTCCGACAGCTTCGCCTCCGCAGCCTCCTGTCCGACACCGACTCCTTCCACACTTTCTGCAGCTGTGCCCTCCAAAGTGGCAGCACCGACTGCCACCTCTCCTGCGGGAACACCTTCTCCCGCATCTTCTCCATAAGAGATCTGTGCAAGTTCTACTTCGGCATCATGGTTATCATCGCTGTAATTGTACTGCCGCACCGTCACCAGTCTAAAAAAGCCTCCCAGCACCGGAATATTTTCCATGGCATGGGCGATCTGCATATTGGTATTTGGCAGTGCGATCATCACGACTGCTGCAGCCGCCACTGCTGTCCATGCAGAACGCTTTCTGGCGTGCTCTACTCTTTTTTTCTCCATCCGGGCTCTGTCGATACCTGCCTGCAGCCGTTCCCGTCCCGCTTCGGGTATTGTCATATTCTCATACTCCTCTTTTAATTGTTTTAATTGTTCCTGTTCATTCATATCTATTCTCCATCTGTCCGGTCTATTCGGACCGTTCATGTTATCTCTTCTTATATCTTCCTATATCTCTTTGCCTGTATCTGTCTTATGTCCTGCATATATATGATGTCGGGGTCAAAATCTCCCGACTTTGCTGCCTACGGATTGCTCAGCCTGTGCTGCCCTCGAGGTTCAGCCGCAGCTTTTTCATCACCCGGTACAGTCTGCTCTTTACCGTGTTCAGGTTCTCATCCAGTATCTTCGCGATCTCCTCCAGCTGCCTGTCCTCAAAAAATCTCAGAACCACAATGGCACGATCCTTCGGGTCAAGATTTTCTATAGCACGTTTTAAATCAATATTTTCATAGATATCTTCACTTGCCGCCTGGATCTCCTCCACATCCGCGCTCTCCTTCCGGTTGCGCAGGAAGCTGCATGCCTCGTTGACCACGATCCGGTATACCCAGGTCTCCACGTATTGCGGCTCCTTCAGGCTGTCACTTTTTAAAATAGCTTTATAGGCTGCTTCCTGTACAATATCCAGCGCGTCCGCTTCATTATGTACATAACTATAAGCAAGACGGTAATACTTCTCATACCCCTCCGTCAGGGCACGCTCCACCGCCTGTTCTTTTTTTCTGTCTGACATATGTCCATTCCTCACTTTTATGAAAACTGCATGCAATCATTTTCTCTGATATTCATTTTATCACATATTCTTCTTAAGCTTTCTATTATTTTGACGCTGTATTCCCACAAAAAGTTTCACCGGCAAATCAGGAAAATATTCCCAACAGCTTCGGCTACACAAAGGATCCCGGGCTGCTCACCCGGGATCCTTTGAAAAGAGATGTATGAAACTATGCGTTGCATTTGTTCCTGTCGATTCGGAATGTAAGCTCTTACATTTCGAACCATGATTATTTTACCATTATTTCGACTATTTGGCAAACAAATTTCCATCAGTTGCGACTTTTTCGCACTTTTAGCCAAAATCACGCCTTCTTTTTTGTCTAATCCTCATATTTGAAGTAGTCAAAATCCGCTGCTTTGCGGCTTCCACAGCCTCCGTTGTTGGCATAGATGCCTACCAGCGTACCGGTATGGCGTTTAGGATCATCGGGAACACCCTCGTCACAGAGGTAAATGCAGTTCTCCAGAACTCCGACCTGCTCCCAGTTCTCTCCGTCATAGCTGTAATAGAAAGTTCTGGTCAGCTTCTCCACCACTACTTTCAGATACAGAGCGCCTTCCTTCACATGGTCCACTTCCGCCACCAGCTCCTCGCCGTGGTTGCGGTTGATGACCAGTTGGATCTTCCGTCCGCCCTCATAGCACAGAGAGCATCTGGCATAGGTGGCTGTACTGTAGTAGCAGGTCAGTCCCGCCTGTTCTCCGTCCTTATCCGGGTAGAATTCCAGCTTCGTCTCTGCCACGTAGGACAACTCCTGTTCTCTGCGTAACAACGTATTTTTCGCACGGATCTCATTCAGTTGTCCGTCTCTGGTCCAGATCCGGAAATATCCGGGACGTTCCGTCAGTGACCAGGATCCGTTATCCGGGTTGCGCACGAACTCCCATTCCAGATTCAGCCTGGTATCGTTAAAATCATCAAATAAGTTTCTCTCGTAGATACACTCGGGAAGATCCGGTGCAATCTGTGTCAGGCTGGGGCCTTTTCCTTCGTTGACGGTAAACCAGCCGTCCTCCGTCCACTGTACGGGATCCAGTGCCGACTCTCTGCCTACGGTCGTGTAATTCCCCTCATTGGGTCTTCCGCAGAGATAATAGCACCACCACTGACCGTTCTGATCCTGTACCAGCTTGCCGTGTCCGGCTCTCTGAATGGGTGCCGCAGGGTCCTTCTGACGCATGACCGGATTATAGGGAGAACACTCATAAGGACCGTAGAAATTCTTACTTCTTCCCACGTTGATGCCATGACCGTAACCGGTGCCGCCCTCAGCCACAATGGCGTAATAATAGCCGTCCTTTTTCATGATATGGGGACCTTCGGAGCAGCGCTCGCCGGTGCCTTCCCATGCAGTCTTCGCAGGACCCGCCACCGCCAGTCCGTCCGCCGTCAGGGGAACTGCCTGTGCTGCCTTGGCAATGATCATATATCTGCTGCCGTCATCATCCACGAACAGGGATGGGTCAATATCGTCCACTTCCAGGCATACCGGCTTACTATAAGGACCCTCCGGCTTATCAGACACCATCACCAGCTGTCTGCGCATTACGTTGTTATCACGCTTGCCGTCCGCATTCAGACGCAAAGTTACATAAACATAGTATTTTCCGTCCACATATTCGATATCCGGTGCCCAGATGCCGTGGGAATCCCGGATGTCACTAATGTCCAGCCACTCCGGATTCGTGATGGCATGGCCGATGATATGCCAGTGAACCATATCCCGGGAATGGGAAATGGGGATCGCCGGAAAATACTGGAAACTGGAATTCACCATGTAATAATCGTTACCGACACGGATCACGGAAGGATCCGGAAAAAAGCCTCGTTGTACAGGATTGTGAT
>ERZ779851.2815-NODE-2815-length-12505-cov-5.467068_pt1 | contig 12505 bp, 15 predicted proteins | sample MGYA00511094_ERZ779851 | MGnify/ENA primary metagenome ERZ779851 (study PRJEB29588, sample SAMEA2155512) | human gut metagenome | biome: human gut; feature: human-associated habitat; material: faeces | place: Denmark | collected 2008/2010 ...
GAGATTTGGTTCGAGGGAATTAATATTACCGATCCTAAATGTGCTATTGATAAAGTACGGCAAAAAATGGGAATGGTTTTTCAGCACTTTAATCTTTTCCCGCATATGACTGTAATTAAGAACATTATGCTTGCTCCTATGAAGGTGAGAAAGGTAAGCAAAGAAGATATAATTCAGATGAATGAATTGTACCAGAAACTGGGTTCCTATGCCGCTGTCGCACGTGAGACAGGTTTTAGTGCATCTACTGTTTCAAAATATGTTGACAAGAACTATAAGAAGGTTGATGAGGCGACGATAATCCGCTATCAAGGAGATCTGCCGGAATTCGTTGTAGAGGAAGTCAGCGCTTATGAGAATCTTGGAGATTTGTGCATATTAGATGATGAAGAAGAGGCTGAGCTTCAAATTCTTTGGGGGGAGATGCAAATATGACTTATTTTGAATTAAGACCTGCAATAAATGACGACAAGGCAGTTGAAATCCAAGTTACAGAAGAATTTTTGGATAAATATAATGTTTGTACTTCTGGAAGCTATGGGGTTTTACCTTCTCGACTTCTTGAACTCTCTTATGCCAACTATCTTCGTTTTTGTCGAGATATACTTGGCGCCACTCTTTATGGAAAAGGACATAAATATGTAACCGTTTATTTTAAAAATGATTCGGCTACTCGTCAGTTTGTTAGACTTCTCAATGCAAGAATGGAGTTAGTGCTAATGGACCACGAGAATCCTCTTTCCAAATATGAGAGTGTTGGAATTATCTAAAAAGGAGGAATAAGTATGAAAATATCGGTTTGTATTGGACATGGTAAATCTCAGTCTGGTCAATATGATAGCGGTGCCGTAGCAAGCGGATATCAGGAATTTAAGCTTGCGCGCGCAATAGGCAAGTATCTAAAGCAGGAACTTGGTAAGTACGACTGCACTGTTGACCTTATAAACTATGATGGAGACAAGAACCTTGCAGAACGTATTAGGTACGTTAATTCTAAGGGATACGACCTTAATATGGAACTCCACCTCAATGCGGGCGGCGGTACGGGTCCGGAAGTTTATTATAAGCACAATAGCAAGCAGGGTAAAGCTCTTGCGACGGCTATTAGCAAGTCAATTGCCACTAATCTTGGTCTTAAAGATAGGGGCGCAAAGACAAAGCTTGTTAGCGGGCAGGATTACTTTGGATGTGTAAGAGAAATCAAATGTATGTCTTTCCTTGTGGAAACTGTATTCATCGACACCAAGGGAGACCGCGACAAGGTTATCTATGCAAGCGGACAGGAGCAGTGCGCGAAAGCCATTGCCGCTGCGGTTGCCAAATACTATGGTCTGGGACGTAAAGAGACACCAAAGCCTGCGCCGGCACCTTCTCCGAAGCCCGCGCCCACACCTTCCCACAAGAAGAGTAATACCGAAATTGCCAAAGAGGTAATCCAAGGCAAGTGGGGCAACGGAGCCGAGAGAAAAAAGCGTCTTGAGAATGCTGGATATGACTATGCAGCGGTTCAGAAAGAAGTTGAAAGATTGCTTGCTAAACAGAAGAAGCCCGCAAAGAAATCTGTTGACGAGGTCGCGCGCGAAGTAATCGCAGGAAAGTGGGGCAATGGTGCAAAGAGAGTGTATAATCTCACCAAAGCCGGCTATAACTATGCGGCTGTTCAGAAGAGAGTAAACGAAATTCTCAGAGGAAAATAATTTGTATTTTTCTTAAAACTTTGCTATAATATTTATAGAAAGTGAGAGAAAAAGAAATGACTAAATCAGATAAAAAATTTTTTGAGGTCGCGCGCAGTGTAAGCCAACTATCAGACTTCTCGCGCATAAAGATAGGTTGTATTGTAGTCGATGGTAAGCGAATATTGTCAAGTGGATATAATTCCAATAAGACAAACCCGACTCAACAGCGCTACAATTACTATCGTAATATTGATGTGCACTTCCCTGCAAAAGTCCATGCAGAAGTATCTGCCTTGAACTCTCTGATAGGGAAAAAGGAAATTGATTTTGCTCGACTTAAAGTTTTCGTTTACCGAGAGCTTTGTGACGGGACTTTGGCTCTCGCGCGACCTTGTCCGAGTTGCCTACAACTTATACGAGATTTGGGAATTACAAAAATTTTCTATACCACAAAAGATGGTTTTGCGGAAGAGCATCTAAGGAAAATTTGAACTTTCTCCAAATTAATCGTATAATATATATAGAAAGTAGGAAATCTACTTTCTTCCGCCAACTGGCAAGCTGAGGTTGCTTCTCCTACCCCACCTTAGTTTGCCTAACGCTTTGGTAAGATATACGAAATGAGGCTTACATTGCGGGCGAGTGCGTTAAGCACGGGTGGAGCGGCTGCCCATCCTGACATAAATAGCAGCCATTTTTATGGGAGCGTAGTCCAACGGCAGAGACAACAGATTCAAACTCTGTTCAGTGCGAGTTCGAATCTCGCCGCTCCTACCAGCCGGCTCAGCCGGAGAAGCGTTATCATGGATTTTGGTTGTTAAACTACCACCGGCGCGCAAGCGATATGTGGCATTAGTGGGAAACGCTATATAAGGACGCAAAGCAAACGACCCTTTCCTTTCTTTGAACCTTGAAAAAAGCATATCTTATAACTCAGTGAATAGTTCGTTTTCAGACGGACACTGAGGCGCGCTGGTAAGTCAGTTGATATTATACGAAGCAAGGATACTTGCGGATACGGCTGTGTCATAAAAGGTGACAATTATGATGGAGGTTAGTAGCCAAAACGAGAGGTGCGGCGCTCAGTAGTATGTAGATAAAGGTAGTATATGAGTCGGGGACGTAATAGAGACACAAGGGGATTTACGGAAAACCTGTGCCGAATCAAGTTAGGTGTTGTGTGGGAAACAATACAGACCTTGAACTTAAATTGTCGGAGTGAGTCGCAGTTGCTGCGTCAGAAAACTCCCAGAGGTTAATCTCTGCTGACAGTTCTTCCCAATAAGTCCTTTATGCTGTGACGGTTGAGAAATCGACCTATAAGACTTGTAAGAAAACTCCGAGTAGGCAAAACGGCGTATTGATTAATATTGTTTTAACTTTTTTGGTGACACTTGTTAAAAAAAGTTCTGAATTGATGCTGAAAGGTATGGGTAACCAATCCCATAAGAGCTATGTAGAAGTAATTCTTAGGGTAAAAAGTTAATGAACGACGGTTTATTGGCTCAGATTTATCTTCTCTTTGACTGAATATATTTGCGTACTATGCAGGGTAGGACGAAGGTCCATAAAGATATGCTTTTTTCAAGGTTTAAGTATGGCAGGGAGTCACGGTGACCGACAAGCCTCATAAGCTTGTTTTTGTGGGTTCAACTCCCACCCCTGCAACCATAATGCACTCTTAGCTCAGCTGGAAGAGCCGCTGCCTTGTAATCAGCAGGTCATGTGTTCGAATCACATAGAGTGCTCCAACAGTTAGTCGTCGCAAGACTGATTAAACGAAAACCTTGTTTCGTGGAACCTTCGAGGCTTGGGGCAACGAAGCAAAACAAAGTCTCCAAGATATTTTTCGGTAGTTAGAAGAAAACCGTATAGGACGGAAGGGTTTGTAGGTCTGTGCCGCGCAAGGAATTGCGGAAACGATAATGACCAGTCTTTTGAATCCGGGGAAGAGACGAAAACCTACACAATACTCCGGCTTGGGTGAGGGGCTGAAACCAACGGACTTTGACTCCGTCGAGGAAACTCCACGTCAGTTCGAATCTGACAGCCGGTGCCAATTTTTTTAATGTTGTATAAAGGAGGCTACAATGGAAGAGAAGAAATTTCCAATGGGTGGATGTCTGCCCGAAGAAAAAGATATACGAGATTATAAGCTAAAAGCTGGTGTCGTATTTGAAGCAGCGCTTCCCGAAGAGTTTGTTTTTGGCGTTGATGTGCCTGTTAAGAATCAGGGCGCGGTAAACTCCTGTGTCGCCCATGCGATGTCAAGTATTTTGGAGACCCATCTTGGGGATGTTGAGAGCGACGATAAGACTCTTTCAACTAACTTTATCTATGGCACTCAGAAGCTTCTTCACGGACACACTGGAGAAGGCATGTATCTGCGTGATGCTTGCGCGACTGCATTGAAATATGGTGATATGGTTTACGACGATTGCCCCGGCAACATCGAGGTTCCAGATTGTTATGAGAGTGCAGAGGCAGCACTCAATGTCCCTTCCAAAACGGAAAAGGCTTATCATTATCGTATTAATAGATACTTTAGTTGTAACTCGCCCGCAGAAATTAAATATGCGATTTATAATTATGGACCTGTACTCGCCGCATTGAATTGGAGTTATAGTTTTTATGTTGACGATGAGGGGATCTTGAGAACGGACGATGAAAAACCTGAGTATTGCGGCGGACACGCAATTATGGTTATTGGTTGGACAAAAGATGGGTTCCTTTGTCAAAACTCTTGGGGCGAGGATTGGGGTCTCAACGGAAAATTCATACTTCCTTATACGATGAATTTTACCGAAGCTCGCGGCATTGAGGATTATGATAATCGACTTGACGAGGAAGACGACCCCATCAAAGAGCCTTCATTTGCGGCTACATTGAAGATTGTTTATATGATTATAAACAAGATTCTGAATTTCTTTAAGGGAAGAGGTCAGACCAAATGATAAAAATTGAGAATACAGAAATTGTTGGATGGGAAGCCGCAATTAGAGGTATGAGAAATCCACTGAACTCTTGGGAGAAGAGCGATAGTGGATACGGATGCGAAAATGATAAAGAATATTTTTGCGATAAATGCTCCAGTTCATTCCATTGTTCAAGCCGAGAAAAAACGTACAATATCGGAGACAATGACTACGACCTCATGAAACGTCTTCGCAATGCCGGCACCGACCATCGTAAGTTTATGAGAATGATTACGGTGTATGTGGATATAACAGCTCCACTCTACTGGTAGAATTCTTTCTGCCAATGAAATACTTTTCCTACTTATCGGTAGGGGTTATAGAAATATAGCTAACGGGGAACTTACCCAAGAATCCCGTGGGAAACATAAAAGTTTCAAATTCTTATAGTTTTAACATCTATTTCTACTTAACAGTAGAGGGCGATAAAATGGAAAAACAATTAAGAAAATCAAAGCCAAGAGTAGATTTAACGGGAAAAACTTTTGGATATTTAACACCTATGTATTATATCAAAGGTGGAAAATGGCATTGTAAATGCAAGTGTGGAAAAGAAGTTGATGTTGATACTCGCAACTTAAACAGAGGACATACCAAATCTTGTGGTTGTTTACAGAAAGAAAAAGCATCTAATAATACCTATAATATGTTAGGCTATGAAACAGAAGGTTTGAAAGTCTTGTCAAGAGCAGGTTCTGACTCTCAAGGGTTAGCTTTATGGATGTGTTTATGTAAAAACTGCGGAAATACATTTGTAACCAGAGGGTCTTCTATTAGAGGAGGCTATGTAAATAGTTGCGGTTGTGTTCATTCTAAAAACGAACAAAATATAATTAAACTATTAAATGAAAACAATATAGAATTTTCAACTCAATATACTTTTTCAGATTTAAAGGGAGCCAATGATGGACTTCTAAGATTCGATTTTGCTATTTTTAAAAACCATAAGTTATCTCATTTAATTGAATATAACGGAGAGCAGCATTATATTCAACCAAAAGGAAGTTGGGAAAATGGATATGATTCTTTAATAGAAAACGACAGAAGAAAAAAAGAGTATTGTGAAAAAAATCATATTCGTTTGATTGTTATTCCTTATAATAAACAATATACTATAAGAGATTTGTTATAATTATGAACCTGTAGAGACTATCTCCTAAGCCTTATGGGCAGGAGAGTAGGGCTACTATTGATACGTAGCGACGTTTTAGGAAACGAAGCGTCTTAAATGCCGAAATGGTATCCTATGTTTATACATAGTAAAAGATAGTCCATAAATGGGAAAGAATTTGACACTTACAAGGTAGGCACGGTTGCTAATTCGTGCTCAACTATGCACAAGATTCATGCGAAGGAGTTTACGCTGGAGGATTTTTCATACGAGCACCTATTAGATGGAAGAGGACTTAAAGTTTCTCATGAGGATAATTGTACACCTGATGAATCAGATTTCGGCTTTAGACTGTCAGGGAAAGAGCTTCTTAAAACCACTGTTAATACTTTAAATTATTATCGAAGAATTTTTCTTGAAACTAAAAATAAAAAATACTGGTGGCAACTCATCCAGTTACTTCCATCCTCTTACAACCAGCGCCGCACCGTAATGTTGAACTACGAGGTACTTGCAAATATTTATAAGTCTCGTCGTAATCATAAGCTCGATGAGTGGCATGTATTTTGTGAGTGGATTGAAAATCTTCCTTATGCTGAACTCATAACGGACAATGTAGAGGAAAATTGATTTTCTTTCCTTTTAAATTATGATATATATAGAAATAAAGAAGAGACTTAATATGGAAATGACTAACATTCAGTTTTTAAAAGCCAAGGACAAATTGTGTCATGCGATTCCTTATTGTAGCGAATGTCCTATTATAAAGCTTGGAGAAGAAAAAAAAGCTTCTTGCACTACGTTATTTCGTATGTATCCCGAAGAGGTATTCGATATTGTCAGTAAATGGGCTGATGACCATGCAACATATATGTCCGATTTTCTCGACAAATTTCCTAATGCAATGCTTCAGTTTAACTCCAAATATTCGAGTCCTATACCAATGGTTTGTCGAAGATATATTTATGGTACAGGAATTGATGGATGTGTATTTAATGAAGGTCCTTGCGACCAGTGTTGGAAAGAGTTCTACGTTTAAGTCAAGATTGGAGAATTAATTATGAAGTCATTAAACCTAAGGTCACGCGCATTAGTTTGAATACCTTAATTTAAAATAGATGTGAAAAGAGCCGTAACTGGCTCTTTTTTCTTTAGACGAAGCTCTTACAAGGCACTTATAAATAGAGAGCTTGAACTCTTTTTAAAGGAGGTTTTTATATGAAGAGAAGAAATCCTTGCACACTATCAGTAAGGATAAACAACCAAACTTCTTACCCCATAGAGCAGATTGAGTTTATTTTCAAACCCTATCTTACCGAAAATGTACTCACCGACTCTACCGTAAAGAAGGTATACACAAGCTCGGGTTCTTCAGAAGTTACATTAGGCGATAATAACGACCTTTATATTGTTCCATTTACAGCAGAGGATACCCTCAAATTTGAACCGGGGCAGACCCTTTATATGGACACCCGTATTAAAATGATAGACAGGGAGAATGGTAACAAGCCTATCTATCCCGAAACAGGAGTCGTTCCATTAACAATGAATGGCACACTATTTGAAGATAATCCCGGCGAAGGAGGTTGATAAAGATGGGACTTAATTATGTTGATATTTCAGTCGCGCCTCCAATTTTTACAGAAACTACTATAATTCCCGGCAAGCAGGGTATACAAGGTATACAAGGTACTTCGGGAGTTTATGTAGGAGAGAACGCGCCAACTGAAGCCGATGGAGAGTATAATGTTTGGATAAAGACCAATGGCGAAGAAATGGACTTCAGGGGTAATGGAATTAAAGGTTTTACATATCACTATGGTATTTCTAATAGTCAACAACAAATACCTACTGATTGGAAAGATACTCCTCCAGAAATGAAAGATAACGCCTATGCTTGGACTAAAATTGACATTGAGATGACTAACGAGACGGTAAAAAACCAAACCTTCTATGTTGTAGCCAAGCAAGGCACGCCCGCAGGCTTTGATGATAGTAAATGTACTGCTACAATTCCCCCAAACGATACTTGGGCAGAAAATCCCTCAGTTACAGTTACTCCTGTTGGTGACGACAATACAAAGAAAGGTTTCCAGTTTGCCTTTAAGCATTTGCGCGGAAAGAGCATTAAGAATATAAGAGCTTTATATGCCGTTCACAATCATCCCAAAGAAGCGCCCGAGGATAGCAAGTTCTCTACGGAATTGCCTGATGTCGTTGGACAAGACAAATATCTTTGGACAAAAGTAGAAGTAACAGTAGACGGTCCAAATGGTGGAACCGTCTATGCCTTTCCTTTTGTTTCCAAAACCGGTGATAAAGGTGAAAAGGGCGATACGGGGGCTCCTGCGGGGTTTGCGAAACCATCAATAAGCGTAGACGATAAGGTTGGTACTCCTATGGCTACCGTGGACGTATCTGGTCCAAATACAGCAAAGGAGTTTACTTTTAATTTTAAGAATTTACGAGGGGCTACGTTTACACCATCCGTTGACGAAGCAGGAGTTTTGCGTTGGAATTGTGATAATACAGCATTGGCAAAGCCCGCAGACTTTGATATGGTTGGTAAAATAAAAACTGCTTTTAGTGGTGGGTGTACTTTCCAAGTTTTAAATGCCGCGCCACCTGAGGGGACGCCGGACACTATGATAAGTTTGGTGGTGGATAATAATGCCAACGCTTAACTTTGAAATACCGAAGGGCAACATACCTAAAGATGGCACAACCAAAACAGCAGAGACAGTATCATATACCGACGCTGCTACAGTATTGACCAACGCCAAACTTCCGCGCTATATAAAATGGACCGATGGCTTAATGACCTGTACTGCAAGCAAATCTGCTGGAGCGGGCACGATGCCTTTATCAATGAAAATAGGCGATGGTAATTCAGCCATTACTGTTTATAATAATGTAGATGGTATCCCTTTTTCTGGCTCTACAACGAACGAGGTAAAAATTTATCCTCCCGATACCACGATTAAGGATGATAAAGGTGTTAAAATACCGGAAGAGCTAATTAAGTTATCTGGAGAAGGCAATTATTCAGTAGCAACATTACATTGGATATTTGGTGCAAAGAGTACGTGGCCAAAATATTACTCCTATGAAAACACGGGACTCACCATCAACTATGACAACCCTAAATATATTATTAAAGGACTCTCAAACAATCCTGAATGGGGAGAAATAACAGGCACAGGTGACTTTGAAATTATCGAAAAAGGGAAGATATTAACCCCAACAATAATTGCTGTTCCTAAACCCAACTGTCGTTTTCTTTGTTGGGATGATGGCGTTATGACGTCATCGCGAGAGGTGGTTTTGAAGGAATCAGAACTCAGCGCTCATAAGGTTACTAAAACCTATTCGGCTCTCTTTGCGCCGATTGCCTTATATGCTGGTGTCACTCCCATTTCTGAGATTTATGTAGGCACAAAAAAAGCCAAAGTCTACCGCGGCTCAACCCGAATCCTATAAAAGAGGTGATAAAATGCCAACTGGACATATTCCAATATTACAAATAAAAACAAAAGATGGAAAATGGCTTCCCGTAAATGCTATTGGCGGGCAAGTCGCAAGCAAGGTTCTTTACAATAATGCCTATCCAACCGTTGAGCAAGCGCTCGACTATCTCTTTAAGAATGGAACTGGTGGTGGCGGAACGGGTGGCTCATTAACGGCAGAGAATATCAGCTACACAGTATCACAAGATATTCAGGATCAATTTCCGGAACTGGCCGTGCTTGAGTCTGACACCGTTAAAAACGGACTTGATCTCGCAATGTATTATGCGCTTGCCGGTATGCTTGCAGAAAACATCGCTGTTGATTTTCAAACTTCGGGAGGCACGTCTTCAATTAGTTTGCAGAATCTTTATGATTATTCTATTCTTCCAGCGATTGAGGAAGCCCACGAGCATAGTAATAAGCCGGTGCTTGACAATCTCTCTGTCTCAAACGGCAAGCTCCAATATAACGGCTCTGATATCTCCGTCACAAAAAACGGCGTTATTAATGCTCTCGGCTATACTCCAGAAGCAGTATCTGCGCAAGTCGCCACAGGCTCAAACATAACCCTTGCCGACAACACAGAGTACCGGCTTACAGATGTCACGACCTTAAGCCTAAGTTATCCGACAGGCAAGTTCGAGTGTTGGATGCGCTTAACCTTCGCGGCAAGCGGAAATATTACCGTTACTCTGCCAACTGACACAGAATATCTTGGTGCAACTCCCAATTTCAAAAACGGCGAGACATGGGAGCTTAGCTTCAAGGACAAGGTTCTGGCGGCTAAGAAGGTTGGTGACGATGATGGAGGCGCAGGAGGAGAGAACGGTGTCACCCCGCACATCGGCGACAATGGAAACTGGTACATCGGCAGTACAGACACCGGGAAACCGTCTCGCGGAGTTGCTGGCGCAAGGGGCGATACAGGAGCAACGGGCGCAGACGGCAAAACGCCTGTCAAGGGCACTGATTATTGGACAGTAGCAGACAAGCAGGAGATTGTTAATGACGTCATAGCTGTCCTGCCCGATGGCACGGAGGTGAGTTACTGATGGCAAAGAAACTGTATGAAGAATCCTCTGTACAGAATATTGCCAACGCTATCCGGGAAAAGAACGGCGAGATGACCGCCTACAAAATCGGGGAGATGGCAGCGGCTATTGCGGCTATTTCCGGTAGTCCAATCGTGGACGACAACTTAGAAAATACTGTCCAGTACCGCCAGATGAATACAACGGCGGCGGCATTTCTTGCCGATGTGGACTACACCGAAAACGCCAATGATTACTCCGTTACGAAGGTCATACCATATTACTCGGCGACTACGACTTATAGCAAAGAAGAACCGGATGGGTTAAAGGTAAAAGTTCCGAATAACACCACGCTCACAGTTGCGCAGGGCGATAAGACCAGAAGTGAGGCTGTTTCCGGTGCTGGCACAATTTACAATATGGAACCACTGAAAGCCGGTACATTTTCCTTCGGCAGCAAAACTTACAAGATTGTGCCCGAGGGCGGTGTGCGTATGATTTACACGCCCAGCGTGTGGAACGTACGAGACCTTGGGGGTTGGGCTTGCACTGGCGGCAGAGTGAAGTACGGAAAGATATTTAGAGGCGGTCATTTTGGTAGCATCACAGATGCCGACAAGTTAACCCTTGTAAACTGGCTCGGCATTGCAACGGATATTGACCTCCGCAACAACAGCGAGACAGGCAGTATTACCACCTCGCCGTTGGGTGCTGGTGTAGAGTATTTTCACCAGTCACTGGACTTTTACGCAAACGCAGTCAGCACAAGCGTAGCATCTGTTATGGTAATGCTGCCGTCTTCATCCACATCTGCTGCTTCCACAACAATATCCGGTAAATTGCCAGAAGAAACAGACTGCTCTGCATAATAGGTCAGAACCAATGTAGCATCTGTCAAATCAACTGCGCCGCTTCGATCAACATCCCCCAAATCATAGGATGGTCGATAGAATTGAATGGTTCGATCCAAAGTCACTGTACCATTCTTTTCGGTCGCAGAATCTGCATATACGGCATCCTTCTTTTCGGATACACAATGGGAATCCTGATCCTCCACATAGGAAATGGTATAATGATAATTGGTTTGCGGATCATATCGGGTATCCCCTACAATAATTTGATCTTCCAAGTAGACATCTTCCGAAATTTTTGCATCTGCAATGGAAATAGAAAAGACGGAAGTATAATTTTCATTGGTATAGTCTGAACGATATATATCGGGGACTGTTCCAATATTGTCTGGATCACTCAGATCGATGCGGTTGCAATCGTCTAATTCCATCATATAGGTAATAGAGCTGCCATCTTCAGCTGGAAGCAATACCGTATCTTTTGCAGTGTAGTAAACATCCCCATTTTTCCCATTTTCTGCGGTATACTTGGTAACGGAAACCGTAACAGCACGATCGCCTTCAATGGTAAAATAAAATCGACCGGAAATATCACTCTCCATAACGCCAGAATCTTCGCTTGTTAAAATTTTGCTTCTTGGTATTGTGACAACATCACTTTCTGCATAACCGATCATTTGTGCAGAAAATCCAATCAGAACGGTGGCTGCAACAATTGCAGCGAGTCTTTGATAACATGTTTTCATAGTCGTTCCTCCCAGAAGTACAATTCTGGTTTTGAAAGAATTTACTTCCTTAAAATATGTTTTAGTGTATCATATTTTAAAATATTTGTCAATCTGCATTTTCAATCGATTATAAAAATTTATGGACATTTTTGAGAGAATGTGGTATGATAAAATAGAACTTTAAACCTTGTCTTGATTTTATTTGGAAACGGAGAATTTGCAAGATGGCAACAATTTATTGTGTAGAAGATGATTCCGGAATTCAAGAATTGATTCTTTGTGCCCTACAGTCCGGTGGATATACCCCTGTAGGATTCTACAATGGAGCAGACTTTTTTGAAAAACTGCAAGTACAGACACCGGATCTGATTTTCATGGATATTCAGATGCCTAAAATGGATGGTTATACTTTAATAAAAGAGATTAGAAAAATAAGCAATATTCCTATTATTATTATCTCAGCTAAGACAACTGATACTGACAAAGTATTAGGTCTAAAAATAGGAGCTGATGTCTATATTACTAAGCCATTTAATCCATTAGAAGTTGTTGCTTACGTTGAGGCAACTCTCCGTCGCTTTTTAAAGTTTGGAACTGTTAGTGATTCTAAAACATTACAAG
>ERZ779851.2818-NODE-2818-length-12491-cov-3.859682_pt1 | contig 12491 bp, 12 predicted proteins | sample MGYA00511094_ERZ779851 | MGnify/ENA primary metagenome ERZ779851 (study PRJEB29588, sample SAMEA2155512) | human gut metagenome | biome: human gut; feature: human-associated habitat; material: faeces | place: Denmark | collected 2008/2010 ...
CAGATAGCAACGCTCAAAATGCTCGGAGTAGCGGTCGAACCGGGAATTCTCGGTGAGCATCCGGGTCAGCAGGGAGTGCAGCGCCTCCTGGTATACCGCGGGAACGCTGCCCATGAAGGAATGCAGCTGTAGCCCCTGCCCGGATATGGAAGTGAGGCTGTCGGCAGACCGGTCCGTTAAATGCAGATATTCTTCCTTGAAATAGATCATCACGATCTCGCAGACCTCTCCGGCAGAATACAGAGAGTGATGCAGTTCTCCCGGAGCGATGAAGACCAGATCTCCGGCTTCCATCTGATAGACCGTATCTTTTAACAGGAAACGGCAGCTTCCCGACCAGAGATAAAAAATTTCATAAAAGCTGTGATAATGATCGGGCTGCAGGGGAGAAAAATCACCTCTGCGGCCTTTTTCCACGATGATCCGGTCAATATCCTTTCTGCCGCGTCTGCCTTTTTTAGTTGTGATATCCATAGCTGCTCCTTCACTGTTTAAATCTACTGACATTGATACAGTCAGAATACCACAAAAAAACAGTGCTTTCAACATAAACAAGCTATAAAAACAGCAGTAAATATTAAAAAATTACGCTATTATAATAATTGAAAAAGGAACCCGCCTCTTTCAAAAATACTTTTCTCTCTATCCCCCTCGGTACACTCCCCTCTCGCCGAGGGGATTTTTTTGCGAAAAAATCACGGAAAACAGGCAGTCTCGTTACAATGGATTGCGCATTTTCCAAAGGATTGTTACCATAAGGGTACAGATCGGCCGGCATACGGTGCTAAAGCAAAGGTGCTAAAGCAAAGGTGCTAAAGCACCTGAGAGTTTGCAGAGTACAGAAAGGTATAGGGATTAGTATGGATAAAAAGAAAACTGGCAATCTGATCCGGGAAGCCAGACAGCGCAAAAATTATACCCAGAGTGAACTGGGAAGGATGTTAGGGGTGACCAACAAAGCGGTATCCCGGTGGGAGAATGGAGAAAGTTTTCCGGATATCGGCGTATTGGAGTCCCTGTCCCATCTGTTGGAACTGCCGATTCAGGACATTGTGACCGGAGAGCGGGCGGGAGACCGGGAGGAGGCTGTGACGGAAGTCGTGAGACTGGCAAAGCTCCAGGAGCAGCGGAAACGTGAAAAGAGGATCCTGTATCTGATCGTGCTGGGGCTTTTGATCTATCACTGTGTCATCGGGATCTGTTTATTTTCCGGAAGAGGGTTGTTTGGGGGAAGAGATATTGCCTGCCTGGTGGCCGGAATCTCCATGGCGGGGACGCTGACGATGCTGTGGCTTGTATACCGGTATTTCGGAAAGGAAGAGGATGTGAAAATGATTCCCTCCAGTCAATTAAGCAGAGGACTTGGAATAGCATCCCTTGCGATGCTATTGTGGAGTGTTGGAATCATGTATTTAAGCTTCGGAATGGTCCGGGCAGGAAGTGTTCCCCTTGGTATGGAACTCAGCTCACTGGGACCGTTTTTGAACAATCAGCTTTGTGCGGGCTATGCCCTGAATGTAATATTTCTGGCAGTGGAAATGTACCGTCTGCTCATGGAGCGGACGGTACTGCATCCGGGATGTGTGATCTCACCGGCGGTCATCTATCTGGATTTCTTTTACATAGACATTCTGGGCCGGATGGATACCCTGGACAGCGTCTGGAAGGCACTGGACAGAGGGACGGTACTCATTTTGCTGGAGGCAGTGTCGGGAATTGTATTTCTGTTTATACAGTCCCACCGTTCTCGTTCTCACGCATCCGATAGCCTACGCCGATCTCTGTGAATACATACTGGGGCTGTGCGGGATTCTGCTCCAGCTTTCTGCGGATGTTCGCCATGTTGACCCGGAGGATCTGATTATTATTGTCCATATAGGGACCCCAGATGGCATTCATGATATAGCTGTAGGTCAGAACTCTGCCGGAATTTTCCGCTAAAAGTGTAAGCAGCTGGTATTCGATCTGGGTCAGATGTACCTCTTCGCCCCGCAGGCGGATCAGTCGTTTTTCGAAATCAATCTCCAGATCCAGTGCCTTATATACATGACCGGGAGTCTGGGCGTGGCTGTGCCGCAGAGAAGTGCGGATCCTTGCCATGAGCTCGCCGGTGCCGAAGGGCTTCGTGATATAATCATCCGCCCCCAGATCCAGAGCGGAGACCTTCTCCTGCTCCTTGGTGCGGGCAGATATGATGATCACCGGAACATCGCTCCAGGAACGGAGTTTCTGTAATACCTCCAGCCCGTCCATGTCCGGCAGCCCTAAATCTAACAGGATCACATTGGGGCAGAAAGAAGTGCTGAGACTAAGTCCCTCTCTGCCGTTTAAGGCATGCATGATCTTGTAGCCTTCCCGATCCATGGTAGCGGTGATGAAATTACTGATACTTCTATCATCTTCGATTAAAAGAACTTTGATCTTATTCATTTCTGTGATCCATATCCTTTCCTGTATTTTTGGGGAGCGTGAAGCAGAATTCTGCACCCTCCGCATGATTTCTTCCGTTTAGTGTCCCATGATGGGCGGTGATGATGGTCTTGCAGATGGACAGGCCGATACCCATACCCTTGCGGGAATCCGAACTCCGGGAATTGTTGTAGGTGCCCGTCTCGAACAGATTCTGTAATTTTTCTTCCGACAATCCTTTTCCGTAGTCTCTCACAATAAAAGATACATGCTCCGGATGATCCTCCACGATGAAATCAATGGGCAGGATACTTCCGGAATGAACGATGGCGTTTTCCAGCAGATTGATGGTGACCTGCTCGATCAGCACCGCATCCATGGGGATCATCAGAAATTCCTCGGGGATCTTGACCCGGATGGCGGCATCGGGATAGCGTTTTTTCAGTTTCTCCAAAGCTTCTCCCACCACTTCCTCCACCGGTTCCTCTGTGGTATTGATGCTTAAGCTGTCTCCCTGGATACGAGTGACGGACAGCAGATTTTCCACCATATTCAACAGCCAGTTGGAATCCTCATAGATATTGGTCATGATCGTACGCTGTTCGGTGGAGCTTAGATCGTTCTGACTTTCCAGAAACAGGGAGCTGTTGCCGATGATGCCGGTGAGCGGCGTGCGCAGATCGTGGGAGATGGCGCGCAGTAGATTTGCACGCATCTTTTCCATTTCGGCCTCTGCCAGCCGCTTTTCCCGCTCTGCGATCATCTCGGACTGGATGGTCATATGGGAGGTCATGGTACACAGGATCAGAGTGATCCCACTCATCAGCAGGAAGGTGATAGGGTAGCCGGTCAGTGAGAAATTAAGCTTATAATACGGATAGGTGAACAGATAATTGATCGCTATTACGGAAAAAAGGGTGCAGACAATGCCGTAGCCGTAGCCCACCGTCCATCTGGCGATGATCACCAGTGCCAGAATGTAGAACAGTGCTACATTGGCATGGTTGTCCGGTACTATATGCTGATATAAAAAAGAGGCAAGAGTGGCGCACAGCATGCAGGCGGCACAGATCAGGATACTGATGGCGTGTCTGGTAAAGGGTGGTTTTAAGCGGAAGCTTTTCCGCGGTGATTTTTTATCGGAAAGTGATCGGAACACGGTGTGATCCTCCATGAAATATTGTTAGTCGTTTTGTAAATTTATTATAACTATAGTACCATTACTTTGCAATGCAAGGTGTAAAGAAGTAGTTAAGGATATATGAAAACCGGTATATTTTCCCCTAAAGCTACGGCAAAAGGCAGGTATCCTCAGGAAAATCCAAGACACAAAAAATAGGAACATATACTTTCGTTAGGTTGACATCAGGAAAAACATTAGATTAAAATGTAGTATGGCGGCGGTCCTGAAAGGGCGGACCGTCTATGTGGACAGGAGAGGAATAGGTTATGTTTCTGACAGGATTGGCACTATTGCCGGCCATCGCACTGGTGGTATGGATCTACAGACAGGATAAGGTGGAGAAGGAGCCGAGGGGATTATTGTGGAAAATATTCCTGTTTGGTGTATTGTCTGTGATCCCCGCCATGATACTGGAAATCATTCTGGATGAAGTATTTCTGGTATTTATGGATGCAGATACGCTGTGCTACGTGATCCTGGATAATTTTATCGGGGTGGCACTGATCGAGGAACTTTGCAAGATGCAGGCGGCCAAATGGGCGGCATGGAAGCATCCGGCATTTAATTATAAATTCGATGCCATCGTGTACTGCGTGACTTCGGCATTGGGATTTGCAGCCATTGAAAATGTTCTGTATTGTCTGGGCGGTGACTTTGGGACGGCAGTGACCAGAGCCCTGTTGTCCGTGCCTTCCCATGCCATCGATGGCGTGATCATGGGATATTTCTTCGGTGTGGCGAAGGAGGCAGAACTTGCAGGCGATAAAAAACGCAGGAAACGCTACCTGAAGCTCAGCGTGTTCATGCCGATGATCGAACACGGTATCTATGATTCCGCATTGTCTCTGGATGCGGACTGGATCTTCGTTTTCTTTTTCCTGTTTGTGATCGTGGTGGATGTCTGGGCCTATAAATTTGTGAAAAAGCAGTCTGGGCAGGACCGGGAGCTGTCTGCATAAAGATTGCGTTAAGAACCCGTGAAAATTTTATAAATTCACGAAAAACGGTAGGATCGGGTCTTTGCTTCATGTTAAGATAAAGAAAACCTAAAGAAAGGAAAGACCAATATTGAAGTTATTAAATCCAAAGATCCGGCAAAAATTTGCAGAATCCTTGAAGGCGGTCCTGCCGGTAGTAGGGATCGTGATCGTATTAAGCTTTACCATAGCTCCCATTACCTCCAGTATCCTGCTGTGCTTTCTGGTGGGGGCGGTGATGGTCATGGCCGGTATGATGTTTTTCACCCTGGGTGCGGAGATGTCCATGACCCCCATGGGAGAAAAAGTGGGTGCCAGAATGACCCAGAGTAAAAATATTCTGCTGATCGTAGTGTTATCTTTTCTGTTGGGAGTGGTGATCACCATTTCCGAGCCTGACTTGCAGGTGCTGGCGACACAGGTGCCTTCGGTTCCGAACATGACGCTGATCCTGGCAGTGGCAGTGGGCGTGGGAATCTTCCTGGTCATTGCTCTTCTGCGTATGTTGATCGGTGTGGCCCTGCCGCCATTGTTGACCTTTTTCTACATAGTAGTGTTCGTTCTTGCATTTCTCGTACCGGAGAACTTCCGGGCAGTGGCGTTTGATTCCGGAGGTGTGACCACGGGACCCATGACCGTTCCTTTTATCATGGCACTTGGTGTCGGTATTGCGTCCATCCGTAATGACCACCATGCGGCGGACGACAGCTTCGGTCTGGTAGCACTGTGCTCCATCGGCCCGATCCTGGCGGTCATGGTGCTGGGGCTGATCTATAAGCCGACCAATGCGGATTACCAGCCGGTGGCGATCCCGGAGATCGCTGATTCCGTGGAACTGGCGCAGCTTTTTGCTCATGGGATTCCGGATTATATGAAAGAGATCGCACTCTCATTACTTCCCATTGTATTGTTTTTCGGTCTGTTCCAGATATTTGCCCTGCGGCTGTCGGGGAAGACACTGGCGAAGATTCTGATCGGTCTGGTGTATACTTATATCGGTCTGGTACTGTTCCTGACCGGTGCAAATGTGGGCTTTATGCCTGCCGGTAATTACCTCGGTCAGGTCATGGCAGCCAGATCCTACAGGTGGGTACTGGTGCCGGTGGGAGCACTGATCGGTTACTTTATCGTAAAAGCGGAGCCCGCGGTCTATGTACTGAATCATCAGGTAGAGGAGCTGACGGACGGTGCCATCTCTGCCAGATCCATGGGGGTTTCTCTGTCCGTGGGCGTATCCTTATCCGTAGCACTGGCGATGATCCGCGTGCTGACGGGGATCCCGATTCTATGGTTTTTGATCCCGGGCTATGGTGTGGCGATCGGACTATCCTTTTTTGTACCGAAGATATTCACAGCGATCGCCTTCGACTCCGGCGGTGTGGCAAGCGGTCCCATGACAGCTACCTTTTTACTGCCGTTAGCGCAGGGTGCCTGTGTGGCGGTGGGCGGCAATTTAGTCGCAGATGCTTTCGGTGTGGTAGCAATGGTAGCCATGACACCGCTGATCACGATCCAGATATTGGGAATGGTATATCAGTTAAAGCAGCAGAAGAGCGGTGCAGGCGTATTTGCCGGTGCGGCGGATGCATTTGGTGCTTTGGATGAGAATGCCATCATTGAACTGTAGGAGGTGTGCCCATGAGTGAATTATATATGATGGTCACCATCACCAATCGTCAGCTGACGAGGAAATTCGTGGAATGCTATAAAGAAAAAGGCGCACAGGTCGGCAGTGTTACCGTCGGCATGGGAACCGCGGCGAATGAGATCTTAGATTATTTTGGACTGGACGGCATGGAGAAGAGCGTATTGTTCCATCTCGTCACAGATGCTGCCTGGCGGCAGATCAAGGCTGCTCTGCGTAAGAAAATGCAGATCGATCTCCCGGGAATGGGAATCGCATTTATCATTCCCGTGAGCAGTGTCGGTGGCAAGAAAGCATTGAATTACCTGACCTGCGGGCAGGAATTCGTAAAAGGAGAGGAGTCCACATTGAAAGAGACGAAGAATGAGCTTCTGGTAGTGATAGCCAATCATGGATATACGGAACTGGTCATGGATGCAGCGAGAGAAGTACATGCGGCGGGCGGTACAGTCATCCATGCCAAGGGCACCGGAACAGAGAATGCACAGCAGTTTCTGGGCGTGACACTGGTGCCGGAAAAAGAAATGTTGTTCATTGTGGTAAAAAGTGAGCAGAAAAATTCCATCATGCGTGCTATAATGGAAAAAGCAGGACTGGAGAGTAAAGCACAAAGCATAGTATTCTCCCTTCCTGTGACAGATACTGCAGGCATGCGCCTGATGGAGGAGATGGGAGAGACATGACAAACGGATTATCCGGACCCAGGAAGCAGTTCCTGGACGTGCTCCGGGTACTGGCAACCTGTGCAGTGGTGCTGATGCATGTACTGACAGGTGCGACAGATGTGACAGATGCGTCGATAGTGCCGGAATACCGGTCATTATTGCTGTCAGTTATGGATCTGGTGACCTGGTGTGTTCCTATATTTTTATTGATCTCGGGATATTTGTTCCTGAATCCGGAACGTACATTGACTTATCCGGTCATGATTAAAAAATATTGCAGGAGGATTGCGCTGGCGATCCTCCTATTCGGCGTTCCGTATGCAGCTTCCGAGCTGGTAGTGGCGGAGCGGACCTTCCGGATCAGGATGATCCCGGAGGCACTGAAGATGACTCTGACGGGACATACCTGGTCCCATATGTGGTATCTGTATTTGATCTTGTTTTTATATCTGATCACGCCGCTTCTGAAAAAAGTGCTGCGTGTGCTGCCGGTGTGGGGTGTTGTAGCAATGATGGCAGTGATCTTCTTGGGAAGCAGTGTGGCACCGTTTCTGAATAAGGTACTGGATGTCAACAGTATTCCGGTATTGCCGGATGGCGGTGTGTATTTCCTGTATTATCTGTGTGGATATTTCTTCGCGGTGAGAGAAGTATGTGTGGACAAGGGAAGGAATGTATGGCTGACAGCTGCAGTAGCGGTTCTGGCTCTGGGAATGATCCTGAGCAGAACACTTGCGGGATTCTCCATTCAGATGGCATACAATTATCCGTTTACAGTACTGCTTGCAGTGCTTCTGTTCGCTGCAGGATGGAATGGGAGTATTAAAAAACACCGGATCCCCTGGCAGGAGGCGGGAGCTTTGAGCTTCGCCGTATACCTGGTACATCCGGTGTATGTGAACCTGTTGTATAAATTCGTGAAGATCACACCCTTTACGGTGTTGGAACAATGCGGTGTGCAGTCTGTTGTTGCAGGACATGCGGTATTGATTTTGCTGTTGGCTGTATTCTGTCTGGTAGTGCTGGCACTGGCAACGGCTACCGCGTGGGTGCTTCGGAAGATTCCGGTGTTAAGAAAATTCGTGTTGTGATCAGAAGTGAAAGATAGGTGACAAATCTGGTTTTGCATTACAAATATTTGATAATAGCATACCCCTTGCCAGCAGAAGACTTCTATGCTAGAATGTGCACAAAGCATAGAAGTTTTCTATTTCTACAGATATCTTGTGAAGTTCTGAATAGCGAGTCGGAAAGTCCATGCTTTTATTCCAAATTTACAACATTCTAAAATAACAGCGGGGTTTTGACCGCGATATACGTACTTTGTATGGGACATAGGTATGTCTGCTTTTGTTACTATAATCTCATAAACATGGAATGTCTGATCCTGCGGTTATAACAAACACAGGAAGGAATTCTATGGGAAAGGCATTCCAAACATAATGGCAAGGTACGGTATCGGGATATCGTGTAAATGTTATAGGGAGAATTTATGATAGAAATTAAACCAGAAGCGAAAAAGACGGATGGTATTACAAATGATTTAGTTGAAATCACTCGACCGTCGATTGAAAAAATGATTTATGTTATTAGAGATAAGCAAGTCATGTTGGATAGTGATCTTGCCATTCTTTACCAAGTAGAGACAGGGGCATTGAATAGAGCAGTAAAAAGAAATATTAGTAGATTTCCAGAAGATTTTCGTTTTCAGCTCACGAAAGAGGAGTATCAGAACTTGAGATGCCAAACTGGCATTTCAAGTTTTGCGCAGGGCGAAAATAATTATGGTGGTCGTAGGACTCTTCCTTATGTATTTACAGAACAGGGAATCTCTATGTTGGCGAGTGTTCTACATAGCGAAGTGGCAATTAAGGTAAGCATTGGTATTATGCGTACATTCGTGGAAATGAGGAGATTTATTGCTAATAACGCCTTGCTTTTTGAGCGTATCAGTAATGTGGAGTTAAAACAACTGGAATATCAAAAGCAAACGGATGAAAAATTGGATCAGATATTTGAATATATATCGGACCATGAGGAATCAAATCAGAAAGTCTTTTTTGATGGACAGATATATGATGCTTTTAGCCTAATTGTTAGCCTGATTCAAAAAGCGGAAAAGGAAATCGTTTTAATTGATGGCTATGTGGATATAGGAACGCTGAATCTTCTCACAAAAAAGAATGAAAATGTGACTGTTGTGATGTATACATTGAAAAGAACCAAGTTATCTCAAGAAGATGTTAATAATTTCAACAGCCAGTATCCTTTACTGGAAGTGCGGTACACGAAAGTATTTCATGATCGCTTTTTAATCTTGGATAAGAAAAATGTTTATCATATAGGAGCCTCCTTAAAAGATGCAGGAAAAAAGTGTTTTGGAATTTCTCTGATTGAGGATGCTGGTATTGTGAGAGACATTCTTCAGAGATTGGAGATTGAAACAGAGGAGTAAAAACGCACCATATTTGGAATTCAATCATCAGGCGATAGTTGCTGACTTTGGCTGTGATCAAGAAGGAGCCTCGACCAGAGGCTCCTTTTTGATTAGGCTTATGATGCTAGTCAGATCACTTTCGCTGCCAGCGCCCGGAAGCGCCGCAGGGCAGTACCAGACCGCTCTCGGTGACGGGGAGGCCGATCTCTTCGGCTTCCACATGACCGCCGAACTTTTTCGTCAGGGTGGAATTCATCATATAGGACAGCACGGCGGGCTGCAATCCTGTAGTGTACGAATTGATCAGGAAGAACAGCGCATCATCGGATAAAAGCTGTGCGGTCAGTCCTACGAAATCCCAGATATTATCTTCTATTTTCCAGATCTCGCCCTTGGGACCTCTGCCGTAGGAAGGAGGATCCATGATGATGGCATCGTAAACATTTCCTCTTCTGATTTCACGTTCAACGAACTTTACGCAATCATCAACGATCCAGCGGATAGGTGCATCACCAAGCTTACTTGATACGGCATTTTCCTTTGCCCATGTAACCATACCCTTAGATGCGTCTACATGAGTAACAGAAGCGCCAGCAGCAGCTGCAGCAAGTGTTGCACCGCCAGTGTAGGCAAATAAATTAAGTACTTTAATAGGACGGTTTGCATTTTGAATCAGGTTAGAAAACCAATCCCAGTTTGCAGCCTGCTCCGGGAATAATCCGGTATGCTTAAAACTAAATGGTTTTAAATGAAAGGTCAGATCGCGATAATGAATGGACCATTGCTCCGGCAGATCAAAGAATTCCCATTCACCGCCGCCTTTTTTACTTCTGTAATATATGGCATCTACTTTCTTCCATTTATCTTTAAAACTTTTATCTTGCCATACTATTTGTGGGTCTGGTCTTTGAAGAATATAATTACCCCATCTTTCTAACTTTTCACCATTTGCCATGTCAAGGATTTCATAATCCTTCCAATCTCTTGCTACTCTCAATTTAAAACTCACCTTTCATACCTAACATTATAATACAAATTCATGATTTTTTTCAAGTTTTATAACCAATCAAAATTTTCACAAATTAAAGAATCAGTATATTGTCTAGCTAAATCATAATCTTTTTTATTCTTTATGGTCCATATAACTATTTTCTTTTTATTTCTTTTATATGATAAATAATTATTTGGAAGACCTTTTACATCGTATGAAATAAAATCAGTTTTAAAAAATAAATCAAGTATCAAAGTTTTTCCAATAATGCTTTTTAAGCGATTTAAATCATTTTTAAAATTACTGGACAACAAACCAATTGGAATATCTTTAGTATTTCTTTTAAGCCATAAAAGAGACATAGGATAAAAGCTTTGAATAGCATAAAGGCCTTTATAATTAGAAAGTTCATTTATAAGTATTTTCTCTAAAACGCCATATCTATTATGATACTTAGTTTCTATTAAAATTGGAACCCTACCATTTACTAGTTTTATAACATCACTAAATAATGGTACTTTTAATGTTGTATCAAAAAGATTATACCTTAATAATTCTCTATAGGTTAAATCTTTAACCCTTTTATTTACGCCGCATACTCTTTTTAAGTTGTCATCGTGAAACACAACTAATTTTTGATCCTTAGTTAAACGAACATCAAGTTCTATCAAGTAATTATTATCAATCGCTTTTTTAAATGCTAAAACAGAGTTTTCTGGAATGCCTTTTTTATTGTTGTAATAGCCGCGATGTGCAATTAAACTGCGCGATAAAAATTCAAGATCTTTCATATCATCACCTGTTACTATTTTATTATTTCACACCACTCTTTTTCTTTAAAACCCACAAATACTTTATCTTTAGTAACTAAAATAGGTCTTTTAACTAGCATACCATCACCCGATAATAAATCTAGTTTTTCGTCATATGACATATTAGCAAGTTTATCTTTTAAATTTAAGTTTTTATAAACAAGCCCACTTGTGTTAAAAAATGACTTTATGTCCTTACCAGATAATTTAATAAAAGAGTCTAATTCTTTTTTACTTGGATTATTTAGTTTTATATCTCTAAGTTCGTATTCTATGTAATTATTTTTTAAATATTTTTCTGCCTTTTTACAAGTAGAACATTTAGGATAACATATAAAAGTATTCATAATTAATCCTCCTTAAATAAATTATTAAAAGTCTTTGGCACATCACATAAAAAGTTCATTTTTCTTTTAGTTTTAGGATTTATGATCTCAAGGCTATAAGCATGAAGCATAAGTCTTTTAAAACAGCTTTTTTTATTTCCATATTTTTTATCGCCCACTATTGGAGTATCTATATCACTCATATGAACCCTTATTTGGTTTTTACGACCAGTTTTTATTTCAATATCTAACATAGAATACTTTTTACTTTCTTTTAAAACCTTATACTTAGTAATAGCTAATTTTCCATTTTTAGAGTCGTTGCTGGAATATACCAAAAGTGTTTTTGTCTCCTTTAAATAAGATTTAATAATACCACTTTTTTCTTTTAAAATACCTTCTACAACTGCAATATATCCTCTTTTTATACATAATTTATCCCAAGCATTTTGATAATTATATTTAACACTTTGATTTTTGGCAAACATAACAATACCTGACGTATCTTTATCTAGTCTATGAATTATAAATACTTTATTATTTTTATTTTTTCTCCATAAATATTCATGAACTTCATGATACAAAGTTTTTTCTTTATCATTTGCAATTGTAAGAATACCACTTTTCTTATTTACAATTATTAAAAATTTATCTTCGTATAAAATATCTAATTTTTCTTTTTTCATAATTAGAATTATAACACTTAAAAGACATATTTACTACTCCTTTTGCTTAACAATTATAAATAGTTTACACAAAAAACCAGTTATTTTTGTAATTTTTTACACATTTTTCCATAATAAAAAGGGGTATTAACCCTTTACTACGATATTTACTATTTTATTTGGAATAGCAATAACCTTAACAATTTCCTTACCATTTGTAAAGTTTTGAACATTTGGAAGTGTAAATGCTTTTTCCTGAAGTATATCAGATGGTGTATCAACATCAACCTCAAGTTTTCCTCTTACTTTACCATTAACAGATACTGCTATAGTAACAGTTGTATCTTTAGTTTTATCTTCATCATATACTGGCCAAGTACT
>ERZ779851.2821-NODE-2821-length-12483-cov-3.084728_pt1 | contig 12483 bp, 7 predicted proteins | sample MGYA00511094_ERZ779851 | MGnify/ENA primary metagenome ERZ779851 (study PRJEB29588, sample SAMEA2155512) | human gut metagenome | biome: human gut; feature: human-associated habitat; material: faeces | place: Denmark | collected 2008/2010 ...
AGATGGAAGCAGTTCTGGATGACGCTCTGCTCCTGATTACCGATAAGAAGATCTCCAACATTCAGGAGATTCTGCCGCTGCTGGAACAGCTGGTACAGTCTGGTTCCAAGCTGCTCATCATTGCTGAGGACATTGAGGGCGAGGCGCTGACCACCCTGATTGTCAATAAGCTGAGAGGTACTTTCACCGTTGTTGGTGTGAAGGCTCCGGGTTACGGCGACAGAAGAAAAGAAATGTTAAAGGATATTGCAATCCTGACCGGCGGTACTGTTATTTCCGAGGAACTGGGACTTGAATTAAAGGATACCACCATGGACCAGCTTGGCCGTGCGAAATCCGTTAAAGTTCAGAAAGAGAACACCATCATCGTAGATGGCTGCGGCGATAAGAAAGCCATCGCAGACCGTGTGGCTCAGATTAAGGCTCAGATTGAGGAAACCACTTCTGATTTTGACCGTGAGAAACTGCAGGAGAGACTGGCTAAGATGGCTGGCGGCGTAGCCGTTATCCGTGTTGGTGCAGCGACCGAGGCTGAGATGAAGGAAGCTAAGATGCGTATGGAAGATGCCCTGTCCGCAGCAAAGGCAGCTGTTGAGGAAGGCATCATCGCAGGCGGCGGATCTGCATATGTTCACGCAGCAGCAGAAGTTCAGAAGGTAGTAGACGGACTGGAAGGCGACGAGAAGACCGGCGGTCGTATCGTCCTGAAAGCTCTGGAAGCTCCGCTGTTCCACATCGCAGCAAACGCAGGTCTGGAAGGCTCTGTTATCATCAACAAGGTAAAAGAGTCCCCGGTAGGCGTAGGTTATGATGCCTACAATGAGGAATACGTAGATATGGTAGAAGCAGGCATCCTGGATCCGGCAAAGGTAACCAGAAGTGCCCTGCAGAACGCAACCAGCGTTGCATCTACCCTGCTTACAACCGAGTCCGCAGTTGCCAACATCAAAGAAGATGCACCGGCAGGTCCGGCAGCAGGCGCTGGCATGGGCGGCATGATGTAAGTAAGAGAGCCGGAAAAGGGCGGAAGATGTTACATCAGAGATGCAGTATCGAATGTAGAAAATAAAAATGGTAATTTATAGAAAGAATCTCTGACAGGCAGCTGCCAGGGGAGAGAAGGACTGCTATGCGAAGGTGTGGCAGTCCTTCTTTTTTGGTAAAAAAATTGGCAGGGAAATGAGGCTAAAGATGACTGCATTATTAATACTTATCTGATTGGTATTATTTATAAGATATGCTAATTAAATGGCGTAAGTAAATTCTATCGTCAACCCCTTTATTCTCCGGTTGACATATTTCAAAAAACTTGCTAAAATCAATTATTAACATCAGACAGTTTTCAATGTCCAGTGTTTAAAATTTACGAAAGTGAGGGTAATATAATGGGTAAGATTATTGGCGATGGCATTACATTTGATGATGTCCTGCTTGTGCCGTCCTATTCTGAGGTTATTCCGAATCAGGTAAACCTGACGACACATCTGACCAAGAAGATTCAGCTGAACATCCCCCTGATGAGTGCCGGCATGGATACGGTTACAGAGCACCGCATGGCGATTGCAATGGCAAGACAGGGTGGAATTGGTATTATTCACAAGAACATGTCGATCGAGGCGCAGGCTGAGGAGGTCGATAAAGTAAAACGTTCTGAGAATGGTGTAATCACTGACCCGTTTTATTTATCCCCAGAGCATACATTAAAGGATGCGGATGAGCTGATGGGCAAGTTCCGGATTTCCGGTGTTCCGATCACAGAGGGAAGAAAACTGGTTGGTATTATCACAAACCGTGACCTCAAGTTCGAGGAAGATTTCTCCAAGAAGATTAAAGAGTGCATGACTTCTGAGCATCTGGTTACCGCTCCGGAGGGCATCACCCTGACGGAGGCAAAGAAGATTCTTGCCAAGGCACGTGTCGAGAAGCTTCCGATCGTGGACAAGGATTTTAACCTCAAGGGTCTTATTACTATCAAGGATATTGAGAAACAGATCAAGTATCCGTTCTCTGCAAAGGATGCACAGGGACGTCTGCTCTGCGGCGCGGCAGTAGGTATCACTGCAAACGTGCTGGATCGTGTGGAAGCCCTGGTGAAAGCAAAAGTAGACGTAGTTGTTCTCGACTCTGCACATGGACATTCTGAGAATGTTCTTCACTGTGTCAGAATGATCAAGGAAGCATATCCGGATCTGCAGGTAATAGCAGGTAACGTAGCGACCGGAGAGGCAACAAAAGCTCTCATCGAGGCAGGCGTTGACGCGGTCAAGGTTGGTATCGGACCGGGTTCCATCTGTACGACCCGTGTCGTCGCAGGAGTGGGAGTGCCCCAACTATCGGCTGTCTACGACGTGGCCAAGGAACTGGAAGGGACCGGCATACCTTTGATAGCCGACGGCGGTTTGCGCTATTCGGGCGACGTGGTGAAGGCTCTTGCAGCCGGTGGATACTCCGTAATGATTGGTTCGTTGGTGGCTGGAACGGAAGAGTCCCCGGGCGAAACCATCATCTTCAACGGACGTAAGTTCAAGGCTTATCGCGGTATGGGTTCTTTGGAAGCTATGGAAAATGGTTCGAAGGACCGTTACTTCCAGAGCGGGGAGAATGATGTGAAGAAACTTGTGCCCGAAGGTATCGCCGGACGTGTGCCATACAGAGGTACGCTCTATGAAGTCATCTATCAGTTGATTGGCGGTTTGCGTTCCGGTATGGGATATTGCGGCGCAGCCAACATCGAGCAGTTGCACAATGCCAAATTCACCCGCATCACCAATGCCGGTGTGATGGAAAGCCATCCGCATGACGTGACCATCACGAGCGAGGCTCCTAACTACAGCCGTCCTCAATAAAATGTATGAATGATGCCGCATAGAATGGTCGGTATTCTGTCACTTCTCCTTGTGTTCGCGTTGGAAATGCGGGCGCAAGGAGAAGTTGTGTTATCTATTGGTGGAGAACCGGTAAAACGCACTGAATTTGAATACTATTTTCGTAAAAGCCATAAGCATACTCCGGATTCTTTTCTATCTTCTTTTATCAACTATAAATTAAAAGTACACTATGCTCATGATACGGGAATTGATACTTTATCGGCATTCCGCAGGCAGATGGCTTGGTATCGTGGTAAGCTGCTGAAAAAATATCTGGTGGATGCTGAGAAGGAAGAGCAGACAGTCCGTCAGCTATACCTGCGAAGTGAGCAACGCCTACAGACGAATGATTGGATAAGAATTGCTCATATCAGTAAATACCTGCCTCAGAATGTCGGTTGTCAAGATGAATTGAGGGTATTGCAGCAAATGGATTCTGTTTATGCAGCATTGCAGGGAGGTGCGGATTTTTCTGCGTTGGCTTGCCGGTATTCAGATGATACGACTTGTAAGAATATGGGAGGGCTGTTACCTTGGATGCCTGTGAATAAAAATATGCAAGAATGGATAGATAAACTGGCTTCTCTGGAAAAGAATAAGATTTCAGCTCCTTTTTATTCTCCTATGGGAATTCATATTATAAAATGGATAGACCGCAAGCCTGGAATTAGTTTTGAAGAGAAACGGGAACAATTATTGAATTATCTGGAGAAAAATGGTAATCGTACCTGGCAGGAACTTTCTGCCGGGCAGAGAGAAAGGCTGGCATTTCAGGTGCAGGAATTACATGATGGGTTACTTGCCGCCTGTTTATCGCAAAAATATCAGTCGGGTGATGGAACTTGGCAGGAAAGTGACTTGGAGCATTTTTTCAAACAGCATAAATCGGATTATTCTTGGGATTTGCCGCACTACCGTGGAGCAGTGATTCATTGTAAGGATAAAAAGATGGCTTCTGCCATTAAGAAACAACTGAAAAGAAAGCCGGTATCCCAATGGGAAGATGTATTGCATAGACTGATTGGAAACGCTTCTTTTCCCAAAGCTCGTATAGAAACAGGTGTCTTTCAGATAGGAACCAATAGATATATTGATAAGCTGGTTTTTAAATGTGGTGACTTTCAGCCCGATCCCGCTTTGCCTTATGTTTTTGTGATGGGAAAGAAACTGAAAAAAGGTCCGGAGAGTTATGAGGACGTAAAGGATGCGGTTATCAAAGATTATCAGGCTGTTTATCAGGATGCCTGGTTGAAAGATTTGAAGCGGAAATATAAGGTTGAAATTAACCAAGAGGTTTTAAAAACAGTTAATAATAACGGAAGTAATTAATTATTGCAGTATCTTCGTTCACTATTTTAATGTTATATGAATATCGTGAAAAACTGGGGGGTGTTACTTGTTATAGCAGGTGCTTTGTCGGGATGCGGCCAGGAGCACGACCATAAGGGGAGGACTCCTTTAGTGGAAGTTGCTGGTGAATATCTCTATAAAGAAGACTTGCAGGCTGCACTTCCTTTTAATATTTCAAAAGATGATAGTGTCTTGTTTGCCGAACACTATATAAGGAATTGGGTGGAAGATGTGCTGCTTTTTGATAAGGCGGAAGGGAATATTCCTGATAACGCGAAGATTGCCAAACTGGTGGAGAACTATCGCAGGGCGTTGATTATGCATACGTATCAGGAGGAACTGGTTAATCAGAAACTGGCCAATGAGATAAGTGATGAGGAAATCAGCGCTTATTATGAGAAAAATAAGGAGCTGTTTCATACGGAACATCCTTTTGTGAAAGGATTGTTTATAAAAGTACCTCTCCATTCTCAGGATTTAGCGAGTGTGCGCAAGTGGTATAAGAAGAATAACCAGGATGCTATTGAGAATTTGGAAAAATACAGCTTACGTAATGCGGTAAGCTATGATTACTTTTATGACCGATGGCTGCCATTGTCCGATATTGCTGTCAAAATACCTTTGAAAGCGCTTGATACGGATGAGAACTATTTGGACAAGAACCGGAATATAGAGGTAAAAGACACGGCGTTTTGTTATTTCCTGCATGTAGAGGAATTCTTGGGTAAGGACCAACAGAGGCCGCTGGATTTTGCAAAGACGGAAATTAAGGAGATTTTAATAAACCTGAAGCGGGTTGAATTTATAAATAAAGTCAAAGAAGAGTTATACCGACACGCTTCGGACAGGAACAAGATTAATTACTATTATTTGAATTCAAATGAATAAATTGATGTGTACCAAAGTTTATGCACTGATGCTGATGCTGTTTGCCGTTGTTTCAGTATACGGGCAAGACAATGTGATAGACGAGGTTGTATGGGTAGTAGGTGATGAGGCCATTCTAAAATCGGACGTGGAGAATGAACGTCTGAATGCCCAGTATGAAGGCCGCAAGTTTGACGGTGATCCGTATTGTATTATTCCGGAGCAGCTTGCCATCCAGAAATTGTTTCTTCATCAGGCTGCTATTGATAGTATTGAGGTTTCCGAACAGGAAATTATCAGTGATGTGGAAAGACGTACAAATTGGCTGATTGATCAGATTGGTTCTAAGGAAAAAGTAGAAGAATATTATAATAAGACTTCTACACAAATACGCGAAATGCTCCGCGAGAATATACGTGATGGAAAAACGGTGCAGAAAATGCAGCAGCAGATTGTGGGGGATATCAAGATTACTCCAGCCGAAGTCCGTCGTTATTTCAAGGATCTTCCTCAAGACAGTATTCCTTTTATTCCTACTCAGGTAGAAGTGCAGATCATTACTATGGAACCTAAGATTCCGCAGGAAGAAATTGAGCGTGTGAAGAAGACTTTGCGTGACTATACGGAACGTGTTACTTCCGGTGAAATAGCTTTCTCTACTTTGGCGCGTCTGTATTCGGAAGATGAAGGTTCACGCCGTCGTGGTGGTGAACTCGGATTTATGGGCAGGGCTGAGTTGGTACCTGAATATGCGAATGTGGCATTCAATCTGCAAGACCCTAACAAGGTATCCAAGATTGTGGAGTCTGAATTTGGCTTCCATATTATCCAGTTGATCGAAAAACGTGGTGACCGTATCAATACCCGCCATATCTTGTTAAAACCGAAAGTGGATGAAAAAGATCTGGAAGCAGCCTTGTTACGTCTGGATTCTATTGCCAATGATATCCGTAATGAGAAATTTACTTTTGATGATGCCGCTACTTATATCTCTCACGATAAGGATACGCGTAACAACCATGGTTTGATGGCGAATCCGCAGACTGGTACGGCGCGTTTTGAAATGCAACAATTGGCACAGGTGTCACAAGAGGCTGCAAAGATGGTGGAAGGCATGAATGTGGGGGAAATTTCCAAACCTTTTACCATGATTAATGCAAAAGGAAAGGAAATTTGCGCTATCGTGAAATTGAAAACCCGCTTGAACGGGCATAAGGCAACCATTACGGAAGACTACCAACGCCTGAAAGGCATCGTGATGGAAAAACGCAGTGAAGAAAAACTTGACAAGTGGATCAAGGATAAACAAAAACATACCTATGTGCGTATTAATGAGAAGTGGCAGAAATGTGATTTCAAATATCCAGGTTGGGTAAAGAAATAATGTAGTGTATAAAGTATATGCTTGGAAAAAGAAAGAATACATACTCTTCGGGCAGGCATAGGATACTTGTGGTAAGTGTCCTGTGCCTGTTCGGCTTTTGCTTGCTGGCTCAGGTGAGACCGGCTAAAAAAGGGGAACAGAAACCGGCTAAAAGCAAGGTGTATCTGTTGCATTCGGATGTGTTGAAGAAAAGTCCGTTGAATCCGGACCCGGATGCACAGATTCTGATTGGAAACGTTGCGTTCCGTCACGACAGTGTATATATGTATTGTGACAGTGCTTGTTTCTATGAGAAAACGAATTCGCTGGAAGCTTTTGACAATGTGAAGATGGTGCAGGGGGATACCTTGTTTCTGTATGGGGACTATTTGTTTTATGACGGAAATACCCAGATTGCCCAGGTACGCTATAATGTGCGTATGGAAAACAAGAACACGACTTTGTTGACAGATAGTTTAAACTACGATCGTATTTATAATTTGGGATACTACTTTGATGGCGGGACATTGATGGACGAGGAGAATGTATTGACTTCGGAATGGGGGGAATATAGTCCGGCTACCAAAATATCTGTGTTCAATTATGATGTGAAGTTGGTCAATCCTAAGTTTACTTTGACTTCCGATACATTACGATACAGCACAGCAACCAAAATAGCCAATATCCTTGGCCCGTCTGATATTGTCAGTGATGCTAACCATATTTATTCAGAATTGGGTTTTTATAATACTCAGATAGGGCAGGCGGAATTGTTGGACCGGTCCGTGCTGACCAATGAGGGGAAGCGTTTGACTGGAGACAGTCTGTTTTATGATCGTGTAAAAGGATACGGGGAGGCGTTTGATAATGTGATCATGACAGATACTGTAAACAAGAATATGCTGACTGGTGATTATTGTTATTATAATGAATTGACCAAGTATGCTTTTGCTACTAAAAAAGCGGTGGCAGTGGATTATTCACAAGGTGACAGCTTGTTTATGCATGCCGATACATTGCAAATGTATACCTACTATTTGAATACTGATTCTATGTTCCGGGAAACGCGGGCGTATCATAAAGTACGTATGTATCGCACGGATGTGCAGGGGGTATGCGATTCGTTGGTCTTTTCCTCCAAGGATAGCTGCCTGACCATGTATTATGACCCTATACTGTGGAATAACAACCAGCAGTTGCTGGGAGAGAAAATCATGATTTATATGAATGACAGTACGATAGACTGGGCGCATATTCAGAACCAGGCTTTGTCTGTAGAGCAACTGGATTCTACTAGTTATAATCAGGTGACAGGAAAAGAGATGAAGGCTTGGTTTCAAGGCGGTGAGATGCGCAAAGTAGATGTGATCGGTTCGGTTCGTCTGGTATATTATCCGATGGAAAGCGACAGTACGCTGATTGGAATGAATGTTTCTGAAACCAGTCTGCTGAATATGTTTTTGGAGAACCGAAAGATGAAAAAAATGATTATGAGTCCGAAATCGAACGGTACTCTTTATCCTATGCTTCAACGTCCGCCGGAGAAGATGAAGCTGGATAATTTTGTGTGGTTTGATTATATCCGTCCGCTTGATAAAGAGGATATCTTTGAGTGGCGTGGAAAGAAAGCTGGTCAGGAGTTGAAGAAGAGCAATCGGAGTGCTGTTCCTTTGCCCAATCATAATTTATTTAATAAAAAGAAATAGCTATGGGAATGTTTAAGATGGAAAAGCCCCGCCGTTTCAACCATCAATATATTTATGTGGATGAACGGAAGGAGAAGCTGCAGAAACTGGAGGAGAAAGCTAAACGCGATTTGGGTATGCTTCCTCCCAAAGAATTTTCTCCGGAAGATATCCGTGGAAAGTTCGTTCAAGGTACCAAGCATTTAAAACGCAGAAAAGAAAGCGGGCGTAAGCCGATGACTTATGGAGCTTTGTTTGTGGCCATTTTGGTTTTGTTGTATATTCTGCATTACCTGGTGACCGGTGAGTTTACTTTTTAATTACGTAAGTTTATAAGATATATGAGCGATATTATCCGTTTGCTGCCGGATTCCGTTGCCAATCAGATAGCAGCGGGAGAGGTGATTCAGCGTCCTGCATCAGTGATTAAAGAATTGGTGGAGAATGCTATCGACGCAGGTGCTCAGCACGTTGACGTGTTGGTAGTGGATGCAGGAAAGACTTCCATTCAGGTGATTGATGATGGAAAAGGTATGTCGGAAACAGATGCACGTTTGTCTTTTGAGCGCCATGCGACTTCTAAAATTCGTGAAGCTGCTGATTTGTTTGCTTTGCATACCATGGGATTTCGTGGAGAGGCTTTGGCTTCTATTGCTGCTGTGGCTCAGGTGGAGCTTCGTACTCGTATGGAAGGGGAGGAATTGGGAACGATGTTGACGATATCCGGCTCCAAGGTAGAGGGACAGGAAGCGGTTTCGTGCCCGGAAGGTAGTAGCTTCTGTGTGAAGAATTTATTCTTTAATGTACCGGCGCGTCGTAAGTTCTTGAAATCGAATCAGACGGAGCTGAGTAATATATTGACGGAGTTTGAACGGATTGTATTGGTTAATCCGGAGGTGTCTTTCACTTTGCATCATAATGGGGCGGAACTGTTCAATCTTCCTGCACTTCAGTTGCGCCAGCGTATCATGGGAGTTTTCGGAAAGAAAATAAATCAGGAGTTGTTATCGCTGGATGTAGATACTACAATGGTCCGTGTTTCCGGGTTTGTAGGAAAACCTGAAACAGCCCGTAAGAAAGGAGCCCGCCAATATTTTTTTGTAAACGGGCGATATATGCGCCATCCTTATTTTCATAAGGCTATCATGGATGCATACGAGCAGTTGGTTCCCGTGGGTGAGCAAGTATCTTATTTCATTTATTTTGAGGTGGATCCTGCTAATATTGATGTGAACATACATCCTACTAAAACAGAGATAAAGTTTGAGAACGAGCAAGCCATCTGGCAGATATTGGCAGCTGCCGTGAAAGAAACTCTAGGTAAGTTCAATGCGGTACCTTCTATTGATTTTGACACGGAGGGAATGCCGGATATTCCAGCCTTTGATGCATCTCCATACACTGGTATACAGCCACCAAAGACGACTTATAATCCTGATTATAATCCTTTTAATGTTTCGGCTGCTCCTCCCTCTTCTTATTCAAAGCCTAGTAAGGACTGGGAACAACTGTATGCGGGGCTGGAACGTCATGCTTCTTCTCAAAACTTTCATCCTGACGAGAATGATTATAGGGCGGAAGAGGCTTCTCCTGCGGAGGAAAATCCCGGATTGTATGATCATGTGGAGGACTCTTCAGTCAGTGAGAAATCCGGCCAGCATTATCAGTTTAAAGGACGTTTTATTTTGACTTCTGTAAAGTCCGGCTTAATGATCATTGATCAGCAGCGTGCCCATATCCGTATTTTATATGACAAGTATATAGACCAGATAAGTCGTCGTCAAGGTGTTTCTCAAGGAATGCTGTTTCCGGATATTGTGCAGTTTCCGCTTTCCGAAGTGGCTATTTTGCAGGAAATTATGGAAGACTTGTCTTTCCTAGGATTTGAACTGACTGATTTGGGAGGAGGAAGTTATGCCATAAACGGTGTTCCTGCAGGTATTGAAGGCCTTAACCCGATAGACTTGATCCAAAATATGGTGCATACAGCTATGGAAAAAGGTGGCAAGGTAAAAGAAGAGGTGCAGAGTATTCTGGCATTGACTTTGGCTAAAGCGGCGGCAATTGTTCCCGGACAAGTGTTGACGAATGAGGAAATGACAGGTTTGGTGGATGGCTTATTTGCTGTGGCTACCCCTAATTATACTCCGGATGGTAAAACGGTTCTTTCTGTTATTAATGAAGATGATTTGGAAAAGCTGTTTAAATAATTTGCTAATGTGCTGATTTGCCAATGTGCTGCGCTATGTCCACATGGCAATTGACACATTGGCATATTGATGCATTGTTACGTTATAAAGAACGTGAAGATTCTTGAACTAAATAAAAACAAATTCAATACACCGTTATTCTTTGGCAGGACTTTTGTACTTTTGAAAACTCATTTGCCGTAGAAAGTTTTTTTGAGTAAGGACTTTGGGCAGACAATAAACTATTATATGAAAATAACATTACTTAGCTTGGTCCTGTGCCTGCTTTGTTCTTTGAATATGGCGGCACAAGGAAGTGACATAGGTAGTAATCCTGAGGATACCACCATTCATCAACTTTCAAAAAAAGAATTAAGACGCCGGAAGGTGGCTAAGCGCAATATACATTATAATATATTGGGAGGACCGAGTTATACTCCGGATTTTGGTGCGTTAATAGGAGGTAGTGCTCTTGTTACATTTCGTATGAATCCGTCGGATACCTTGCAGAAACGTTCTGTGTTGCCGATGGCTGTTGCGGTAATGTTCGAGGGGGGCTTGAATCTGATGGTGAAGCCTCAGTTGTTTTTCAAAAATGATAAATTCCGTATTTTTGGAAAATTCACTTACAAGAATACATTGGAGAATTTTTATGGTATCGGCTATGCTACCAATAAGCATTATGAGCGCAGTGACTCTACCAGTGAATATCGTTATAGCGGTTTCCAGATTAATCCGTGGTTTTTATTCCGTTTGGGTAAAAGTAATTTCTTTGCCGGTCCCCAGATTGACTTGAGTTATGATAAAATGTCCGAGCCTGCCAAATATTTGGTAGATCAGTCTGATTATAAAAGGTTGGGAGGTACTGCTCACGGATATTCTAATTTCAGTTCGGGGGTAGGATTTCTGCTGACTTATGACAGCCGGGATATTCCTGCTAATGCTTATAAGGGCATTTATCTGGATTTTCGTGGGCTGATGTACCAGAAGTTTTTGGGAGGAGATAATAACTTCTACCGCTTGGAAGTGGACTACCGCCAATACAAAAGGGTAGGAAATAGAAAAGTTATAGCTTGGACTGCCCAAACCAAGAATGTGTTTGGTGATGTTCCTATGAACCAATATGCTTTAAGTGGCACTCCTTTTGATCTTCGTGGATATTATATGGGGCAGTATCGTGATAAATCCTCTCATGTGGTGCTTGCCGAATATCGTCAGATGTTCAATACGGATAAAAGTACATGGGTAAAGCGTATGTTGCATCATTTGGGTTTTGTTGCTTGGGGAGGGTGCGGTTTTATGGGGCCTACCATGGGTAAGATTGAAGGAGTTCTTCCCAATGCTGGTGTGGGACTTCGTATTGAGGTGCAGCCGCGTATGAATGTACGTCTGGATTTCGGACGTAATTTTGCCAATGATCAAAGTTTGTTCTATTTCAATATGACAGAAGCATTTTAATGGAAGTAAACACTATGCAGACCGAATATATATTAAGAGCGATGGATGCGGCTTTAGCTGCCGGTAAGGAAATTCTGAACGTTTATAATGATCCTTCTTCTGATTTTCAGGTTGAAAGGAAAGCCGATAATTCTCCACTGACTCTTGCAGACCGTAAGGCGCATGAAATCATTATGACTTATTTGCAAGAAACAGACTATCCGGTATTGAGTGAGGAAGGAAAGCATTTGCCTTACGAGAAACGGGCGCAATGGGATACGTTGTGGATAGTCGATCCCTTGGATGGAACAAAGGAATTTATAAAACGGAATGGGGAATTTACTGTCAATATTGCTTTGGTAAAAGAAGGAGTTCCTGTTTTTGGAGTGATTTATGTTCCTGTCAAAGAAACGCTTTATTGGGGTGAACTGACAACCGGCGCTTATAAAATGGAAGGAGTGACCGGACGTGCAGACCGTTCACTGGAAGAAATGAAGGCATCGGCATTTCGTATGCCCTGTGCCGAAACAAATGAAGTTTTTGTCATTGTTGCTTCCCGTTCCCATCTGTCGGCCGAAACGGAAGAGTATATTGAGGAAAAGCGAAAGATATACCCTCATGTGGAGTTGGTGTCTGTAGGCAGTTCCATCAAGATTTGCAAAGTGTGTGAGGGACTGGCCGATGAATATCCCCGTTTTGCTCCTACCATGGAGTGGGATACGGCT
>ERZ779851.2824-NODE-2824-length-12472-cov-2.545140_pt1 | contig 12472 bp, 15 predicted proteins | sample MGYA00511094_ERZ779851 | MGnify/ENA primary metagenome ERZ779851 (study PRJEB29588, sample SAMEA2155512) | human gut metagenome | biome: human gut; feature: human-associated habitat; material: faeces | place: Denmark | collected 2008/2010 ...
GGTTATTAACAACTACACGTGAAATCATTCGGCACTCCTCCTTTTATCATAAATTATAACACATTTTTTAAAAAAGCGCATAAAAAAAGACCATATATCAAATATGGTCTTTAAAGTCTAGTTACTTAATAACAATATGATCAGAACTTGCAGGAACTTCAAATTCAGGTGGTATGGAAAGGATTGTTTGCTCCAAAGCAAACTGGCTTGCCAATAATGGATATGAGGTTACGATTTTAACGACTGAACAAAATAATAGGCCTAATTTCTTCCCTCTAAATAATACCATTAACAGGGTTGATCTGGACATCATATATTCAGAATTGAATAATACGAGTATTCTTAAGAAATTTTTTTTAAGAAGAAAAAAACAAAAGGTCCATCAATCAAAGATGACAGAATTTCTCCATAATCACAAACCGGATATAGTAATTTCAACATTCGGCAACGAAGTTGGTATTTTACCTAAAATTAATGATGGAAGTGCTAAACTAGTTGAAATACACTTTTCAAGATGGTACAGGTTGCAATTAAATAGAAAAGGTTTTTGGAAATTAATTGATAAAATACTAACATACAGCGACTTAAAGAACGCCTCAAAGTACAAGAAATTAATCTGCTTAACTGAAGAAGACAAGCATAATTGGAAATCATTAGGAAAAAATGTAATCGTAATACCCAATTTTATAGAATGTAAAGCTGAGACTCCCGCTAAATTAGAAGCAAAAAAAATAATATCAGTCGGTAGGCTTTCATATCAAAAAGGTTATGACAGGCTAATTGATGCTTGGGATAAGGTTAACCACTTATATCCAGATTGGGAACTGAATATATTTGGTGATGGCGAACAACATTCATATTTACAGAATAAAATAGATTGTATGGGGCTCAACAAGTCTATACATATATGTCCTCCGACAAACAGTATCTATGATGAATATGCCAAACACTCGGTTTTTGTCTTGTCCTCACATTATGAAGGACTTCCCATGGTCCTTCTGGAAAGTTTGGCTTATGGTCTTCCAATAATCGCATTTGATTGTCAATGTGGACCTAAAGAAATAGTAAAATCTGGAAGCAATGGTTTTCTTATAAAAGATAATGAGATAACCCAGATGTCCGATGCTATAATAGAACTGATTGAGAATCCATCAAGAAGGAAAATAATGGGGAGCAATTCTTATGCAAAAGCCGACAATTATACAAAGGAAAACATAATGAATATCTGGGAACATTTATTTAAAAAAATAACATGCTAACTTACATCATAAATATAATTTTTCTTTTTTTACCACCTTCACCACAAAGGCTCTCTAAATTTAAAGTTTCCCTTTTAAATATTCAACATCATAATATTGCCAAAAGTGTCAGACTCATGAGAATTAGAGCATCAGGTATCAAACTAAAAATTTCTGAGAGAACATTCATAGGCGATGAAACAATATTTTGCGGAGCAAAAGGAACCATTATATCCATAGGCTCTGATTGTGACATTTCATCTAAAGTTAGTTTTGTCACAGGGACACATGAAATAAATAATTTAAATATAACCAAAGCAGCCGGTGTTGGGTATGGACAAGATATAATCGTGGAAGATGGTGTCTGGATTGGATATGGATGTACTGTTCTGGGAGGAGTGACAATTGGCAAAGGAGCTATCATCGCAGCTGGGGCTGTTGTCACTTCAAACATACCTCCATTTAGTATTTACGGTGGCATTCCTGCTAAATTCATTAAAATGAGAGAATAGTAGTATAACAACTTCACTTGTTATTCACACTTTCTCTAAATTTTCCCTTTTGAGCAAAAAATTTAATAATTAAATTTTCCACCTTAAAAAACACACTCCATTATGAATATATTTGTCGATCCGAAAGCAATTGACAGGTCGGAAAAGAATACATTTTCCAATTCCGAGGAGGGAGTAAAAGATATGATTGAGGCATATCAGGAATTTGACCGTCAGCAGATTATTGCTGAATATGAAGCTGTTGAGTCCGCGCGTGCTTTGATTCTCACCGACTGATTCAAAAATAATTTCTTGGGAATGAACAGAATCTGAGGATTATTGGTTATCTTTGCAGTAAATCGCAGAAATATATATGACCGAATATACTCTCAAACTCCGCAACGCATCGGATTACCGCATGATTAAGAAGTTGTTAAAGGCTTTTGATGGTGCGTCAATCACTCCTGTCAGAAAGAAAAGGAGCCATCTTGATGTTGCAGTTGAAGAGGCCAAGAGCGGAAAGCTGACCGGTCCATATAATTCAGTCAATGACCTAATGACTGACCTGATGAGCTGATGTACACTATTGAACGTACCAATTCATTCAAGAAAGCATTTAAACGATGCGTCAAACGCGGGCTGGATATATCCCTTTTTGAAACTGCAATCAATATTCTTGTTGAAACGGGTACGCTTCCCCAAAAATATCGGCCACATAAGCTTAGCGGACAATATCGGGAGTTATGGGAATGCCATATTTCTCCGGATTGGCTATTAATATGGTCACAGAACGACGAAACGCTTACACTGATACTGATTGACACAGGCTCTCACTCGGATATTTTCGGGTAAATATCACACATAATTATAATTAATAATGTATAAGCTGTTGCAGATAAATGTGACGGCCAATAGCGGGTCAACCGGAAAAATCGCAGAGGCAATCGGACAGTTGGCAATAAGCCGTGGTTGGGAGTCATGGATAGCTTACGGTCGTGGGACACCTCAGAGTGAGTCTCATCTGATAAGAATAGGTAACGACTGGGATATGCGCTGGCATGGCGTTGAAACACGTTTGCTTGATAATCACGGTCTTGCTTCACGACGCACAACGCGCCAGTTTATCAGCCGGATCAAGGAGATCAATCCGGACATTATTCATCTCCACAACATCCATGGTTATTTCATAAACTACCCTCTGTTATTCCGTTTTCTGCGAGAATGGGGCGGTCCGATTGTATGGACGTGGCACGACATCTGGCCTATGACAGGACACTGCGCCTTTTTCGGGAAAGATCAGTGCGAAAAATGGAAGACAGGGTGCCATGAATGCAAAAGAAAGACTGTATATCCCGGATCACTTCTGAATAATAGAAGTTCAAGAAATTTCGAGGATAAACGCAGAGCTTTTTCCAGTTTGGATAACATGACAATAGTCATGGTTTCGGAGTGGTTGAATGAAATGAGAAAGGATTCATTCCTGAAAAATACTCATGGAGTTGTCATCCATAATGGAATTGATCTTGATGTGTTTTCACCGGAACCTGTGCCTTCTAAAGAGAAGGGATATGTTCTTGCAGTGGCCAATGTCTGGACAAGTGAAAAAGGTTGGGATGATATTATGTCACTGCGAAAGATATTGGCCGATGATATAGATATCATAATGGTAGGTCTTAACGACAAGCAAATGGCAAATTTGCCAAATGGGATAAAAGGATTGCGACGCACCCAAAGTTTCAATGAGCTTAAGACGCTTTATTCCAATGCTATTTGTTTAATAAATCCCACTTGGGCGGAAGCTCTAGGACTAACTAACATAGAGTCGCTTGCTTGCGGCAGACCGGTAATCACTTATAGAAGTGGTGGAAGTCCTGAGACAATTGATTCCGATACCGGTATTGTTGTCGAACAAGGTGATGTCCAAGGATTGAAAAAGGCAATCGAGACAATACGGACTTCATCCGACAGATTTACTCCGGAATTATGTCGAGCACGGGCGGAAAAATATTTCAATCAGAATGACCGGTTTGAAGAATATTTTGAATTATACGAAAAAATAATAAATAAAGATTGATTATGAACCAATCGGATAAACGGAAAAAGGTGTTTGTGAGCGGATGCTATGACATGCTTCACAGCGGGCATGTGGCGTTTTTCAAGGAGGCTTCGCGCTATGGTGATCTGTATGTCGGCATCGGTTCCGACAAGACCATCGCAGAGTTGAAACACCGCAAGACGGTGTATTCGGAGAAAGAACGCCTCTACATGGTCAAGGCAATCCGCTATGTCACTGACGCTTTTATCAACCGAGGCAGCGGAATGCTCGATTTCATCGACACGCTTGACCGTGTGAGGCCCGATATCTTCGTGGTCAACTCCGATGGCGGCAGCGAACTGAAACGTAATCTTTGTCTGGGTCGAGGAATTGAATACGTTGAATTGGAACGCACTCCAGATGCCGGACTCGAAGCACGCTCAACCACATCGCTTCGTAAGGGAGTGAAGTCACACCTGCCCTATCGCGTGGATATAGCCGGAACATGGATCGATCAGCCTTACGTGTCGGAACATGGCGCCGGATGGGCGCTGACAGCATCTATCGAACCAACCGAGGAGTTCATGGAACGAGGAGGCATGTCAACATCCACGCGCAACGCGGCCCGCAAGATATGGCCGTACGAGCTGCCGAACTATAATGAGGAGATGATGGCTCGGTTGCTTTTCTGTTTCGAGAACGACCCTGAAAATGAGGGCCACATTTCAGGCGCGCAGGATGCGATCGGCATCTGCATGTCGGGACTCAACCGCCATTACTATGACGGACATTATTGGCCGGTGAAAATAGAATCATGTCAAGACGAGGCTATTCTCGACTGGCTTGAAAACCACATCTGTCTCGTTCCGATGTTTCCACGCCGACCGGGCTGTTCCGTCGTTGCGGGGAAAGACATCACTCCGGAGAAGGTCGGGCGTCTGACCGATGCGGCAGAACGTTGCTGGCATGCCATCATGGCGCGCGATCTCGGAGGATTCGCCGAGGCGTTCCGCGACTCGTTCAACGCCCAGATTGCCATGTTTCCGGCCATGATGCAGCCGGGAGTGCAGGAATATATCGACCGGTGGTCTCCTAAAGCGCTGGCATGGAAGATGCTCGGAGCAGGCGGAGGCGGCTATCTCGCTCTTGTGACCGACAGAATCCCGGATAACGGCGTAATCCGAATCAAGATCCGCCGGAAAGACTCTTTCTAACCACATTCATCCGCATTTAAATTTCAGATGAAAATATCAATTGTCACTGCTGCCTGGAACAGCGGTGCGACTCTTTGCGACACTATCGAGAGCGTGCTTTCGCAATCGTATTCCGACATTGAGTATATCATTGTCGATGGAGCCTCGAAGGATAACACAGTCGAGCTTATACGTGAATATGAGCCGCGCTTCAATGGGCGGCTAAAATGGATAAGCGAGCCGGACCGAGGAATCTATGACGCCATGAACAAAGGGATTCGGATGGCGACAGGCGACGTTGTCGGAATCTTAAACAGCGACGATTTTTTCACGGACAGTCATGTCATCGAGCGTATCGCAAAGGGAATCGACGGAGTTGATGCCGTCTATGGTGATATTCATTTTGTCAATCCTGACAACCTTGACAAATGTGTCAGGTACTACTCATCGCGTTCTTTCAGGCCTTGGCAGATGAGACTCGGATTCATGCCTGCACATCCTTCTTTCTACTGCAGAAGAGAGCTGTTTGACAAATATGGATTATATAACTTAGATTATAAATCAGGAGCCGACTTTGAGCTTTTGGTCAGGTATATTTTCATCAATAAAATTGCCACCCGATACATAGGAATGGATTTTGTGACCATGCGCACAGGAGGAACTTCGACTTCGGGCCTTAAAAGCTATCTCCAGACGAATTCCGACACACTCAAAGCGCTGAAAAGCAATGGAGTATATTCCAATTATTTTCTGATGTTATGTAAGTGCTTCTATAAATTCGCGAAACTTAAACTCAGCAGAAATGGATAAGAAAACAATACTTATCACCGGCATACACGGGTTTGTCGGGTCGAATCTCGTCGAGGCGTTAAAAGCCAATAATACCATATACGGGCTCGACATTGTCGCGCCTGAGAAAGACGGCGTCGAGAAAACATTTTCGTGGGGGGATCTTGAAAACGGTTCGATTCCGGATGTCGATGCTATTATCCATCTTGCCGGGAAGGCTCATGATACAAAAAACAAGTCGGCGGCAGACATCTATTTCAAGATAAACACCGACCTGACCAAGAAGATTTTCGATTATTTCACTGAACATTCCACGACAAAGAAATTCATTTTCTTCAGTTCTGTAAAAGCTGCCGTCGATAAGGTTCCCGGCGAAGTCCTGACGGAGGACGTCACGCCCTGTCCTGTCGGCCCTTACGGAGAAAGCAAGGTGCGCGCAGAAGAATATATCCTTACAAAGCTAAGAAATGAACCCGGACGGTTCCAAGGCCGTGACGTGATTATCCTGCGCCCATGCATGATTCACGGCCCTGGCAACAAAGGCAATCTGAATCTGCTCTATGGTGTGATAAGCAAAGGTATTCCATGGCCTTTGGGAGCGTTCGAAAACAGACGCACCTTTACATCCATCGACAATCTGACGTTTGTCATATCGGGCATTCTTGAGAAACCAATAGAAAACGGCGTCTATAATATGGCCGATGACGAGGCGTTGTCAACCAATGAACTTATCAGTGTGATCTGCGGGGCTATGGATAAGAAAGCTCGGATATGGAAACTGCCGAAAGGTCTGATAAACCTGATGGCAAAAACAGGCGACATTCTGCATCTGCCTCTTAACACTTTCCGCCTCACTAAGCTTACAGAAAACTATGTAGCTTCCAATGCCAAGATAAAACGGGCTCTTGGTATTTCAAAAATGCCCGTTCAAGCTCAGGACGGACTGACGAAGACCATAAAAAGTTTCTTAGGGAAATAATAAATCTTTTCGTTTATGATTTATGTTGTGATCGCTGCCATTCTGATGGCGGCGGAGTTGTTATACTTTAAAATTGCCGACAGGTTCAATATAATCGATCGCCCCAACATGCGTTCGAGCCATACTTCGATAACGCTTCGCGGCGGTGGAGTTGTCTTTCTCTTCGGCGCATGGGGCTATGCGGCATTTTTCGGGGTGACTTATCCGTGGTTCCTGACAGGCCTGACGCTTGTCGGGATTGTCAGTTTCGTCGATGACGTTCATTCCCTCCCCGACAGCGTGAGACTCGTCGTGCAGTTCGCGGCCATGTTCCTGATGTTCTATCAGTTCGGCATACTCAACTGGAACGACTGGTGGATCGTCTGCATCGCGCTGATTGTCTGCGTGGGAATCACCAATGCCTATAATTTCATGGACGGTATCAACGGAATCACCGGGGCTTATTCTCTCGCCGTGATGCTTCCGCTTCTCTATCTCAACGAATCGGTCGGTTTCATTGCCATGCCGTTTCTCGTCGTCATAACCCTTAGCATTCTGGTTTTCCTTTTCTTCAATTTCCGCCAGAAGGCAAAGTGCTTCGCCGGCGACGTGGGTTCAATAGGCATGGCGTTCATCGTTGTTTTCGCTCTTGGTCTTCTTATGCTCCAGACCCGTGATTTCTCCTATATCGTCTTTCTGGCGGTCTATGGTGTCGATGCCGTATTGACTATTGTCCACCGAATCATGCTTCATGAGAATCTCGGAGAAGCACACCGAAAGCATGCCTATCAGCTTATGGCCAACGAACTGAAACTGTCACATCTGAAAGTGTCCGCCGGCTATATGTTCATGCAGCTCGCAGTTTCGGCCGGACTGATTTTCATTCCGATCAACCACTATCTTTATCTCGGACTTATAGTTATCCTGCTGTCCGGGGCATACGTTGCGTTCATGCGCAAATACTATCATCTTCACGAAGAATATCTAAAATCAAAAGCATCATGATTGACAACGAACTGCTTGACGAGATAACCGAACGGGCCGAAGCATCTCCCCGCCTTCGGATGAACCATAATATCCATGAGTCACTCGACTCGCCGTGCCAGAGACTCATCAACGTCCTTTTGCCCGGCTCACCTCTTCCCGTGCACCGTCACCGCCACACGGCCGAGACATACATTCTTCTGCGCGGAAAGATGTTCGTTGTCTTCTACAACTCATTGGGCGAACAGACAGACCGTTTTCTTCTTGATCCTCTTGAAGGTAATTACGGGGTGAATATTCCGGCCGGACAGTGGCATACGGTCGAAGTCATCAAACCATCCGCCATCTTCGAAGTCAAGGAAGGGCCTTACAAACCTCTCAATCCGGAAGACATCCTCTATTAAAAAATCCCGCGAGGGAATAGTTTAAAGATTCAATAATTGAAAGTCCGGTCAGCCTCATCGCAGGTTGACCGGACTTGTTTTGTCTTTCTGAGGGAAGTTTTTGTTCGGGTCTTAGGCAACAAATTCTGCAGCGACCTCGTTTTAACATCGAAGTCAAACCTGATAAAACTAAGATAATGAGATATACACCTGAATTTGTAACGCATCTTGACAAAGATGAAATATTTGTTTTCGGAAGCAATCTTGCCGGCAATCATGCAGGCGGCGCGGCCCGGACGGCATATAAACATTTCGGAGCAGTTATGGGACAGGGAGTCGGACTGCAGGGGCAGTCATACGCAATCCCAACAATGCAGGGCGGCGTAGAAACCATAAAACCTTATGTGGATCAGTTCCTTGATCTGGCAGAGGAATGGGATCAGACAACATTCCTTGTGACGCGGATCGGATGTGGAATCGCCGGATTCACAGACGAGGAGATTGCGCCCCTTTTTGACCGGGCGATTGACATGTATAATGTGTGCCTACCGGAATCGTTCGTCAAAATAATTCTTGCTAACCGAGAAAAGAAGGCTACGCGTCAATCTTAACGATCGTTTCTCTTTGCTTCGCCATCAATATATTCCCGGATGCCGCACTTCATCTCCTTGAGATCAGAAGTGGTCAGAAGCGGTATTAGGCCATTTATCTCTTCAATCGGTCTGGCCCACCATCGCAGCCGCAAAAGCAAATCTATCGTTTCATCGTCAAATCTCCGACGGATGACTCTGGCCGGATTACCCACGGCAACAGAATAAGGCGGTATATCTGAGGCTACGGTGGCGTTTGTGCCTATAATCGCTCCATCGCCAATTTTCACTCCCGGCATAATAGTTACGTTCTGACCGATCCACACATCATTACCAATGACAGTGTCGCCTTTCAGCGGCAGCTCATCTTTGACCGGCATGATCATGCCGCCCCAATCACCGCCCATTATATAAAATGGATATGTGGTGGCGCAATCCATGCGGTGATTGGCTCCGTTCATGACGAACGTGACTCCTCGGGCTATGGCGCAGAAATTTCCGATTATGAGCCTGTCGCCAATAAAATCATAGAAATGAGTGACATGATCCTCAAATCTGTCGGCCCCATCCATATCGTCATAATAGGTATAGTCGCCGATAAGGATTCTCGGGTTTTTCACCACATTTTTGATATAACAAAGGCTCGGAATCGCAGAATTCGGGAAAGCCTTGTCTTTGTCAGGAAATTTATTCTCAGCCACTTGAAGTCAGTTTTTATGTTTATCGCCGGAGATACATCCAGCTTAAATATGATGCAAAGTTACATATAATTCATTACTGGACGCTAAGCAATGGAGGGATTTTTGAATTTAGGACTGGTTCCATTTGCGGGGAGGCAGTCCTTCAAGTATAAGCTGTGTTAGCCTCTTAACCAAGATCAGGAAATTCAAGGTTCAGGAGATTGAAGGTTCACCAACCAAGCAGTCTGCTCGCAATGAGCCGACTGCTTTTGTTTTATCCCTCTCGGCGACTGAAATAAAAATTATTGCGGTCATTGCTGGGGTTTACAATATTTTTTGTAACTTTGCAGCCGAAGAAACAGAGTGTGACAGGTTGACCTTTACAGGATTTATGACGTTACACTCATCAGTGCAATCGATTTTGAAAGCTTTATAAACCGGCTTGTCAAATCATGCAACTTTAACAAAACGCGGCGCAACTGCTTGAATGGCACACACTTACCACCAAAAGCAGGAATAGAGAGCATATATCTGTCGCAAAAATCACACCTGGATCAAACGGTTGTAAAATGGATGCCATAACGGAACAACAGTCCCAATGGTTTGCCATGCGTGACCTCAAGAGGGCCAACGCAAAAAATCCCGCCTACAAACAACTCGCTGCCGACGGATTTCAGGTCTTCACCCCGATGAAGACTCAAATTTCCGTGCGTAGGGGCCGTCGCATACGCGAAGAAATACCCTTTATCCGCGACCTGCTTTTTGTGTTCACTACTCGCGACAGACTCGATCCTGTTGTCGCCAGGACCGACACTCTCCAATATCGTTTCGTCAAGGGAGGTCCTTATTGTGAACCCATGACAGTCCGCACCACTGACATGCACCGCTTCATCACAGCCGTCAGCCTCATGCAGCAGCCTAATTACGTGGCACTTTCCGAGATAACCCCGCAGATGTACGGCCGGCGCGTGCGCCTCGTATGTCCCGGACCGATGGACGGCTACGAAGGCTATCTTGTCAGCGTCCGCGGCTCCGCAAAAAAACGCATCCTTCTCGAAATTCCCGGACTCCTCGGCCTCATCATCGAAGTAGCCTCCCCCGACTACCTCCAGCTCCTCTAAACCCCACTCCGACATCCCCGTCCGCTTACATCATCAGTCGTGCAACCATCTGCACGAGACCGACCTCTTCGCCTTCAAGGGTTGCAACCAGACTGACTTCAAACGCTGGCTCCTCAACATCATCCCCCATTATTTCGATAATTACCGGCCCTAAAACTCACCTCGCCCTAAAGCAACACCTCTTCACATCCATCAAATTTCTCCCCGAAGAAGAATTTGACAGATGGAGATGATAATTACGCAAATAATTGAAGCAAATCTAATTAAATAAGATTAAACTATGAGTTACAAACACTTGAAATTCCCAGAGAATTCATTGTTTCTGGTTACAGGTGGTGCCGGTTTTATCGGGTCCAACCTATGTGAAGCAATTCTTTCGATGGGTTATCGAGTTCGCTGTCTTGATGACCTCTCCACCGGAAAACAGACGAACATTGACATGTTCCTCGACAATCCCAATTATGAATTTATCAAAGGAGACATTAAAGATTTGGAAATTTGTATGGCTGCATGTGAAGGCGTTGATTACGTCCTTCATCAGGCGGCCTGGGGAAGCGTGCCACGTTCAATAGAGATGCCTTTGTTTTACAGTCTAAACAACATACAGGGTACCCTAAATATGCTCGAAGCCGCCCGACAGAAAGGAGTTAAAAAATTTGTTTACGCATCCAGTTCATCAGTTTATGGTGACGAAGCACACCTTCCCAAACAGGAGGGTATAGAAGGCCATCTTCTTTCCCCATACGCAGTAACGAAACGTTGCGATGAAGAATGGGCAAAACAATATACCATGCACTATGGTCTGGATACTTACGGCATGCGATACTTCAATGTGTTCGGCCGCAGGCAGGATCCTCACGGCGCATATGCAGCAGTCTTACCCAAGTTCATAAAGCAACTTCTAGATAATGAACAGCCAACAATAAACGGAGATGGGAAACAGAGCCGCGACTTTACATATATCGACAATGTGATAGAGGCTAATCTCAAAGCATGTCTTGCGTCACACGAAGCGGCAGGACAGGCGTTTAACATTGCCTATGGTGGTCGCGAGTATCTTATAGATATCTATTACACGCTCACAAAAGCTCTCGGGAAAGACATAGAACCTAAATTCGGCCCTGACCGTAAAGGTGACATAAAACATTCAAATGCCGACATATCCAAAGCACAACAACTTCTGGGCTACAATCCTGAATATGATTTTGCGCGTGGCCTCAACGAAGCCATCGAATGGTATAAAGCAAATCTTTGACAATTTAAAACATATATTAGCAATGAATAAAGACATAAAAATCTGTGTGATCGGGCTTGGCTATGTTGGTTTACCTTTGGCACGATTATTCTCAACAAAATATCCGACCATAGGTTATGATATGAACGGGGCACGATGCGAAGCCCTCATGGCCGGACATGACGCAACTCTTGAAGTAAGCGATGAGTTGCTTCAGGATGCAATCAAGAACCATAATTTCAAGTGTACTGCCAATATCGATGACATTCGCGACTGCAACTTCTATGTCGTTGCAGTTCCAACTCCAGTCGATGAAAACAACAATCCTGACCTCACACCATTATATGGAGCCTCAACTACAGTAGGTAAGGTTATTAAACCGGGGGACATTGTTGTCTATGAATCGACCGTTTATCCCGGTGTTACCGAGGATGAGTGCATACCGGTTGTTGAAAAAGTAAGTGGTCTTAAATTCAACAAGGATTTCTTCGCCGGCTATTCCCCCGAACGCATCAATCCAGGCGACAAACTTCATACGGTCGAGAAAATCAAGAAAGTAACTTCCGGATCAACTCCTGAAATCGGCGAACTTGTCAATGAAGTTTATAGCAGTGTCATTACCGCCGGTACGCATCTTGCACCTACGATCAAAGTTGCCGAAGCAGCAAAACGTGCAGTTACAGCAGGATTTGATGCTGTTGAGATTCATGCCGGACATTCTTACTTAATCAGCCAGTTCCTCTCCCCTGTATACAATGACAGAACAGATGAATTTG
>ERZ779851.2825-NODE-2825-length-12470-cov-12.020781_pt1 | contig 12470 bp, 13 predicted proteins | sample MGYA00511094_ERZ779851 | MGnify/ENA primary metagenome ERZ779851 (study PRJEB29588, sample SAMEA2155512) | human gut metagenome | biome: human gut; feature: human-associated habitat; material: faeces | place: Denmark | collected 2008/2010 ...
AGATCTAGCAATTTGAGGTTTTAGATCTATGTCATATTGAATGGTATTAAAACTTTCTTTATCAATTTCACATTTCACACCATGTTTTAGATCTATGTCATATTGAATGGTATTAAAACGTGTCTTTTATTGTATAATAAAGGATTAAAGTTTTAGATCTATGTCATATTGAATGGTATTAAAACTCAAGATTAAATGCTTTTGAATATGTGTTAGTTTTAGATCTATGTCATATTGAATGGTATTAAAACCTATTGTGGAAGTAGTATTTATCAGTTAACTGTTTTAGATCTATGTCATATTGAATGGTATTAAAACTTAAATCATTTACAAGCAATAGTTGATAGTGTTTTAGATCTATGTCATATTGAATGGTATTAAAACAATTATACGGCATTTTAAAAGACTTTCACTGTTTTAGATCTATGTCATATTGAATGGTATTAAAACTCACTTTATAATATTAATTATATGGTGTTTGTTTTAGATCTATGTCATATTGAATGGTATTAAAACTGACATAATAATCGCTATAACGTAGTCCAGGTTTTAGATCTATGTCATATTGAATGGTATTAAAACAAAAATCAGTTGAAGACCGTGAAGAAGAAAGTTTTAGATCTATGTCATATTGAATGGTATTAAAACGTATGCTTAAATATACATTTAAGCAATAAAGTTTTAGATCTATGTCATATTGAATGGTATTAAAACATGTATAAGTTTGAGTATCTGCATTAAATGGTTTTAGATCTATGTCATATTGAATGGTATTAAAACTTGGGGTAATCAATTTGGAACTTCTTATAAGTTTTAGATCTATGTCATATTGAATGGTATTAAAACAAAAAATTTGTCATTGGCCCCCACACTAGTTTTAGATCTATGTCATATTGAATGGTATTAAAATAAATTAGATTTTAAGGAGACGAGAAGAGCTAATGATAGTTCTTTTTCTTTAGAAAAAAGTATTTAACAAAAAAATATTGGAAGTCTGAGATAAAAATATTAAAAAAACAACCCCAAGCTACTTAGCTTAGGGAGTTTTCCTTTACAATCTGATATATTTCATTTATAAATATACTCCTATCATTCATATCTTCATTAACTAACAAGAACACTTTATTCTTTGTTCTAGTTAGTGCAACATAAAATAGTCTTCTTTATTCAGCAAAAGGAATTCCTTAACTACACCTTTTATTCTAAGTATATTTTATCAAAATAATATAATATGTTCATAAGTAGTTTGACACACTTAGTTTACCGTGCTACAATTAACATAGATAGTAGGTGAAGTAAATTGAAAAAATTAAAAAGATTGTTAATAATTATTATAGTAACTGCATTTTTATATTTCTATTACAATGAAGAAACCACTAATTTATTAAAAAAAATCTTTCCAGATAGTTATTCAACTGATGTAACTGAAGTAGGGGAAGATAAAGGTAGTTATATAATTATAAATAATAACGAGCCAGATTTTAACGATGAAGACAAAACAACAGATTCTTTTGAAAAGTATAGTAAACTTGATTCTCTAGGTCGTGCTGGGATTGCCTATGCAAATATAAGTAAAGAATTAATGCCTACAACTGAAAGAGAAAGTATAGGCATGATTAAACCAACTGGTTGGCACACTATAAAATATGATATAGTACCAGGAAAATATTTGTATAATCGTTGCCACTTAATTGGATATCAACTAACTGGAGAAAATAGAAATGAACTAAATTTAATAACTTGTACTAGACAAATGAATACAGTGGGAATGTTACAGTGGGAGGGTATGGTTTCAAACTATATCAAGGAAACCAACAATAACGTCCTTTATAGAGTAACTCCAAAATATGAAGGTAACAACCTACTTGCAAGTGGTGTTCAAATAGAAGCATATTCTATTCAAGATAATGGAAAAGGCGTAAAGTTCAATATATTTGTCAAAAACATTCAAGACGGAATAGAAATAGACTATAAAACTGGAGATAGTAAGCTAATAGAAAAAAATAACTAAAAACAAAGCATAAAAAAAGAATTAAATATTTTTTAACTCTTCCTTATGCTTTTTTGTAAAGTTTAAAAGAACTAATTCAAACTCTTCATCACTTTCAATTTTATCATAGAATTCTTTTCCATTATCACTGATAACTTTAAGTATTAAATAATCTTTATCATCATTTTCATTAGATAAATACACATATTTAATACCATTAACATCTATAGTATCAACCTCTATATAGTCTTTACCATTAATATTAGTAACATTAACATCAATTTCTTCCACTTGAAACACCCATACTTTCATTCTTTTCTGCAATTAATGAATCTACTACTGTATTTATATAATCATTTTGCTCAAGTTGTGACATCAAGAACTCATCAAACTCTTGACTTCCATCTTTATTAACATGACTTAAAAACTCATCTAATTTATCTGCATCAACATTATCAAGTAAATGAATTAAATAGTCTCCATTAGTATATTCACCATGACCAAACTTAGTATCTCTATAATTGTCCATACTATTTAACACTCCACAAAGTGCATAAGTTTGTAATTCTGGATCTAATTCCATTATTTTTTTAGCCATTTGTTCATGCAAGAATCTAACATCATCTACTCCATTTTGTACAACACATTGACTGAATATACTAGATAATTCATCATTATCACTAACTAAAGAACCAATTTTCTTGTTAATTTCTCTCATTGCTCTTATTTTCTCAGTATATTCTTTATTTTCTATCATTTCACTAATAATACTTTTATTGTCCTCAGATTTATCTACACTTTTTTTAATAGAAGCAACACCAACAAATATAAGTGCAGCACTAACAAGTGCAATTATCTTTTTAGTAAGTAATTCTTTTTTTCTCTTTTCTTTTCTAACATTTCTTTCTTGTTTCCTAAAATTTCTAGAATCGTACATAGCATCTCTTCTATTATTTTCATCTCTAGAATTCATCACTTTTAAAATGCTTTCATATTGTTCATCATTCATATCTCTTACCCTCTATAACAATGATATTATATAAAATAATAATTGTCAAACAAATTTAAAATTTTTACATAAATTTTACACTTGTTTTTTCAAATTGAATATGATATTATATATACGTGGAACAAGTGCAGGTGTAGTACAACGGCTAGTACGCGGCCTTGCCAAGGCTGAGACGTGGGTTCGATTCCCATCGCTTGCTCCATATGAAATTTACACCATGTATTTGGTGTTTTTTTTATTTGATATAAGCGATGGGAAGCAAACCCACTATTCTAGCCTTGCTTAAGATTATTCTTAAAATTAGTAATATCTTCTCTAAGAAAATTCCATCTAATTGCAACTAAATATCTATCTTTTATATTATCTTTAGAAGTTATGCATCTTTTTTGAGGGCCAATTGTCATGCATGCAACATGTGGTGAAGTAAAATTCAGACATCTTTTTGATAAAATTAAGTCATATAAATCGTATTTACTTATCCATACATAATCTTCTACTGTACCACATATAAGAAAATCAATATCGTAATCTGAATTTCTTCCACGTACAATAAATCTATCAACCATATCAATAATTATCCTTGTTCTGTTTACATAATTGTTGAAAATATCTAATTCACTTTGATATAACTCTTTGTATTCTTGACTACTAAGAAGACATTCAAAATCAGTTTTACCATCTTTATCTTTTTTATATCCATAGTGATAACTTACGTATTTATCTATAACTTTGTAGGGTATACCAAGATTTCCTAAATATCTTTCAAATTCTTGAATTTGCTCATGATGAACTGAGTTATTATTTCCACATTTTATGCTTATTCCTTTGACATAATTCTTGTACTTAATAAATATATCTGCCTTTTGAGCCACTTTATTTTTCCAGCATTTAATCATTTCCGTATCATCTATAGTATCTTTAAAAACATCTTTTAAGAATTGTTGTGAGTTAAAATCTAGTTCATGTAAATATTTTTTATCAAATAGTGTTACGAAGTCTTTTTCATTCTGATATCCATAATTCATTTTTTCACCTCCTTTCGAAAAAGAGGATACTCCCTAAAAAGTATCCCCGAATAGATATATTTTCTCTTGCCTGAAAATATAAATTATCGACTAAATTGTATATTGTGTTAAATTACCAGCAAGAAATCTAACACGATTTAATAGTAACATATTAAATAAACTTAATCAACGGTTTTCACAAAATTATCATTTGTATTTTTTTCGTATTTAGTTTATAATAAATATAGAAAGAAGGTAGAATATGAATATAGAAATTGAACCACTTTTTACTGAGAGGGTTGATTTTGATACTTTTAGTAAAAGTGACTTAAGAGCAGTAAAGATAGTTAATTGTGAAGAAGTTCCAAAGAGTAGCAAGTTATTAAAGTTTACACTTGATGATGGGACTAATGACGAAAGAATTATATTAAGTGGAATTAAGGAGTTTTATAGACCAGAAGAGTTAATTGGTAAGAATGTAATTGCTATTTTAAATTTACCACCAAGAAATATGATGGGGATGGAATCTAATGGTATGCTTTTGTCTTTTGAGTGCAAGGTTGATGGAAAGGAAATAGTTAAACTATCGTTTATAGATGATGGAGTAATTCCAGGAAGTAAATTATATTAAATAGAGCATTTTATGAGTAAAGTATATTTTACAAAAGAGATAAGCAGTAAATTATTAGTTAGAATATTTGAAGTCTGAATTAATATAGGAGCTTGTATAGTAAGTTAATGCTACAATTGTTGAATGTAATACAGCTTATATAAGACAAAGACAGACAACTTTAGACCATATGAAAGTTATAGAAAGTCATGGTTTTGCTAAGATAGCTAATGCTAGTATAATGGATAGTGAAGATGAAATAAAACTGCCAGTTAATAAAGGAAAGCATTTAGAGTATGACCTAGTGGAAAACTGCTTTACTAAATACGACTCGATTATAAATCTAGCACATATAAATGTCATATGTTGAGTAGATTTAGGGCTTGGAAGTACTAAGTACGAATTAATTAATATAGACTAAAACCACAGATTAACTGTGGCTTTTTTATTTGTTTTTACCTATTACACTTATTAGAGTTGTTAACATTTTAACTAAGTAACTTCTAGTAGAAGCTGGAATGTTTTTCATGTTTTTAACTATTTCTGTTATGTCTGTCAAGCTAAAGTTAAAGTCTTCTACTCCGTCTTTTCCTAAAGTTTTTATCAAACTTTCAACTGCATCTTTAACGCTTTCTTTGTCTAAACTAGTTAATTCTTCAGTTGTAGACTGGTGTATTTTTTTACTTACTAAACTAAGGTTACCTTTAACGAATTTTGTACCAAATACTTCGAATGAATTTGGATAGTGTTCATTAAAAGCGTATTCAGTGCTTTCACACACATCATATAAGTCATTATATAAAAGCATACCTACTACTGACCCAGTTGGAACAATATTAATTAGTTTTGTCTTTGCATTTTTGTATTTGTCGCTATAAAATACTTCGTTTAATACTCCAGGCCCGTCAAAATTATAAACTTTATTAATTCTTTTAAATAGGCTTTTACTTGCTTCTATTAAAGACACTAAAGCTAAATTTCCCCCTTTACTATGTCCACATAAATAGATATTTTTGTCTTTGTTATCAATAGTGTTTTTTATGTAATCTAAAGCATAACTTTGAGTTTTAGTTGGATACATATAGGATAATCTTAAGTTTTCATACCAGCCAATACATGAACCATCTGTACCTTTAAAGCTTATGATAGTTGTGTCTTTGTTACTAAATTTAGCTCCACCAAACTGCATTTCTTCATTTTTTATGTTAACAAAATTGCTAACATAAAAGTCCTTAAATCTTTTGGAATTTTTTAAAAGACTTATTATTTCAAATGCAACACGTGCCATGCTGCTAGAAGTTTTAACGTTTTTATATTTTAAAGCATAATTAGCAAATTCAGAGAAATTCATTTTTTTATCAAAACTTGATATTGGAAGATAGACTAAAATGCTAAATAGTAGATTATCTATTTCATTAATGTTTATTTCATTTAAATTTGTATCTTTATAATATTCTAAATAATCAAAAATTGTATACATACTTATTTCACCTTTCGTCTTTCTAATTATATCATTAAAAAGAGGTTAAATCAATTTGTTATTAACCTCTTCTAAATAGATATCATAATATATTTTTGCAACATTTTTCCAAGAAACGCCTAAGTTCTTTTTAGCGTTTATTGATACTTTGTTAAGTAGTTTTTTATCATTTATTATTTCTATAATTCTATTTTTATATTTTACTATATCTAGTTTGCTAAGGTAACCATCAACGTTATCCTTTATAGTAGAACCAACCATGCTACCTTTTATGAAAAGTCCTGGTGTCATGTTAACTGCAGCTTCTATTCTAACTAAACTAGATGTATCAAATAAAGATGGGAATAAAAGCAAATCACTTCTTCTATATATGAATGATAAAAGTTCTCTATCAGTAATTTTTCCAGTTAGTATAATGTAGTCTTCTAATTGGTACTCAATAACTTTGTTTTTTAATTTTTCAAAGTCAGGACCTTCTCCTACGTAAATCATTTTGAATTTGCAATTTTCTTCTTTTAGAAGTTTTAAAGCATCTAGTATGAAGAAAACATTTTTTATATCAATAATTCTACCTACAAACAAGAAAACAGTCTCTTCATTAGATAAGTTAAACATTTCATTTATCATATTTCTTTTTCTACCTTTAAAGATAGCTGGCTTTAGGTCTGTCCCGTTATAAACTACTTTTAGTTTTCCTTTGTATCCATAACTCTTAACTTCGCTAACTAATGGGTCATTTACAACTGTGCATAGGGTACTTTTGTTTAAGGAAGTAATTAAAACTTTAGTCGCGAATTGTGATATAACTTCACTTTTGGCAAATCTTTTGAATTCAAAATCGAATCTGGTGTGCACGGTTGAAATACATGGAATATCTAGTTTCTTCGCAAGTTTCATTCCAATTTTTCCTAAAATAAATGGTGAATGAATGTGTATTATGTCAAACTTTTCATTAACAAGTTCTATTTTATTACAAAACATATTAACAACTTTATAAGAAGTAAGTGGAACCTTAATGCTTTTTAATCTAATTACTTTATAAGGAAGTGAAGAATCATTACACCCATCAATATATGGACAGACTACTACTACATCGTTATATTTTGACAAACACCTTGCTAAGTTATCAACCACAAGTGTTACTCCGTCTATATTTGGATAATAATTATCAATAAAAAGTCCAATTTTTAGTTTTCGTTTTTCCACCATTAACACCTCATTATAAATATACTACATTTTTTAATTATTTACTATAAACTTTATGTAGAAATTTGTAAAATTGCTTTTGCATTTACATATTATCTGGTAGTTTTAACTGGTGCCTTCTAATGTTAAGGTTGTCGTTAATGCCATGAGCTAGTAACACCTCGGGTTTATTTTTTCCGTGAAAGTCACTTCCACCAGTCATGAATAAGCCATTTTCTAAGCATATACCTTTATAAAACATCATTTCTTCTTTTGTGTGACTAGAATGATATACTTCAATACCGTTTAGTCCACATTTAATTAGGTCTTTTAATAAAATTAAAAATTCTTTTTGGCTAAGTTCTAGGCTTTTTGGATGGGCAAGTACGCTTATTCCGCTAGAGTTGTTGATTAAGTTTATTGCTTCTTCATAGTTTATACCTTTTCTATATTTTCTAGTATTTTCGTAGGCACTTATTAGGTATTTGTTAAACGCATCTTTTATGTCAAGGGCATAAGCTTCTTCCACGCACATTTTTGCAATGTCTACTCTGTTAATTGTGTGGCCTTCAGTGTAAACGCTTTTTATTAAATCAGCTAACTTTTTATTACTGAATACTAGATTGTACTCTCTTTTGACTTCTTCATAAATTGTTAAAAATGAATTGATTTTGTTTTCTTTAATCCATGCTAGCTTGTCATTTAATAGTTTATTTTCTATGTCAATTCCGTAACCAAGTATATGCATTCTACCGTGGTTCACTTTTATAGATAGCTCTATTCCGTCAACAAATTTTATGTCTTTATCGTTATGTAAAACACTTTTGTACTTTCTAATTCCTTCAACTGTATCATGATCTGTTATGGATAAAAGGCCAACATTTTCTTTTTTGGCTAAGTCTAATACTTCAATAGGACTAAGCATTCCATCACTATAAGACGTATGGGTATGTAAGTCTACTAATTTAGTTAGCTTATCATATTTTTCTAGCACTTCACTAGTTTTACTTTCGTCATAATTAAATCTACTCATTAACTTTGCAATTTCTACACTATTATTAGATTTATACATATAATCACTTCCTCTAGTTACATTATATAATAAAAATGAATACAAGAAAAGAAGTAATTATTTATGGGTGTTATTACTTTAAGTTATAGTTAAGTTGTATTAAAAGTTATTCTTTAGTATAATAAAAAATATAAAAATGGAACTAAATAGTAATAATTTACGACTGTATAAGTGAAGGTGATAAAATGACTAGTCAAGCCTTAAGAGAATTTGATAGTATTTATAATGAGACTTTTAATGAGATTAAAAGGTATGTTATATTGAAATGTAGGAATATTGCTGATGTGGAAGATATTTTACAAAATATATATACTGATGCGTATAAGAATTTAAAAAAGAATGTGAGTGTTGATAAATCTTATATATTTGGAATAGCTAATCATAAGATTAATGACTATTATAGATTTAGGTTTAAAGATAAGATAGTTGATTATTTTAAGAATGAAGAAGACTCGGGTATAGAGAATATACGTGATGAGTTTAACTTAGAAGAGACAGTTTCTAAAAGATATGATACTGATAAGGTGTGGAATTATTTAAAAAAGAAAAAAAGTGTTATATCAAAGATATTCTATTTATATTATCATGAAGAGTTAACACTTAAAGAGATAAGTGAGTTTTTAAATATCACGGAAAGCAATGTGAAACACTATCTTTATAGGACATTAAAGGAACTTAATAAATACTTAAAGGAGGAATGATTTATGAATTTGAAGAGTATGTTTACGGGAAAGATAAGCAAAGATAGGATATACGATAATATTGTTAGAAAGAAGGTTAATTATTTGTTTTTAGTGCCATCTACATTGGTTGTTATTTTAGCAGTAATGTTAGTACTTAACAAAAATACTAGTGAGGTTGTGTATAAGTATGAAAGTGATATTATAGTTATCAATGAATTAAGTGAGAAAGCAAAGTTAAACTACACTGCCTATGACGTTGGGTATAATAGAGAAAACTTGGAAACTCTAAATGTTAAGGCAACCCCAATGCCTAACGATTATGTTTTAGAACACAATTACGAGTTATCTGACATGGTTAATAATGAAAAATTTGCTAATCAAGTGATATTTAAAAATGGAGAAAAGATAATAGATATTTATTATACAAGTAATTTAAATAGCAATGGAAGGCCTAGATGTATTGCTGTCCCAAAGGAAGAAATGAAATCTTCTATTATTGCTGAACATGATGTTAAAATTCTAGAATATTTTAGTGATAGTTATAGTGTACCTGTGATGATGGTTAGATTTACTTATAATGACTTATTTTATGATATTGAGTTTGTTAATATAGATACCTTAGAAATTGTAAGTTATTTAAGAACAATATTGAAGTAATAAAAAAGAGTATTTTTAGTTAAAGGAAAACTTTAATTTAAAAATATTCTTTTATTCTTTTAATTTACTATCACCAGTTTTATAGTCTATTTCTATTCCGTCTTGTATGTTTTTAACAAATATATTGAACTTTATGCCTTTTCCGTTATCTTGGATAGAGTACGCTTCTATTTGGACGCCACTTGCAAGTAAGTTATCATTTTCATATTTAGGTGTTACTCTATAAAGGACATTATTTTTTGTTTTTTTGATATAGTTTGCTACCATACTCTCCCAGTCTAGCATTCCCACTGTATTCATTTGTCTAGTGCAAGTTATTAAGTTTAGTTCATTTTTATTTTCCCCAGTTAGTTGGTAACCAATTAAGTGGCAACGATTATATAAGTATTTTCCTGGTACTATGTCATATTTTATAGTGTGCCAGCCAGTTGGTTTAATCATACCTATACTTTCTCTTTCAGTTGTAGGCATTAAGTCAACACTTATATTTGCATAGGCAACACCTGCACGGCCTAGAGAATCAAGTTTACTATACTTTTCAAATGTGTCTGTAGTCTTATCTTCATCGTTAAAGTCCGGCTCGTTATTGTTTATAATTATGTAACTACCCTTATCTTCCCCTACTTCGGTTACTTCAGTTGAATAGCTGTCTGGGAAGAGCTTTTTTAATAAATTAGTGGTCTCTTCATTGTAATAGAAATATAAAAATGCAGTTACTACAATAATTATTAATAATCTTTTTAATTTTTTCAATTTACTTCACCTACTATCTATGTTAATTTTATCACGGGTAACTAAGTGTGTCAAACTACTTATGAACATTATTATATTATTTTGATAAAATATTCTTATAATAAAGGGTGTAGTTATAAAAAAGGTATTTATTTGTAAATTTAATAATAAAGACTATATTTCTAAGTATTTGTATGATATAGTTAAGAGTGAATAAGATTTATAAAAATTTTGTATTTAGTGAGTACTTTATTAATAATTATTTTAAGTATAATACTTATGATGAGTTTTTTAGGGCATATAAGAATCATAAGTTAGAGTAAGCAAGAGAAATAAGACTTAGAGAAACAGTTAAATCAATTGTTGAAAAAAGACTTAATGTGGAGTACATTAGAACTATTAAAAGTGAAGTTGTAAAGTCTTTAGGTGAAGCAAAAATTGCTAATTACTTGTTTTCTCATGATATAGAGTATACATATGAAAAGTTTTATAGTGAACTTATGGATGATAATAAGATATATAAACCAGACTTTACTATCAATATTGGTGGAGAAGATATTTATATAGAGTATTTTGGGTTATCTAATTATAAAGAAAATGAGTTAAATAAGTATAACAAGATAAAAGAAATAAAGATTAATTATATAAAATACATCATATTAATTTTATCGCTTTGCTGAAGAAAGAAGACTATTTTATGTTGCACTTACTAGAACAAAGAATAAAGTGTTCTTGCTAGTTAATGAAGACATGAATGATAAAAGTATATTCTTAAATGAGATATATCAGATTATAAAAGAAAACAGCCCAAGATAGGTAGCTTGGGGTTGTTTTTTTAATATGTTTATCTCAGACTTCCAATATTTTTTTGCTAAATACTTTTTTTCTAAAGAAAAAGAACTATCATTTGGCTCTTCCCGTCTCCTTAAAATTTAAATTATTTTAATACCATTCAATATGACATAGATCTAAAACGTGCCATCAGAAGCTTCAGTAGCATAGCCTGTTTTAATACCATTCAATATGACATAGATCTAAAACTATTGAGGTGTCGTATGGAATATGATACTGGTTTTAATACCATTCAATATGATATAGATCTAAAACATACTTTAGTTAGTAGAGCAAGTTCTGCTTGTTTTAATACCATTCAATATGACATAGATCTAAAACACGTTGATAAGTTGTTAGAAGAAGATAATGGTTTTAATACCATTCAATATGACATAGATCTAAAACTGATTAGTTATTCTATAACCTTTTTTAGTCGTTTTAATACCATTCAATATGACATAGATCTAAAACATCTTAACATTCTTTTATGTTCTTGCTCCCGTTTTAATACCATTCAATATGACATAGATCTAAAACAACTTTATTATCACTTAAGAAAAAGTCTTGGTTTTAATACCATTCAATATGACATAGATCTAAAACAATTCAGGATGTAAATCACTTAACAATAATGTTTTAATACCATTCAATATGACATAGATCTAAAACGAACCAGGAACACCACCAACAAATATTACAGTTTTAATACCATTCAATATGACATAGATCTAAAACGTTATAGGTGGCGTTCTTATATTTGCGTTTGTTTTAATACCATTCAATATGACATAGATCTAAAACTAAAGGCACTATTATAAATTATATGGGTTCGTTTTAATACCATTCAATATGACATAGATCTAAAACTCGTATCTTACATAATAACCATATTTAAAAGTTTTAATACCATTCAATATGACATAGATCTAAAACGTCCTTTCTTTATATATCTTTAAATGGGTCGTTTTAATACCATTCAATATGACATAGATCTAAAACTATCTCCTTTCAAATTACAATATAATTATAGTTTTAATACCATTCAATATGACATAGATCTAAAACATACTTAATAGCGCTATGCAATCCGACGTAGTTTTAATACCATTCAATATGACATAGATCTAAAACAGTATGATTGATATTAATGCATTATATGAAGTTTTAATACCATTCAATATGACATAGATCTAAAACCTCAAATTGCTAGATCT
>ERZ779851.2827-NODE-2827-length-12462-cov-9.253889_pt1 | contig 12462 bp, 8 predicted proteins | sample MGYA00511094_ERZ779851 | MGnify/ENA primary metagenome ERZ779851 (study PRJEB29588, sample SAMEA2155512) | human gut metagenome | biome: human gut; feature: human-associated habitat; material: faeces | place: Denmark | collected 2008/2010 ...
CCTCGCCGTGGCCGCCGTTCTCCTGATGGATGGCCTTGACGATGGTGGGGTACTTCTCGGCATATTCGTCGCAGATGGCGGGGGTCTCGTCCTTGACGGAACCGTCGTCCACGAGGATGATCTCGGCCTGTTCTCCGGCGGAGAGCAGGGTCTCGATGCAGTGACGCATATAAGCGGCAGAATTATAGCAGGGGACTGCAAATGTGATCAATTTCTGCATGGTTTAAAATGCTCCTTTTTCGTTGGGTCCGGCACAAAAAACAGCCGGGATGGAGATATGTAGTCTCATTATATCATTTTCGCGCCTGAAAAGCTATCAATTGTAAAAAAATCCTTGTGACATTTCGTTCGTTTTGCCAAAAAGGAGGCCCTCCGGCGCGCAAACCGGCGTTTTTTGTGGTATACTGGTAAGGCTCCAAAGGCAGTGCTCATCTATTATAACGGAGGAACTCATGGAAAACCCGCATTCGATCTTAAAAAAAGTGTTCGGCTATGACGGCTTCCGCCCCGGACAGGAGCAGATCGTCTCCCGGCTGCTGGCCGGGCAGGACGTTCTGGCCGTGATGCCCACCGGTGCGGGCAAGTCCATCTGCTATCAGGTGCCTGCGCTGCTGCTGCCGGGCATCACCATCGTGGTGTCGCCGCTGGTCAGCCTGATGAAAGATCAGGTGGGGGCGCTGGTACAGGCCGGCGTGGCGGCGGCGTTCCTGAACAACAGCCTGACCGATCACCAGAAGGCCCTGATGCTCCGCCGTGCGCGGGAGGGCTGGTATAAGATCATCTATGTGGCCCCGGAGCGGTTGGAGATGCCGGGCTTCCAGCGGTTTGCGCAGGAGCGGGAGATCAGTATGGTGACAGTGGACGAGGCCCACTGCATCAGCCAGTGGGGGCAGGACTTCCGCCCCAGCTACCTCCGCATCAAAGAGTTCGTGGAGACCCTGCCCAAGCGCCCGGTCATCGGAGCCTTCACGGCCACGGCCACCGCCCATGTCCGGGACGACATCCGCAGCCATCTGGATCTCCACGACCCCTATGAGGTCATCACCAGCTTCGACCGCCCGAATCTCTACTTCGGCACCCGCCGGGCCCTGCCCAGCGAAAAGCCGCGGGTCCTGCTGGATTTGGTGCTCAAAGAGCGGGACAACGCGGGCATCATCTATTGCAGCACTACCAAGCAGGTGGACGAGACGACCCGTCTGCTTCAGAGCCGGGGCATCCGGGCGGCGGCGTATCACGCCAAGCTCGACCCGGAGACCCGGCGGAAAAATCAGGACGATTTCCTTTACGACCGGGTGCAGATCATGGTGGCCACCAACGCCTTTGGCATGGGCATCGACAAGCCCAACGTCCGGTTCGTCATTCATTACAATATGCCCAAGGATCTGGAAAGTTACTATCAGGAGGCGGGCCGCGCGGGCCGCGACGGAGAATCGGCGGACTGTATTCTGCTCTTTTCCCCGGGGGATGTGGAGACGGCGAAATTTTTCATTCAAAACAGCGGCAGCGAGGAGCTGGATCAGGAGGCGCAGGAGCGTATCCGCCGGCGGGACTATGAGCGGCTGCGGATAATGGTCGGTTATTGCCGGACAACGGGGTGTTTCAGGGGCTATATCCTGGATTATTTCGGCCAAAAACATGCAAAAACATGCGAAAACTGCGGCAGCTGCAAAAGCATGTATCAGCATGAGGATATCACCGTTGCCGCCCAGATGGCGCTTTCCTGCGTGCGGCGGGTCAGAGAGCATCTGGGCTATTATGTGGGAAAGACGCTGATCGTCCAGACCCTCCGCGGCAGCCGGGACCGGCGCGTTCTGCAGCTGGGACTGGATACGCTGTCTACCTATGGCCTGATGCGGCAGCTGTCGGTGGAGAAGGTGCGCGGCTATCTGGATTTTCTGGAGGCGGAGGGCTATTTGCAGACGAACCCTGACCACTTCACGCTGGAGCCGACCGCCGCCGCGTCCGCGGTGCTGTTCGGCGGAAGAGCGGTCTCGATGCCGGTAAGGCTGGATCAAGGCCCGGAAAACGAGGAAAAGACGGTGCGGCGGAGAGAGCCGTCTCTGCTCGCCGCGCAGGCGGAGGCGCTGTTTGAGACGCTGCGCGCCTCCCGGGCCCGGATCGCCCGGGAGGAAAGCGTCCCGGCCTACATCGTCTTTTCCAACGCCGCGCTTGCGGATATGGCGGCGAAGGCGCCGGGCACGATGGCGGAATTTCTGCAGGTGTCGGGCGTCGGAGCGGTGAAGGCCGCGCGGTACGGCGAGCGGTTTCTGAGGGTGATCGCGGATCACAGGGAAAAAGACGGCTGACGCCCCGAAAATGGTACATTTCACCCGTTGACAAGGCACAAAAAGGGCGTTATAATACGGTAATCAAAAGCAATGACGGAGAAGAAGCTGTTTCCCAGCGGCCAAAGAGAGGGATGCCCCGGCTGAAAGCATCCCGCCCACGGCGCAGCCTGTACCACTCCTGAGCCGCCTGCGACGAGCAGGACGGGTGTTTCCCGTTATAGAAACCACGAGCGACGGCTGCAAAGCCGTAAGCAGGGTGGAACCGTGGAGTAATGTAACGATTACCTCACCCCTGAACACATCAGGGGTGGGGATTTTTTTATCCCGCCCCAATCACAAGGAGGATATTCCCATGAGCGAAGAAAACATCTACACCTTTGAAAATGAACAGTACCGCAAGACCTACTGGCACACCTGCTCCCACATTCTGGCCCAGGCGGTGAAGCGCCTGCACCCCGAGGTGAAGCTGGCCATCGGCCCCAGCATCGACAACGGCTTTTACTACGATCTGGACGCGCCCTTTGCCTTCACGCCCGACAATCTGGCGGAGATCGAGGCGGAGATGCGCAAGATCTGCAAGGAGAAGCTGAAGCTGGAGCGCTTTGAGCTGCCCCGCGCCGAGGCCATCAAGTTCATGGAGGAGAAGGAGGAGCCCTATAAGGTAGAGCTGATCAATGACCTGCCGGAGGACACCCACATCTCCTTCTATAAGCAGGGTGAGTTTGTAGATCTGTGCGCCGGTCCCCATGTGGACTCCACAGGCCGCATCAAGGGCAACGGCATCAAGCTGACCGCCTGCAACGCCGCCTACTGGCGGGGCGATTCCAGCCGCAAGCAGCTTCAGCGCATCTACGGCGTGGCCTTCCCCAACAAGGACGAGCTGGAGGCCTATCTGAAGGAGCGCGAGGAGGCCGTGCGGCGCGACCACAACAAGCTGGGCCGCGAGCTGGAGTATTTCACCACCGTGGACTGCATCGGTCAGGGCCTGCCCATCCTGCTGCCCAAGGGCGCACGGGTCATCCAGCTGCTGCAGCGCTGGGTGGAGGACACCGAGCAGGAGAGAGGCTATCTGCTGACCAAGACGCCCCTGATGGCCAAGCGCGAGCTGTATAAGATCTCCGGCCACTGGGATCACTATCTGGACGGTATGTTCATCATGGGCGACCCCATGGACGAGACGAAGGAGTGCTTCGCCCTGCGTCCCATGACCTGCCCGTTCCAGTATCAGGTCTTCCTGAACCGGGGCCGCAGCTACCGCGACCTGCCCATGCGCCTGGGCGAGACGTCCACCCTGTTCCGCAACGAGGATTCCGGCGAGATGCACGGCTTGATCCGCGTCCGCCAGTTCACCATCTCTGAGGGCCATCTGGTGCTGCGTCCCGACCAGCTGGAGGAGGAGTTCAAGCAGTGCCTCGATCTGGCCAAGTACTGTCTGGGTACCGTGGGCCTGCTGGATAAGTGTACCTTCCGCTTCTCCCAGTGGGACCCCGCCAACCCCAACAACAAGTACGAGGGCACGGCAGAGCAGTGGGATCACGCCCAGAGCGTCATGGAGCGCATCCTGAAGGATCTGGACGTGGACTACAGCGTGGGCATCGATGAGGCCGCGTTCTACGGTCCCAAGCTGGACATTCAGTACAAGAACGTGTACGGTAAAGAGGATACCCTTGTCACCATCCAGATCGATATGCTGCTGGCCGAGCGCTTCGGTATGTACTATATCGACGAGAACGGCAACAAGGCCCTGCCCTATATCATCCACCGCACCTCTCTGGGCTGCTACGAGCGCACGCTGGCCTATCTGATCGAGGAGTACGCCGGTGCGCTGCCCACCTGGATGATGCCGGAGCAGGTACGCTTCCTGCCCATTACCGACCGCGCCGCCGACTACTGCGCCGATGCCGCCAAGGAGCTGCGCAAGCAGGGCTTCCGGGTGGAGGTGGACAGCCGCAACGAGAAGGTGGGCAAGAAGATCCGCGAGGCCACGCTGGAGAAGATCCCCTTCATGCTGGTGGTGGGCGACCGCGACATGGAGAACGGCACCGTTTCCGTCCGTACCCGCAAGGGCGAGGATCTGGGCGCCATGACGCTGGCCGATTTCAGCGCCAAGCTGCACGAGATCGTGGACAGCAAGTCCCGCGACTGAGTCTCGATAAAAATACAGTTTTTCGCATATTCATACAGTGTGCCGTCCGGCGAATTGCCGGACGGCACACTGCTTTTTTGCGCCCAACCCCGCCGTTTCCAGCATTTCGCCAGTCGGAAACCGGAAAAATCGGGCCGCAGACACACCGTAGAAAGAAAATGTTTTCCTGATACGAAAAACGACGTTTGGAATTAGAACCAAAAATAACGCAAGAAAGTTGAGAAAAGGTGCCGGAATTTGTGCAATTTTACACCAAGAGCAAGAATTTGTTCGCGCATTGCAGACATGTGTCGCTATGATGCCCGCCGACCGTGGCCGCGTTCGTATTGACAAATAATGAACCTATCTGGTAAAATTATTGTACCCCATTAGCACCCTTTTGCAAAAAAATGAAAAATCAGGAGGTAAGTATGAAAAAGTTTCTGAGCTTGCTGCTTGCGCTGGCCATGGCACTGACCCTGGTGGCCTGCGGCGGCGGCAACACCCCCAACAATGGTGGCAGCAACACCGATGGCGACACCGACGCTCCCGCCAAGTACAAGATCGGCATCGTGACCGGCTCCGTTTCTCAGTCTGAGGACGACCGCCGCGGCGCCGAGGCTTTCCAGGCGGAGTATGGCGAGGATATGGTCACGCTGGCCATCTATCCCGACAACTTCACCGAAGAGCTGGAGACCACCATTCAGAACATCGTGAACCTGTCCTCTGATCCCGATATGAAGGCCATCATCGTCAACCAGGCTGTGCCTGGCACCACTGAGGCTTTCCGTAAGATCAAAGAGACCCGCCCCGACATCATCTGCATCGCTGGTGAGGCTCACGAGGACCTGCCCGAGATCGGCTCCGCCGCTGACTTGGTCTGCAACAACGACTTCGTGTCCCGCGGCTATCTGATCATCCGCACCGCTCATGAGCTGGGCTGCGATACCTTCGTGCACATTTCCTTCCCCCGCCATCTGGCCTATGAGACCATGAGCCGCCGTCTGGCGATCATGAAGGCCGCCTGCGAGGAGTTTGGCATGACTCTGGTGGAAGAGACCGCTCCCGACCCCACCTCTGACGTTGGCGTGTCCGGCGCTCAGGCTTACATCCTGGAGAAGGTGCCTGAGTGGGTCGGCAAGTACGGCGAGAAGGCCGCTTACTTCTGCACCAACGACGCGCACACCGAGCCCCTGCTGAAGCAGCTGCTGGAATACGGCGGTTACTTCATCGAGGCTGACCTGCCCTCTCCCCTGATGGGCTATCCCGGCGCTCTGGGTCTGGACCTGACCGAGGAAGCCGGCGATTTCGAGAAGATCCTGGCCAAGGTCGAGTCCGCCATCAATGAAAAGGGCGGCGCCGGCCGTTTCGGCACCTGGGCTTACTCCTATGGCTATACCCTGTCCGCCGGTCTGGCCCAGCACGCAAAGAACGTCATCGACGGCACTGCCGAGCTGACCGACATGGACGATGTTGCTTCCGCCCTGCAGAAGTACTCTCCCAAGGCTGAGTGGAACGGCGCCGGCTATACCAACGCTACCACCGGCGTCAAGTCCGAGAACGTGTTCCTGATCTATCAGGATACCTACATCATGGGCGATCCCGGCAAGTTCATGGGCAACGCTGAGGTGGAGATCCCCGAGAAGTACTTCACCATCAGCTGACATCGCTTTTGTAAAGCACAAGGTATAGGACAGGGGGGAGGGAATCCTCCCCCCTGTTTACTTTTAGGTAGGGTATATTATGGAAAATAAGAATGCTCCCCTGTTGGAGATGCGCAACATCCAGAAGGACTTCTTCGGAAACCAGGTGTTGACGGACATCAACTTCACGCTGAAAGAGGGCGAGGTGCTGGGTCTGGTCGGCGAAAACGGCGCCGGCAAGAGCACCCTGATGAAAATCCTGTTCGGCATGGACGTGATCCGCGAGACCGGCGGTTATAAGGGCGACGTCCTTATCAACGGCGAGAAGATGACCTTCAATACGCCGTTTGACGCACTGAAGGCCGGTATCGGCATGGTGCACCAGGAATTTTCCCTGATCCCGGGCTTTACCGCCACGGAAAATATTCTGCTCAACCGTGAGCCGAAAAAGAAAAACGTCATCTCAGAAGTGTTCGGCGACAGAATGGACACTCTCAACTATAAGGAAATGGATGCGCGCGCCAAGAGCGCCATCGAAAAAATGGGCGTGGAGATCGACCAGAAAATGGTCATCAGCAGCATGCCCGTGGGCCACAAGCAGTTTACCGAGATCGCCCGTGAGCTCAGTAAGGAAAACCTGAAGCTGCTGATCCTGGACGAGCCCACTGCCGTGCTGACGGAGAAAGAGGCCGACGCGCTGCTGGACTCCATCCGCGGTATGTCCGCACGGGGCATCGCGGTCATCTTCATCACCCACCGCCTCCATGAGATCCTGTCCGTCTGCGACAAGGTGGTCATCATGCGCGACGGCTATGTGGTCAAGGACACCCCCGCCAAGGAGACGGACGTGTCCGACATCACCAAATGGATGGTGGGCCGCAATGTGGAAAGCGGCGCCGCGGCCCAGGACATCAAGATCGATCCCGATGCCAAGACCATCATGTCCATCCGCAAGCTGTGGGTGGATATGCCCGGCGAGATCGTCCGCAACGTGAACCTTGACATCAAGGAAGGCGAGATCCTGGGCATCGGCGGTCTGGCCGGTCAGGGCAAGCTGGGCATCCCCAACGGTATCATGGGCCTGTATGAGGCCGGCGGCACCGTGGAGTTTGACGGCAAGCCCATTGCCCTGAACAGTCCCCGCAGGTGCCTGGATGCTTCTCTAGCCTTCGTGTCGGAGGATCGCCGGGGCGTGGGCTTGCTGCTGGACGAGTCTCTGGAGTGGAACGTGGCCTTCCCCGCCATGCAGATCCACAACAAGTTCCTGAAGAAGCGCCTGTTCTTCACCTGGCGCGACGAAAAGGCCATTCACGAGGTCACGCAGAAATACATCGACGAGCTGCAGATCAAGTGCACCAGCTCTCTGCAGAAGGCGAGAGAGCTGTCCGGCGGCAACCAGCAGAAGATTTGTCTGGCAAAGGCGTTCGCGCTGGAGCCCCGCTTCCTGTTTGTCTCCGAGCCCACCCGCGGCATCGACGTCGGCGCGAAGGCTTTGGTGCTGGAGGCGCTGAAAAAGTTCAACCGCGAGAGCGGCATCACCGTGGTGATGATCTCCTCCGAGCTGGAGGAGCTGCGCCAGACCTGTGACCGGATCGCCATCGTCTCCGGCGGCAAGATCGCCGGTATCCTGCCGGCTGACCACAGTGCCGAGGAATTCGGCATGCTGATGGTCAGTCAGGTGAAGTAAGGAGGACAAGATGGGCAAAAATGTAACGACGAGTCTTGGCAACAAGACGAAATTTGCACAACTGGTGGATAGCTTCGGCCTGCCCCGCCTGATCATTACGGGCTTTTTGCTGCTGCTGTTCATCGCGGCGCCTATCGTAGGAGCGGACTTTACCACCCAGCTGACCAACACCATCACCCGCTTCAGCTGGAACGCCGTTCTGGTGCTGGCCATGGTTCCCATGATCCACTCCGGCTGCGGCCTGAACTTCGGCCTGCCTCTGGGCATCATTTCCGGCCTGCTGGGCGCCACGCTGTCCATCGAGCTGGGCTTTACCGGCTTTGCCAGCTTCATTATGGCCATTCTGATCTCCACCCCCTTCGCGCTGCTGTTCGGCGGCGGCTACGGCTGGCTGCTGAACAAGATCAAGGGCGGCGAGATGATGGTCGCCACCTATGTGGGCTTCTCCTCGGTGTCCTTCATGTGCATGATGTGGCTGCTGCTGCCGTATCACAGCCCCACCATGGTCTGGGGCTTCGCCGGTACCGGCCTGCGTACCGTCGTCTCCCTGGAGGGCTTCTATGATAAGGCCTTGGCCAACTTCCTGATGATCGACCTGAACGAGGCTCTGGGTATCAATCTGGTGATCCCCACCGGAAGCCTGCTGTTCTTCGCGCTGCTGGCCTTCCTGATGTGGGCGTTCCTGCACACCAAGACCGGCACCGCCATGACCGCCGTGGGCTCCAACCCCGCCTTCGCCAAGGCTGCCGGCATCAACGTGGACAAGATCCGCCTGATCTCCGTGGTCATGTCCACCTGGCTGGGCGCCGTGGGCATCCTGGTGTACGAGCAGGGCTTCGGCTTCATCCAGCTGTACATGGGCCCCTTCTGGATGGCAATGCCCGCCGTGGCCGCCATTCTGATCGGCGGCGCCTCGGTAAACAAGGCGTCTATCGCCAACGTGATCATCGGTACGTTCCTCTATCAGGGCATCGTCACCATGACCCCCACGGTCATGAACTCCGCCTTCCACATGGACATGTCCGAGGTCATCCGTATCGTTGTCTCCAACGGTATGATCCTGTACGCTCTGACCAGAAAGACTGAAAGGGGGCGCTGAGCATGAAAGGAAAACGGAAGAATTTCAGCCCTGTGGGCATTGTCCGCGACAACTCGGTGCCCGTGCTGTTTATTATCATCTGCCTGATCATGATCCCGCTGTCCGGCTTTTCGCCCAGCTATGTGCTCAATGAAGTCATGACCCGCCTGGGCCGCAACTCCTTCATGATCCTGAGCCTGCTGATCCCCATCATGGCCGGTATGGGTCTGAACTTTGGTATGACCCTGGGCGCCATGGCCGGTGAGATCGGCCTGATCCTGGTGGCCGACTGGCAGATCTGGGGCATCCCCGGTCTGATCCTGGCGGCAATCATCTCCATTCCCATCTCCGTGCTGCTGGGCCTGATGTGCGGCAAGATCCTGAACCGGGCCAAGGGCCGTGAGATGATCACCAGCTACTTCATCGCCTTCTTTATGGGCGGTGTGTATCAGTTGGTGGTGCTGTACATGATGGGCCCCATTATCCCCATCGCCCATAACTCTCTGAAGCTGCCCCGCGGCTACGGTATCCGCAATACCGTCAGCCTGCTGCCCATGCGCCAGAGCATTGATAACGCCCTGGCCGTCTATGTGGGCGGCGTGAAGATCCCTGTGCTGACCCTGATCATCATCGCGCTGGCCTGCCTGTTCATCGTCTGGTTCCGTAAGACCAAGCTGGGTCAGGATATGCGCGCCGTGGGCCAGGATATGGAAGTGGCGCGTGACGCCGGTATCAACGTGGAGCGCACCCGTATCATCTCCATCGTCATGTCCACCGTGTTCGCCGGTTTCGGCATGATCATCTATCTGCAGAACATGGGCAACTTCCCCACCTATACCGCCCATACCAATGTGGGTATGTTCTGCATCGCGGCGCTGCTGGTGGGCGGCGCGTCCGTGGAAAAGGCGTCCATCGGCAATGTGTTCCTGGGCGTTATCCTGTTCCATACCATGTTCGTGGTGGCGCCCTTTGCCGGTACCAAGATCACTGGCGACTCCATGATCGGCGAGTATTTCCGCGTATTCATCTCTTACGCCGTTATCACGGTCGCACTGGTCATGTACGAGGCCAAGAAGCGCAAGTCCCAGAGCATGCTGGGCCAGATGCTGGCTCAGGCCCAGCTGGAAGAGGAGGGTAAGACGGAATGAAAGCACGCAAATGGATCATCCGGATCGCCGCCATCGTAGTGCTGATCGTGATCGGCATCATCATGAGCATCATTGGCCGCGGCCATACCATCTATCTGGACAACAAGACCCTGGAATACGAGGGCCAGACCTACAAGGCCCCCTATAAGGTGACGGTCACCGTGGACGGTGAGCAGCTGACCAAGCTGTACGACAAGGAGCGCGGCTCCACCACCTGCCTGGGCCAGACCTTCACCGTGACGCTGACCGTTATGGAAAAGAAGAACGGCACGGAGGAGACCCAGACCTACAAGATCCCCGTCCCCAAGAACATGGACGGCGTGATCCTCAACATCCCCGGCTATCTGGCCGGTCTGCCTCAGGAGGCGTACATCACCGAGTTCGTTCCGACTGTGACGGAGGAGCCCGTTGACGACGAGGTTCCCGGCGGTGAGGACGACCTGATCCCCAGCACCGATGGCGATTCCGCGATCCCTGATATGTAAAAATGCTTCGATACAGCCCATGCTGCCTGCATGGGCTGTATCAGCCATTGTGGAAAAACAAGCAAAACGGAGGTAAATATTATGGCTGTATTGTCCGGGCTGAAGCCTGAAAGAGTGTTTGCATATTTTGAGAAGCTCTGCTCCGTGCCTCACGGCAGCGGCAACACCAAGATCATCAGCGATATGTGCGTGGGCTTCGCCAGGGAGCTGGGCCTGCGGTACCGGCAGGAGAGCTGCAACAACGTCATCATCTGGAAGGACGCTTCCGCGGGCTATGAGAGCGCCGCGCCCATCATCCTGCAGGGTCACATCGACATGGTCTGCGCCAAGACCGACGACTGCACCAAGGACATGGCCGCGGAGGGTCTCGACCTGCGGACGGACGGCGAATGGGTGTGGGCCGACAAGACCTCGCTGGGCGGCGACAACGGCATCGCCGTGGCCATGATCCTGGCCATTCTGGCGGACGACACGCTGGCCCATCCGCCCATCGAGGCGGTGTTCACCGTGGACGAGGAGGTGGGCATGGACGGCGCCTTCGCGCTGGACTGCTCCGACCTGAAGGGCAGGAAGCTGCTGAATCTGGACTCCGAGATGGAGGGCGTGTTCACGGTGTCCTGCGCGGGCGGACTGCGGGCGGACTGCTGTCTGCCCGGCGCTATGGAGCCGGTGGACGGTATGAGCGGCTATACCGTCACGCTGTCCGGCCTGCAGGGCGGCCACTCCGGCGCGGACATCCATCTGGGCCGCGCCAGCGCCAACCAGCAGATGGGCCGGGTGCTGTACAGCGCCATGGAGCGCCTTCACGGCCTGCGGCTGGGGGCAATACAGGGCGGCAGGTTCGACAACGTGATCTGCTCCCGCTGCGACGCGGCGGTGGCTATCCCTGCCGGGAAGGAGGCGGAATTTGAGGCGTTTATCGCGGAATTCGACGCCATCCTGAAAAACGAGTACGCCGGCTGCGACGACGGCATCACCCTGAAGTGCGCCAAGGCGGAGGTGACCGCCGCCATCAGCGAGATCACCACCAACCTTATGCTGCACACGCTGCTGGCGCTGCCCCAGGGCGTGCAGGCCATGAGCGTGGACTTCCCCGGCCTGACCCAGACCTCCCTGAACATGGGCGTGCTGAAGCTGGAGGAGGACGGCCTGTATATCACCTTCTCCATCCGCTCCAGCATCGCCTCCCAGAAGGAGATGCTGGCCCAGCGGGTCCACTCCATTGTGGAGTTCGCCGGAGGTACCGTCACCGAGCGGGGCAGGTACCCCGGCTGGCAGTATGAGCGGAACTCGCAGTTCCGGGACACGGTGCTGGCGGCCTATCACGACCTGACCGGCAAGGAGGGCGTGGTGGAGGCCACCCACGGCGGCCTGGAGTGCGGTCTGCTGATCGAGAAGATCCCCGGACTGGACGCCATCTCCATGGGGCCAGAGCTGCACGACGTACACTCTGTCCGGGAACGGCTGAATGTGCCCTCCACCGAACGGGTATACGCGCTGGTGTGCGAGATCCTCAAGCGCAGCAGATGACCGGCGACCACAATATCTGGTGCATCCGCCCTGCAAAACGATGCGTTTTGCAGGGCGGATGCCTTTTTATTGCAATTTTTGCAAGACAGCCGCCAAAAGGCATGGGCTTTCGCGGCAATAGAAATATGGATATCTCCGTGCATATCCCGCATAAAACCGAAGAATCACCCGGCCAAACCGGAAGAAAACTCGCGCGGCGATCCGCGGTGTAAAGACTTTGCAAAAATTAAAATGAATTTTTCTTCATTTTGACTTGCAAAAAACGGGGCGCGGGAGTATAATACGTCCGTTGAATCCGTTTGGCCGCGGCGCGCGGCACAATTAAAGCGAGGAGAGTATATCATGAAAAAGTTTTTTGCACTGATCCTGGCGCTGGTCATGGCTCTGAGCCTGGTGGCCTGCGGCGGCGGCAGCAACGGCGATAACGGCGGCAGCGACGTCAAGGCCAAGCTGCGCTTCGTCACCGGCGGCGAGTCCG
>ERZ779851.2830-NODE-2830-length-12454-cov-112.883781_pt1 | contig 12454 bp, 17 predicted proteins | sample MGYA00511094_ERZ779851 | MGnify/ENA primary metagenome ERZ779851 (study PRJEB29588, sample SAMEA2155512) | human gut metagenome | biome: human gut; feature: human-associated habitat; material: faeces | place: Denmark | collected 2008/2010 ...
TTACGTTCCAACCTCTCTTATTCTCCTTTGGCTGCTTTAGAGCTTTATGTTAACACTCATAAACCAAAGTTTTTTGTGTTTGAAAATGTTGTGGGATTGTTAAGCGCAGCTCCTGATGGTTATCCTATTGTGGATCGTATTCGTAAAGAATTTATGGATGCAGGCTATAAAGTCGCAGATGATTTTAAGGACACACTGTTTGACGTTTGTGATTATGGTATTCCTCAGCATCGTAAAAGGGTTATAATTATTGGAATTAGAATGGATTATTTTGATAAAGGCAAAACTGTAACTGATGATATGATTCATGATTTCTATAAGGTTATTATGCCCTCCTTGCGAACAAGACAGAGGACTGTTAATGAAGCAATTGGAGATTTGCCAAAGATATTTCCACTACCAGATCCCGTAGTTGTAAATGGTAAAAAATATTCTCACGCTCCTATATCTTCTGATAAAGTCAAGAATCATATACCACGATTCCATAGTGCCAGAGACATTTCTGTTTTTCGAATGTTGGAAGAAGACATAGAAACTGGGAGAAATGAATATGTTAAAATAGATAAGCTGAAGGAACTATATACTAAAGTTACAGGAAAGGTTAGTAACATACATAAATATTATGTTTTACGTAATGATGAGCCAAGTAATACTATTCCTGCGCATCTATATAAAGATGGAATGAGACATATTCATCCGGACTCAACTCAAGCTAGGAGTATTACGGTTAGAGAAGCTGCAAGACTGCAGACATTTCCTGATGATTTTGAGTTCTTGGGTGCAAATATGGCTCAATATAAAATGGTTGGTAATGCTGTACCTGTAGATTTCGCAAGAATTGTTGCAGAAGCATTATATAGGTTAATAGATAAATATTGTTGATATGCTTTATTATACAAATTTGGATAAGACAGTTTTAGGGATGCTGCAGAATACTGCATCATCAAATAATATAGTAATCGTAACTGGCTATATCGGCTATCAGACGATAAAGATGTTGGCTGATAGTTGTAAGGGCGTACACATAACTATAGTCTATGGCATGTATGGCAATGATAGCATTTCTTTGCCATTACACAATGCACTTAAAGAAATTCAGACTCAATATCCTGATGTTGAGATTCTTTATTCCACTATTCCTGTTCATTCGAAAATATATACCTGGAATTGTGATGATAGCATTAAAAGAGCTTTAATTGGATCTGCAAATTTTTCTGTTAGTGGAATGATGAATGATTATAAAGAGATTCTTTCTGATGTAGAAACTGATGTGTTTGGAAATTTACGAAATTATTGTAATTATGTTCTTTCTAAGACCATTAATTGTACAGATGCGAATGTAAAGGTAAAAAAGGTTTTTAAAGCCTCTAGACGTAGTAAGTTTACGCAACCTCTTTTGTTAAAGAATGTTTGCCGCGCAACTTTGTTGGATGTACATGGGAAGGTTAGTCCTAAGTCTGGTTTAAATTGGGGCTTAAGTAAAGGCCACGTTTCCGATGGTGATGCATATATCCGTATTACCTCTAAATATATTGATCAATTTCCTACACTTTTTCCTCCTAAAAAATATGTAGAGGTAGAGAATTTGCAATCGTTAGGTAGGTCACGACGTGAAAATGACGAAGTGGAGTTGATTTGGGATGATGGTGAGAAGATGATGGGGTTATTGGAAGGCCAGCAAACAAGAAAAATTAATGGTTTGGTTTATCCTAAACAGCTTAGTTCTAGCCCTTCTAAATCGATATTGGGTAAGTATTTACGTAAAAGATTAGGTGTTGATTTAAACCATGTCATAACTAAATCTGATTTGTTAAGATATGGTCGTACGAGTATTGATATATCGTTGATAGGTGATGGTATATATTATTTAGATTTTTCAGTTAAATAGTAGATTATGGCAGAAGCTTCACTAATATGTAGGGGCAAGAACCTTACACTTGAAACTGTATTGGCATTTGTAAACGCAATGCCTTTAACTCCAATGAAAAAGGCTGATTTTCATGCTGCAACGGAGTCGAAATTGAAAGGTTGGACTCAAACACATTCTCAAATAGCAAGACAATTAGCTCTCTATTTTGAGAAAGAAGGTATATGTTATCCACGTTTTTCCCAAAGGATGACTTATACAGATATTTTGCGTTATATGGTAAATTGGGCAGAGCATTATTTCGTTCCTAATATTTATACGCCAAGCTTGAAGACAGAAGAACATAGAGTTAAAGTACTTAACTATTCGCATATAACTTTCAAATAAATAATTACGATAGTCTTCTTTCATTCCATGTTCATCTCGAATTCTCCCGGCTAAAGAATAAGCTTGACAAGGAGGACCACCAACAATAGCATCAACGATTTGGCTGCCAACAAGTTTTGCAAGTCCCTCATGCTTACTATACTCTTCATCATCAAAGCCATTTATCAATTCGTCAGTACGTTGTATATCAAATCTAATGACTTCATTTTTTGCATATAAATGATGCCATTTTCTTTCTAGTCTATTTGCCAAAGTCATACAAGGTGCCTTTTCCCATTCAACACAGGCCAAAGTATCATAACACCCCTGCTGCAGGAAGCCTTCCAAAAGCCCCCCGCAACCAGCAAATAATTCGATAGTATGTAACTTCTGCATCATTTCAAATACTTTAAAATTTGTTTTGCTAAAGCATACGCTAATAAAACAGGGACTGCATTACCAACCTGCTTGTTTTGCTGCGTCTTATTACCTAAAAATACAAAATCATCAGGAAAAGACTGAAGCCTAGCACTCTCTCTTACAGTAGGACACCTGTTCCATTTATAATGAAAATTATTTCGATGCCCAGTATCTATTGTGCGAGAAGGTTTGTTACTTGCATATCTTGTCCATGCCATATGGAAATTACGACTGGTACCAACACCTTCTGGGAGATCTTTATAGTTACCCCCATCAGGAACTTGAGCAATAACCTGCTTAACAAATTCCTTATGGTTTACTGCAACATGATTATACAACACATTACAATTACCCCTCATCTGCTTCTGATAATCAGTTTGCGGCTCACTTGAGTAAGCAGCAACCTCTGTTCCCAAATCATCTACCAAAGAAGGAAGATCACAAATTGCTTGTTTACAAGTTATATAATCTTTTTCTTCAAGAATAGGAGAAGGGAAATCATATTTAACAGGAGATTGCTTCAAACCAACGAAAACCAAACGTTTTCGTATTTGAGGAACACCGTAATCCGCCGCACAAACTATTTTACAATTAACATTATAGCCCATATCAGTAAATCTCCTAATGATTTCATCTTTAACAGCTCCTTTATAAAGATTGGCCATACCAGGAACATTTTCTATAAGGAAAACTTGCGGTTGATAGCGTCGAACAGTCTCTATCATTGCTAAATACAACTTATTCCTCTTATCTTCAAAGTTTCTAGGACCAGTTAAACTAAAGCCTTGACAAGGCGGACCACCAATAATGACATCAACTTTTCTACCGTCAATAACCTTATCAATCTTATCAAAAGAATCATAAGCAGACAAATCAAGATTCATCCCAACGGCACCTTTATGATTTTTTTCGAATGTATTAAGTGCTGCCTGCTCAATATCAACGCCTAACAGAGTCTTATAGCCAGCTTCCTCAAATCCTTTAGAAAGACCACCACAACCACAAAATAGATCAATTATATTATATTGCTTTTTCATTATTATGACTGTTTTTTTTAGAATCTTTAAACTTTGAAATAATATCTTCGTCGATTTCTTTGATAAAATCAACAAAAGGAATTTCTAGGATTTCACAAATCGTTAGAAGTTCGACTATATCTAAACGGCGCTCACAAATTTCAACTTTGCTAACAAAGGTTTGGTTAACACCTAGTTTTTCAGCCAGTTGCATCTGTGTAACGCCCTTCTCTTCTCGCTTGGCACGCAAGCGAGCTATTACACGTTGGTATAATCTTGTATGTATACTTTTATCCATAATTAGCTAATTTACTGCAAAATTATAGCCCAAAATCGGTTAGTCCAAATAAGGCTAACGTTTTTCTTTACTAAATCCTAGAGAAAGATGTTCAAAAATTTGCATATATATAATAATATCTATATCTTTGCATTGGCATTGATATCATTGTTATATGCAGAAGGAACAAGAACATACTTTGAATGCTATCCGTGAATACCTGACTAAGAATATGCCATCAGGCGGAAAAGCGATACTGACTTATACTGATATAGATAGACACATTTATGGTTAATTAACAAAATGTGTTTAGTAAAGTACAAAAGTTACAGTAAGGAAGATAAATTGTCTTTACTTCGCGACTATTATCAGTCTGGACTCAGCAAAAAAGTTTTTGCAAGAGTCGTGGAATAGCATCAATCTGGTCATTAAATACTTGGCTGAAAGTGTTTGCAAATGAAAAAGATTTGTTATCTTTGCAATCTGAACAAGCAAATATAACAGATATGGCAAATCGTAGTAAGGAAAGTTATCAAGAAGAGAATGCTCATTTGAAGCAACGCATCAAAAACTTAGAGAAAGCCTTGGCCTTCTCTAAGTTGGAAACAGAAGCACGTGATCTGATGATTACACGTGCTGAAGAGTACTTTGACATTCCAATACGAAAAAAATCTGGGGCCAAGTAGTCATGGAACTGGTCGAGCAGCGCAACATGAAAGTTGCGACTGCTTGCCGCCTATTTGGCCATTGCCGTCAAGCCTTCTACCAGTCGAAGGCTGATATTGAAGCAGAGGTAAATCGTGATAAGATTATCTTGGATAATGTTCGTGAGATCCGAGATGAGGATCCTGGTATTGGTGGCTATAAACTTTGGCTCATGCTGACAGAACTTTATGGTAGAGAACTCAAGCTCTACTTCTGATAACTCTTTCTCTATTACATTGCAGATTGCATCACTAACATAAGCTGTTTGCTCTTCAGCAAGTTTGAAATCATCAAAAATTTCGTTATTATCTAATTGTTCCATTGTTATTTAGTTATTTTATTGTTTTAATACAAGAGGTTATTTTAAATTCTTTTATTCATTTCCCCTCGCCTCTGCTCAGAATATCCCTATCGACTTCCTGAATGAAGTCGACAAACGGAACATCCAACACCTGACAAATATGATGAAGTTCTATGATATCGAGGCGGCGGTCACCTGTTTCAACCCTACTTATGAAAGTCTGATTAACTTTCAATAAATCAGCAAGTTGAACTTGAGTAATCCCCAACTTCTCACGCTTACCACGCAAGCAGCCTATGACTTGGTGATATAAATGTGAATGTATGCTCTTGTCCATATTACCATATTTAATAAGGTGCAAATATATATTCTTTTTACGAATATACAAAATATGAATATTATTGAAAACCTTAATGACACCGAACACAATCTCTTTCAAGCATACAAAAGGTAACAAAGACTTCTAATTATCCATGAAAACACAAAAAGAAAAGCTAAAACTTGCATAAGAGAAAAATATTACTTATTTTTGCAAGCAAATTTTAATATAAAACAGAACTTCACTACACCAGCGAGTAATGGACATTATAACTTGTTGGAGTTTCCATTATGCGACTTATCTATAAAGGAGTATAAATATGAAAACTATAAAGGGAATTGAAATTAAGAACTGCAACTTCGACAAGTTCAAGAAAGTAGCCGATCTCATCTATTTTGATGGGGCACTGTTGTCGCACTATGTAACAAACAACGGCGACAACTATCTCTTCTTTTGGATAGACCAAGATGATACGGACAATCGCTGGATGTTCATCAGAATCGATTACGACATAATACAAAAATACATCAAGAAAGAGTTGACTTTGCGCAATGTACTGAGTTCGCCATTAGATGACATAGTATATACTGTAGATATAGATATAGAAGGAAAACATCACAACTTCCAGGCACACTCTATAGAAGATCTTCCAGAAGACTATCTCCCTGCCGAAGATTCTTATTACGAATTTGAACCAGAAGATGTCAACAAAGAGAATATGTCTATAGCAGAAATGAGTGGCAAGAAGCTCGATTGGTTCCGCAAGGTCTGTGCTGCGGTACTATAACTCATAGCGTGATAATTTTCAAGAAACGAGCAACGCACTAACTACCCCCACATCCGCAGCGGCCAAGTCGAGCTCTTTCAAACTTCGGACACTTAATGACACCAAACCTTAATGCTTCTTACGTCCAAAATTCGGAGTCGCCAGTGGGTTGCATCTCACCTCCACAATGGGGGCAGGTGTGGTGATCCCAGAGGTGTATGCGGTCGGAACCGCAACGGAGGCAGAGTCTGCCTACAAGGGAGTTGAAGCTGGGGGCGGCATCTCCTATGACGCCGCCTACGACAAGGGGGACTATGTTGTGGCAGTCGGGGCAGGTCATGGCTTCTATGTGTTGGCCCATGAAGCCACGGCCTTCATATATGTCCGTGGCATAACCGCATTTCTTGCATTTATATTTGCTTTTTCTTGACATAATAGTGTTTTTTTCGAAAACCCACCAGTCCTCCCTTAACCTTAAGGGAGGGTCCACCTCTCATCTCGGTCTTCTCCCCTCAGGGAAGAAGAGGAAACCGCTCCTCCTCGTCGCTCGTAACCATTTCATTCTAAGGTTGGCGGACCATCAGAGGTCTTCGCCAGCAGCAGAGCTGCGGTTTTTTGCGGGGATGAACCCGCTTTCACTCAAGGACTTGGTTGCGGATTGATTGCTTGATGCTTGACTTGCTGAATGCTTGCTTGGTGCTTGCTCGATGCTTGATGCTCGATGCTGGCTTGATGCTTCCTGGGGGCTGTTGATTGCTGCCAAGGGTTATTTGGAGAGTTTCTCGGTCAAAATGTTCTTGAGGAAGAGGGTGTTGCCGAGGATGTAACGACGCCACATGCGGCGGGGCTCTTTCAGGAGACGGTAGAGCCATTCGAGACCGTGGTTCTGCCACCATAAGGGGGCACGCGCTACGGTGCCGGCAAAGAAGTCGAAGACGGCTCCGATGGTGCCTACATGACAGTGGATATCGAGCTCTGACCAGTGGGAATAGGTCCACTTCTCTTGCTTCGGAGCTGTCATGCCTATCCAAAGCAGGTCGGGATTGGAGGCATGGATGGCGGTGATGATGGCGCGGTTGTCCTCGTCGGTGAACTCGGGCTTGTAAGGGGGTGAATAGGTGGCTACCTTGAGATGGGGATATACCTCGGCGGCTCGCTTCACTATCAGGTCGAGTACTTTCTGAGAGCTTCCCATAAACATCACTGTCTTAGGACTTTCGCCTTTGGCGGTTGATGCTTCACTCTCACGTTCAAGACGGTTCATCTCATAGTCGAAGAGATCCCATCCTGCGATGCGCTCACGAGGCTGCGACTTCGCTCCTATCCATCGGCAGGCTTTCACGATGCTCACTCCGTCGGGGATGAGTACGTCGCCACACGACAGGGCCTCGGCAAAGAGGGTATCCTTCAGGGCTGTGTTGTAGGAATGGGCGTTGATCGTATTGATGAGCAGCTTACCCTCGGGGAGGGTGGATAGCTCGGCCTTGCTGCCTAATATCGTTAATGTCTTCAGTCGGAACATATGTCTTTGTGTTATTTGAATTGAAATTCTTAGACTCGACAAAGGTATGGCTTTTCTATGAGACTGCCAAATATTTATTAAGAAATCAGTGAAAAGAGTAAGAATGTTTGGCTAATTGAAAACTATTTCCTATTTTTGCAAAGAATAATGTGGAGGAGGTTTCACAGGAGTTAAAGGAGTTAAGGAGTTAAAGGAGTTAAGACAAGTGCTTTAGTGGGCAATGATTTCTCCAAGGGGAGTTATTGAGTTATCGCAAAGTGGTGGAAGCACGCCCTGAAGGGGCAGAAGCTCATAGCCCAGGGCAACGCCCTGGGTATAAAGGTTGTCTGCAAGGCGCCCTGTAAGGGCAAAAGCTTTAAAATTCACCTTATGAAACTTGAAATTCCTTTGCGATATGTAAAGCTTTTGCCCTTACAGGGCGCATTGCTCATTGGCATAACAACCCAGGGCGCTGCCCTGGGCTATGAGCTTCTGCCCTTTCAGGGCGTGCTGATTGCATGGGGCTTGCATTCATGCTTCGGGCGATGGACTTTGGGTCAGGGCGTGCTGATTGCATGGGGCTTGCATTCGTGCTTAGGGTGATGGACATTGACTCAGGGCGTGCTGGTTGCATGGGGGCTTGCATTCATGCTTCGGGTGATGGACATTGGTTCTGGGCGTGCTGATTATAGTAGCTTCTGCCCTTACAGGCGGTCTAAAAAGGCTGTTGTCTGAACTCCTTAACTCCCTTAACTTCTTAACTCCTGAAAGTCGTGGACTTCTATAACTTCTGAACTTGAGATAATAAAATAATATAATATATATGACACAGCAAGAAATGCTGATGAGGCAATGGGTGGATAAACTGAACCAGGCCTCGGAGGCTTACTATAACGGTAAGGGGGAACTGATGAGCGACTACGAATGGGACGCTCTGTTCGACCGGCTAAAACTGATGGAGGAGGAAACGGGTATCACCCTGCCCGACTCGCCTACTGCCAAGGTGTCGGAAGACAACGTGGCGGGACAGAAGGAGGAGCATGAGTTCCCTGCCCTGTCGCTTGCCAAGACGAAGAGTGTGGCTGAACTGGTGAAATGGGCTGACGGAAGGTGTATCTGGCTGTCGTGGAAACTGGACGGTCTGACTCTCGTCGTGACCTACGACAACGGTAGGCTGACCAAGGTGGTGACTCGTGGTAACGGGCATATCGGTACCAACATCACTCATCTGGCGCCTGCCATCGCGGGTATTCCTCAACAGATAGACGAGATGGGACACTTGGTGATTCGTGGCGAGGCGGTGATCTCCTATCCTGACTTCGAGCGATTTGTGTTGGAGACGGAGGGCGACTATGCTAATCCACGCAACCTGGCCTCGGGGTCGCTGGCTCTGAAGGACATCGAGGAGGTGAAGCCACGACATCTGCAGTGGATTCCCTTTACCTTAGTATATACGGAGCACGACATCACTTCGTGGGGCGAGAGGATGGACTTCCTGGTTTCGCTGGGCTTCAACCCCGTGGAGCGCGAACGCATCGACCACCCTACTGCTGAGAATATCCAGGCGGTGGTGGACCTCTTCACCCACAAGGTGACGAACAAGGTGTTCCCCTTCCCTGTCGACGGACTGGTGATTGCCTACGATGATACGGCGTATGCTGCTACGGGGTCGGTGACAGGCCATCATGCTACACGTGCGGGCTATGCCTTCAAATGGCAGGACACGCATGCCGACACTACCCTGGATCACATTGAATGGTCGTGTGCCGCCAATACGATTTCGCCAGTGGCTGTCTTCACGCCTGTGGAGTTGGAGGGTACTACCGTGCAGCGTGCCTCGCTCTGTAACATCAGTGAGTGTGAGCGACTGGGCATCGGGAGCAAGGGTACGCGTCTGCAGGTGATCAAGGCCAACAAGATTATACCGAAGGTGATTCGCATCACTGAGAAGGTGGGTGTGCTCGAGGTGCCTGAGGTGTGCCCTGTATGTGGTGCACAGGCGGTGGTGACGGAGAGTGAGAGCGGCACGAAGACGCTGCACTGCACCAACCCTGACTGTACGGCCAAGCAGCTGAAGAAGTTCTCGCGATTCGTGAGCAAGGAGGGCATCAACATCGAGGGCATCTCGGAACAGACGGTTTCGCGATTTATCAACTGCGGTTTCATCCACGAATATGCCGACTTCTATCATCTGTCGCAATACAGCCACCAGATTGCTACCTTCGAGGGGTTCGGCCGCAAGTCGGTGCACAACCTCTTGGAAAGCATCGAGAAGAGCCGTACCACCGACGGTCGTCATCTGCTCTATGCGCTCAGCATTCCGCTGTGTGGCGGAGATGTGGCGAAGAGACTGCTCGCTGAATATCCTGTGGCAAAGCTCATTGAGGTGGCACGCACGGCTCTCTTCGACGACGAGCTGGCAAGCATCGAGGGTATCGGACCGGAGAAGAGTGCCAAGTTTATCGGCTTCTTCCGCGACGACAAGAACTTCGGTAAGGTGCAGCGACTCCTGAAGGAACTCGACATCAAGGAAGAGGAGCCTCAGGAGAAGGGCTCGATGTGCGAGGGACTGACCTTCGTGGTGACGGGCGACGTGCACCACTACAAGAACCGCAACGAGCTGAAGGCTTACATCGAGCAGCAGGGCGGTAAGGTGACGGGAAGTGTGAGCAAGAGCACGTCCTTCCTAATCAACAACGATGCTGCCTCGGCAAGCACCAAGAACAGGAAGGCGCAGCAGTTGGGCATTCCTATCATCACGGAAGACCAGTTCGTGGAGCAGTTTACGAAAGAATCATAACAACGGATTGATAATATACTTATAACAACATAACATGTACATAGCAATAGCTGGCAACATCGGCAGCGGAAAGACGACACTCACCAATATGCTCGCAAAGCATTATGGATGGAAGAAATTTCTGGAGCCTGTAGATGATAACCCATACATCGACGACTACTACAAGGACATCTCGAGATGGGCGCTCAACCTGGAGGTGTATTTCCTGAAACAGCGCTTCAAAAACCTGTTGGAGATAGAAAAGAGCAAGGAGACCATCATACAGGACAGGACCATCTTTGAGGGCGTGTATGTTTTCGCTACCAACAACAAGAATATGGGGAACATGGACGAGCGGGACTACGATACCTATATGGGACTCTTCGACTCGATGATGAAGGTAATCAAAATGCCTGAACTCATGGTGTATCTGAGATCTTCCGTTCCGCACTTAGTTAAGAACATTCAGAAGCGGGGACGCGACTACGAGCAACAGATGCCCATCGACTATCTGCAGGGCATCAACAACCTGTACGATGAGTTTATATACAAGAAGTACAAGGGTAAGGTGCTGGTCATAGAGGTGGATAACCTCGACTTCGAACACAACCCCAGGGAGTTTGGCGAAATCGTCGACAGAATTGACTCGCAACTCTTCGGACTCTTCTCGAAGGAGGAGGAGGGAAGTTAAAGGAGATTTCTCAGGAGTTAAGGAGTTAAGACAAATGCTTTAGTGGACTTAAAATTAAACTTTAAACATCGCCCTCAAGGCATTTGTCTTAACTCCTCAGCGACCGAAGGGAGCGATAACTCCTTAACTCCCTTAACTCCTTTATCTTCTAAAGTAACATAAATAATAACCATCATAAAAAATAAATAAAGAAATGCATATAGCTATAGCAGGCAACATAGGAAGCGGAAAGACTACGCTCACCAAACTACTCAGTAAACGTTATGGTTGGAAGCCTAACTTCGAACCTGTGGACAACAACCCTTACCTCGCTGACTACTACGAGGACATGAAAAGATGGTCGTTCAACCTGCAGATCTATTTCCTGAACAAGCGCTTCCACGACGTGGTGGAAATTGCACAGAACAAGGAAACCATCATCCAGGACCGTACTATCTTCGAGGACGCTAAGATTTTCGCACCCAACCTGCATGACAAGGGACTGATGAGCGACCGTGACTTCGCAAACTATACTGATCTCTTCGACCTGATGATCAGTCTGGTGAAACTGCCCGACCTGATGATCTATATCCGAAGCAGCATCCCTACACTCGTGAGTCATATCGAGAAGCGTGGACGTGACTTCGAGAAGAGTATTCGTATTGATTATCTGCAGGGGCTCAACGACCGCTACGAGGAATGGATCAAGGGGTATAAGGGGAAGCTGATCATCGTTGATGGCGACAATTTGCACTTTGAGGAAAATCCTGAGGATTTCCGCAAAGTGACGGATCAAATCGACGCTGAACTCTTCGGATTGTTCCCAATGTAACAGTGATAATGAAACCTCGTTTCTCTTTTTCCTCTAGAGAAACGAGGTTTTTGTTTCTCGAAACTCCACCTATCCTTAATTAGCATTAATGAGGGATTTTTCGAAAACCCACCAGTCCTCCCTTACCCTTAAGGGAGGGTCCACCTCTCATCTCGGTCTTCTCCCCTCAGGGAAGAAGAGGAAACCGCCCTACTCGGTGCTCAAACCGCTTCGCTATAAGGTTGGCGGACCATCAGAGGTCTTCGCCAGCAGCAGAGCTGCATTTTGCGGTATGCGACCGCATGGACACGAATCGCTTACGAGCTGCAAAAAGGCCATGAAGCCCAATACGGCCTCCAGAATGATTGAAATTACCCAGCACGCCCTGAAGGGGCAGAAGCTCCTAGCCCAGGGCAACGCCCTGGGTTTGTGGGCGTTAGCCTGGCGCCCTGTAAGGGCAAAAGCTTTAAAAACACCTAATAAAAAATGAAAATTCTTTGCGATATGTAAAGCTTTTGCCCCTTCTATTATATTTGCACTTGGAAAAATAAAGAGGTAAAAATCTTTATATCTGCAAACTTTTGTTAACTTTGCAGAAAATTAGATAAGTACAATAAAAAAGAAGAATACTCCATATCCAGCGTTAACCCTGTGCC